>Ga0136653_10000540_pt1 | contig 19886 bp, 28 predicted proteins | sample LakKivw275mmetaG_FD_94866 | JGI IMG/M metagenome (GOLD analysis project Ga0136653, IMG submission 94866) | Anoxic lake water microbial communities from Lake Kivu, Rwanda to study Microbial Dark Matter (Phase II) - Lake Kivu water 275m metaG... | ecosystem: Environmental > Aquatic > Freshwater >...
AAACTACGGAACCGGGCCTATTGAGTGGCACAACAATACCGCCGTTCCTTCCGGCGAGAATCTTCTGAACGCGACTATGAGAGTTGCCACAGTAGACTTCAACACCTACCCTGGCTTAGGCGCGTTCGTCACGGGAATAAACGGTAGGAGTCAGGATCCTGCAGCCAGCCTGTATTGGATGTTCTGGGTTTACAATTCACAGATTCAGCAGTATGAGCTACCTTCGGTCGGTGCGAGCTCGTATCTGCTTACTTCGGATCAGACAGTTCAGTGGTATCTTTCCAGTAGCACGCTGGGGCCGAACACTTCAGTCTCACTCAACGCTCGTCTGGATACTTCAACGGACCCTCCGACGGCGGTGATCTCGGGATCAATCCACCCAACCCCGATGGCTCCTGTGAATGTGACTCTTGAGTACAGTCAGAATCAAGGGGCCAATTACCTAGAGATCGCTCGCATCACGAGCGAGACTGATGGAACTTTCAGCTACTCTTGGAAACTTCCTGGCGGCGGGACGTTCATGATAAGAGCCGATACTCAGGGTGTGAAGAGTTCTCCAGCTTCAATAGGAGTAAGCAATGGCGTCCCAGGATTCCCCTTAGAGTCGTTGCTCTTGGGAAGTGCATTGGGTCTGCTCCTCTTGATCTTGCGGCGCAAAAGGCGCTCTCTCTCGCACAAGTGACAGCATCTGGTCGTAGAGCCACCAGTCTGAGTGTCTGACCTCACGACTAGGTCGTCGTGCTATTCGCGTGGGGTCTCACACCTGCTTCCGGTCTTTGAAGCGTTCTTCCTTCGAGACGTTGCCTCTTTCATGATATCCGCGAGCCTCCCAGTAGCCGTCCTCGTAGGACAGCATGAACTCAATCTTCGTGAGCCACTTGGCGCTCTTCCAAACGTACAAGTGAGGAATCAATGGCCGAACGGGAAACCCTTGTTCAACTGGAATAGCTTCACCATTCATCTTGAAAGCAATCATGGAATCCTCAGCCATCGCGTCCACGAGCGGCACCGGAGTGGTGTATCCGTCCGCACAATGGAACATCGCCCACTCCGCCTCCGGTCTTACCCTGGCAAGTCTTGCAAGCTCGCGAAACCGTACGCCTTCCCAAGCAACATCTTTGATTGACCACTGAGTCACGCAATGAAAATCTCTCGTCAACTTCACCTGTGGCAAGTGCTGGAGTTCTTCGAAAGATAGGCTGAGCTCGTTCTCGACAAGGCCGCTAACCGATAGGCGCCATGTCTCAAGTTTGATTCTTGGCACCCCAAGTGCTGAGTAGATTGCAAAGCGCTTTGCATAGAATTGACCTGGAGCTATCGGAATCTGAGCTACCATGGTGCCCTTCGACCTTGGGTGAGTGGAAAGGCGACGGAGTGTGTCAGAAAGGCGTTTCGGCTCTCAACTTTCGCCCGTGTCTCCGCACAGTTCACGAACGCATAAGTTTTCACTCTGGAAGCTCCATACAGTAAGACCTGACCGGAGTCACCCGATATGAAGGCCATTCCTCAGCTGATTGTAGAAGGCGATGTCCTGCCCGAGTCATGGGAGAAGAGCCTCCTCCTGCTTTGCGAGCGAGGCATCAAGTCACGCAAAGAGTCATACACGAACAAAAGTGGCGTCGACGAGATCCTGGAAGCGTCCATGAAGATAATTGTGAACGAGCCATTGAAGGAGCCAAGGATACACGTCGGCTGCGAAGGCCTGATGAGTCTTACAGGCTACGTCGACGAAGTACTCGACGGAATCAAGGATTCTTGGATCGGACGAGGATGGGACTACACGTACCACCAGCGCCTATTCGAGTACGAGCAGGCAGGGCAGAAGACTGATCAAATCAGTCAAATCATCAAGAAACTGAAGCCGACATCTTTCTCCAACAGGGCTCAAGCTGTCACTTGGATGCCGTGGAGAGACTACGAGGTTGCCGGTCCACCATGCCTTCAGCGGATCTGGTGCAAGATAGTCGACGATGAATGGCTTGAGATGCACACTAGCTGGCGAAGCAGAGACGCGTACAATGCCGCATTCATGAACATGTACGCCTTGACCCTGCTTCAGAGAATGATCGCGGACAAGATTGGAGTCAGAGTGGGAAGATACGTTGATGACAGCGACAGCTACCACGTCTACGACAGGAACTTCAAGAGCCTTGAACGCTTTTCATCCGCCGTAGAGGCTTCGAAGAAGAGTGGCCGGCCGAGTTGGATGCCGAGCGACTCGTTGAAGATCTTCTCAAAGAAGTGACTTGTCTCAGCCTTCCTCGGTTGGAGTTCGGGCGACCTGAGTCGAGGCGTCGCTCCCACTCTAAGAAGAAATGGGTATTTCGTTTCGCTACTGCAATCGTGTCGACGGTCAGCTGTTCATCCTTGACCTATGGCTGCTAGGAAGCTTCCTTCGTCCACTCCGGTGATATCTAGCGTCTTGAGGTTAGAAGCAAGACCTGCAACTATTCGGATCTGTGAACTCGGTCTTCTCAATTCCTTAGAAAGCCACTTGACGATCTCTCGGTTTGCTTTTCCTTTGACTGGAGGGGCATTAACCCGCATTAGTAGACTTCCATCGGTCTCCAATTGGAGCTTTGTCTCTTTGGCGTTAGCTACGACATGAACGACGATACGTATGCCGTTCTCTATCCTCATAATTGACTGCTTCAAGCTACCCAGTCTTCTGTTTTCGACCTGTTGCTGCCGTGTGGACATCGTTCCCTGAAGCGAGATTCTTCACAGCTTCCAACGCAACTCGCAACGATCTCTGCTCAGCCAGGGTCTTGGTCTTCTCTGACTCTGCGAAGGACACTCCTGGTAAGGTACCTACGATTGCGGATACCATGCCAAAGTGTGCGTGGCTCTCTTGAGCTGAGACGGCTATTGCCGAGAGTTCCATTTCGGTGGAGCGACAGTTGTGTGCGTGACAGAGTTCAAGGAATATGTCATCGGTGAGTTCAGCATAGAGTGAATCTTTTGTTATGTTCCCGCCTCTGTGATAGGCATCTGTTGCGAGTCGCCGCCCAGCGTCATCCAAAGCTTCCACGATGTCCCGACTACAGTCCACTCTTGGGTGCCCCTCCATAGTGATCGTGAAGTCCGGGCCGAGTTCTACCCAACGCTTACGGAATTCCTCCATAACTCCCGAACTCCAGAAATCCAAGCGGAGGAGAGACTGGATCACTGCTCCAGTCGCGCCGATTGAGTGCGTCGCGTTGACAATATCACCCACTTCGATCGCAAGTTTTCCATCACAGTTTATCCCCCCTGCTGTACCGACACGGATGACGACCTTGCAAGGCAAGTCAATTCTGGACTTGCCCACTCGATAGCTGGTGCTCGTCAACTCGTCCGAGAGCACCTCGTTCATGATGATCTGAGTCGCCGGAGCGCCCATCTGCGTTTCTACAACTAGGACCGGAGCTCTTGATGAGGCAAGTCCGATCGCCATGGCTACCCGGCCAAACTCTGGAACCTTTCGTAGATCATTCTCTGAGGCGTGTTGACTGGACAGTCGAGCGGCCATCTCAGGGAGAAGAACCGGTTTCTTCAATCTCTGTGCGATGCTGTATACGCGCCTCCGGTCCCCAACGGCCAGAACAAGAGGTGGTGCCCGGCCTTCGTTCTCTCTGAGGTAGGGAATGCGTTTCCAAATCTTGCGCTGGCCTGTCAAGTACGACATGACTGAGTGACGGCCCAAGAAGTGAGAGGTATCCGGGTGCTCTTCGCTCAACTGTGACGCCCGCCATTCAATTCGGTCCTCAAGTTGAAATGGATGACGGGCGAATGACCAGCCCTATTCCACTCACAGCCAAATCGCGCCTTATATTGACGTGGAACCTCCCAATGGTTTGGCTTGGAGAGGTTCCCAACCATGCCCAATCTGCGACACTTGACAGTCGACGATTATGACGCCATAATTCGCCTGTGGAAAGAAGCTGGCTTAGAGAGCGTGCGCGTACAAGGACGCGACAGTCATGATGCATTCGCCGCACAACTGGCCGCCGGGCAGAGAGTCATTGGTCTCGAAGATGCTGGCCAACTAATCGGTGCTGTTTTGGTTACACACGACACACGCAAGGGTTGGATTAACAGATTAGCTATCCGTCCGGATCATCGCCGCAAGGGATATGCCACTGAACTGATTGCCGCCGCAGAACGAGAACTGCGCGAGATGGGTCTTCAGATCTTCGCGGTCTTGATCGAGGCTGACAACAATGCTTCACAAGAACTGTTCGCTCGAGAAGGATACAAGGCGCATGGCATCGTGTACATGAGCAAGCGCAACAGCGACGATGTCTAACGGCTCGCTCGTACTCTCAATCGGCGCCGAAGGGCCCAAGCTTTTCCGTGCCTGAGCGGATGGCATTCGCCGATTCCATCAGCTGACTCCTCGCAGCATCATCGAGCGGCAACTCGATTATCTTCTCGACGCCATCCTTGCCCAGAATAACCGGCAGACCTATTGCAAGGTTCCTCAATCCATACTCGCCGTTTGGGACGACTGAGGCAGCCATTACTCGATTTCTGCCAAGCAGAACTGCTTCGGCCATGACTGCGATCACTGCAGCCGGCGCGTAGACCGTTCCGCCCTTGAGATTAATCACATCCGAGCCACTGGTTCTTGTTCTCTCGACTATGCGCTGGACGGCTTTCTCGTCTAGGAGTCTCCTCACCGGTATGCCGGCGATGGTGGTGTAGTCGACCAGTGGTATCATGCGGTCACCGTGCTCGCCTACCACAAGCGCTCTAATGTCTTCGCGTGATACGTCGAGTTCAAGCGCGATATACGATCGATATCTGAGTGTGTCAAGGATCCCTCCCATTCCGAAGATTCTGTTCCGTTCGAATCCTGACTTCAGGTACGCTAGGTAAGTCATGACATCAACCGGGTTTGTCACCATCATGATTTTGCAGTCAGGTGCGTACCTAACGATGTCAGCCATCAGGCCAGAGACAATCTCCGTGTTTCGTTCGAGTAATTCAGTCCTGGACATTCCCGGCTTGCGCGGAACCCCTGCTGCGACGATCACCAAGTCCGATCCTTCGATATCTGAGATCTTCGTTGTGCCATTGATTTTGCCATCGAACTCTATTGCCGGAGACGACTGTATCAGGTCAAGTGCCTCTCCCTCTGCAAGCCCATCTTGAACATCAACCAAAGTGACATCTGCAATTCGCATACGCAGAATGTTGAAGGCGCTGACGCTGCCAACCCTTCCCGATCCGATTATCGAAATCATGGGGAATCCGCCTCGATTGAGAATGCAACCGCACTTACCTCACCGCGAGACACCAGCTTAAAAAGGAGGCCAAATCGCTAGGCCTACACTCGTCTACGCTGGTTTTCCGGTGACCATAGATAGATCGACGACACAGGATCGGAAAACTCTCTACACGCCGCTAGCACGACAACGGCTCAGATGCGTCGCCTGTGCACATCGGTGCATAATGGATCCAGGCGAGAGCGGCATCTGCAAAGTCAGGACAAACGCTAACGGAACGCCAGTGCTCAGTAACTATGGTCGAGTTGTGACTGCACATGTTGATACGATCGAGAAGAAACCGATCTATCACTATCGGCCTGGCTCGAAGATTCTGTCATTCGGAACAGTCGGCTGCAATTGGAACTGTGACTTCTGCATCAACTCCACAATCAGTCAAACAAGGGAAATCACCGGACAGGCGCTCAGCCCTGATGATATAGTTCGCTTGGCCAAACAATACGGGTGTCAAGGCATCGCGTACACTTACAATGAGCCTTTGGTGTTTGTCGAGTTTGCCAGAGACACGGGAATAATTGCACATCGGGCAGGACTCTTCAATGTGGTCGTCACGAACGGATATGGAACCCCTGAAGCCGTTGACGCTCTCTTGCAGTTCGCCGACTGTGTCATCATTGGCTTGAAGGGGAACGCTTCACCTAGCTTTCTCAGGAAACATGCAGGAGTCACAAGTCTGAAACCGATTTTCGAAACTCTGGTCGGTTTCAAGAGAAGCGCAAACATCCATATCGAGATCAGCGATGTCGTCTTTGAACGAGGCGGTGGCTCCCTGAGGCAGGCAAGGGATTTGTCCAGGTGGATCTGCAGGAGAATGGGTATGGACACCCCGCTCCACTTTGTGAGGTTCTATCCCTCCTACAAGATGGGCGTCGCTCCGTCAACATCCTCCAGCGTTTTGGAAGCACATTGTGACATCGCAAGAAAGGCAGGCCTCCGATACGTATACATCGCAAACTTCCCCGGGCATGACCGAGAAAACACTCGTTGCCCGAACTGCGGAAAGATAGTCATTGGGAGGTTCGGCTACGGGATACGCACTTGGAATCTTGACAGAGAGAACCGATGCAAAGGTTGCGGAGAGAGAATCCCGATTGTTGGAAGTCTCACTGAGACCCCTCCTGAGGAGCGTTATGCGCCGATAGTGTTTCCCCCAATGGATATGCTGTACGTTTGCGAGGGGCTATCTGGCTAGGCGTCGGGAATTCCCAAAACAATAGATTTAAGATTATGAATCTGAATCTTGCGCCACGATGCCAGATGAGCGTGTCCCTCACCGAGGATAGGCTAAGGCGGCTGGTGGATTCAGGGCTTCGGGGATCCTGCCGACCCAGCGAACGAGTATCCCAGCTGAAGAGAAGAGCGAAACAGGCCGACGACCTGACACTCAGACGATTAGAAGCTGTATTCTCAGGCCTTGCAGATAATACTCGCCTAAGGATCTTGCAGCTCATTGCTAAAGAAGAGCTTTGCGCTTGCGAGGTCATGGCTGCACTCGACCTGACGCAACCAACCGCATCCCATCACCTAGGAATCTTAGAAAGGTCAGGCTTAGTGGTGTCTCGGCGAGAAGGGAAATGGGTCTTCTACAGACTTGCGGACGCGAAGGTTGAGATTCTGTTGACAAAGGGTTCTCAGCTAATCGACGGAGGTCTCTGAGATGGGAGAAGGTGCACCGCATCGTCTTTCCCTTCTGAATCGTTTTCTTACGCTCTGGATTTTTCTGGCAATGGCAATCGGAGTAGGTATCGGAGCCGCGTTCCCTGAGATCGCGAGCATTCTTGACGCGTTTAGAATTGACACGGTATCGCTCCCGATCGCCGTTGGCCTGCTGTGGATGATGTATCCCCCACTGGCCAGAGTGAAGTACGAGGAACTCTCGAAGCTCGCAGGACGAGGGAAAGTGTTTGCTGTCTCACTGATCCAGAATTGGCTCGTTGGACCCTTCCTGATGTTCGGCCTCGCTTGGTTGTTCCTGCCCGACCTGCCTGAGTACAGGATCGGGATCATCATCGTCGGCCTTGCCAGATGCATAGCCATGGTTCTAGTATGGAACACGCTCGCGGGAGGCGACAACGAACTATGTGCCATGCTCGTTGCGCTCAACTCAGTCTTTCAGGTTGCGCTCTACTCAGTCTACGCTTGGTTCTTCGTAACGCTTCTCTCATCTTGGATTTCCCCAGGGGCAGGTGCCGTGGTGAACGTCTCAGTCTTTGATGTCGCGAAGACTGTCTTTGTCTTTCTCGGGATCCCATTCATAGCGGGAATCGTGACGAGGTTCGCCCTAATCCGATCAAGGGGAAGGGAATGGTATGATGGGCCCTTCATGAAGAAACTCGGTCCCACTTCCCTGATTGGTCTACTGTTCACGATTGTAGTCATGTTCTCGCTGAAGGGACAATACATTCTAGCGCTCCCGTGGGATGTCGTGCGAATCGCAATACCGCTCGTCACCTATTTCCTCATAATGTTCACCGTTTCATTCTCGATGTCGCGAGCCATGAAATTCACATATCCAGAGACGGCTACGCTCTCCTTCACGGCAGCAAGCAACAACTTTGAGCTAGCAATTGCCGTCGCGATCGGCGTCTTCGGAATAAACTCAGGCCAAGCCTTCGCCGCAGTCATAGGACCACTTTTTGAAGTCCCGGTTCTGATTAGCTTGGTCAATGTATCACTATGGGCGAAGCGAAGATTCTTCGCTGAACCAAAAGGCGTCGAGTTTGCCGAGAAAATACCGGCGATGTCGCGTCCAGAGTAAGGGGGCACTGTTCGCGTCTCAAGAGAATCAACAACAGAAAACGTGTGCGTGCACTGCGAGGCTCCTCGACATTATGCGTGCTGCGCCTCCGAAGCGGGACTGGTTCAGAAAGGCGACCTGCCCTACTTGCAGGAAGGAGTACTGGACCAATAGGGAGACGAACTACTGCTTCGACTGCGAATACACCACTCAACGGAGGCGGGCGTGCCTTGAGTGAATACCTCCAGACTGTCTTCGACAAATTCGAGCTTCGAGTCCACAAGGAATACCACTATACCGAAGACGGGCTCTGGGCTAAAATCGAGGACGGCAGGGTCAGGGTCGGTGCGAGCGACTACTTGCAGAGGACAGGAGGAGATGTGGCGTTCGTTGAGGTCATCAGGCAAGGCTCGATAGTTGAGAGGCAGGCGGAATTCGGAACGGTGGAAACCGCAAAAACAACGGTTTCACTGCTTTCCCCCATATCAGGAACGATCGAGCAGATCAATGACATGTTGTCCGAGAAGCCGGAGCTGGTGAATTCAGATCCCTATCGTGAAGGCTGGCTCGTGATCCTAGCACCGAGAAATCTTGAGGACGACTTGAAGATGTTGATGAGCGCAGACCAATACTTCGAACTGATGCTCAGGAAACTCGAGACAGAACAAAGGAAATTGGAGGTTAGGTGACTCGAAAACTACTATGCAGAAGAAAGTGATTGTGATACCGTGTAGTGGAATCGGGAAGGCCTTGGGGAGCGTGAGCAGGGAAGCAACATACGAGGTCGTTGAGAGCCTCAGGAAAGGAGTCACGGAGACCACTTGTCTTGCACTCGTTACCAGTGGGGATGAAGAGACCCTTCAGCTCGTGAAGACCAACAAGTGCATCACAGTTGATGGGTGCCCGCTGCAATGCGCCGAGAAGAACGTCAAACTTGCAGGCGGAGAACTAGCGGCCAGCTTTAGAGTCGTCGACACGCTGAAAGAAAATAGGAAGCTGAAACCGAAGAGTGTGACCTTTCTCGATCGCGACGGCCAAGAACTAGCGATCCTGCTTGCCAAACAGATTGCGGAGAAGGTAGATGAACTACTGAAGTAGTGAACAGTCATGGTGGATCTGCCAGAAAAGAAAGTCGGCATCATCTCCTGTAGCGGGGACGCATGTGTCGAGGGCACCATATCACGCGTGGCAACGCGCTTGGTACTGGAGAAGTTTAGGCCTGAGGAGACTGTGACGATTTGCCTTCCGCTTTTTCTGGCGGGGGGCAAAGAAGAGAGGGCATTCGCAAAATACTATCCGACAATTACGGTTGATGGCTGCGACAAGCTATGCGCGAAGACCGCCACCGAGCGTTACAGCGCCAAGCCGGCTTCGTCAATAGTCATTACAGACCTGACGAGGAATTCGGGCTGCTCGAGATCCGGCCGCCGAAAATTGGACAGTGGCGCTCTAGGTTTGGCTGAGAAGGCGGCTGAGATGATCGCGAAGGAAGTCGACCAAGTCCTACACTACTGGAGGTAAGCGTGTGCCCATATACAAGACGAAGGTTGTTTGGACGGGCGGCCATGACGGCGAGTTGACATGTGGCAACGGCCCCAAGATGAGCTTTTCCGCCCCGCCCGCCCTGCAGGGGCGCTCAGGCGTCATGACACCTGAGGACGGGTTTGTTGCAGCGTTGAACATGTGCTACCATCTGATGTTCATCTGGGCCGCTGAACGACTCAAGATTAAGCTGGTTTCCTACGAATGCGAAGCTGAAGGCCATGTAGTTGACCTTCTGGATCGAACTTCAACCTTCGAACAGACCGTTCTGCGACCAGTGATCAAGGTCAAGAATGAGTCACTGGAACGGGTGGGTAAAGCGTTGGATTGGGCTCGGAAGTACAGCCTGGTTGCGAACTCAATCAGGTCTCAAGTTACAGTTGAGCCTAAAGTGGAAAGCGAACCATAGCAATGGAACACCGACTTGACCACTGTCCTATTCATCTGCATACAGAACTCGTGCAGGAGTCAAATGGCCGAGGCTATCTTCAACCACCTCGCCCCGGACGGCATCAGAGCCATCAGCGCCGGCAGCAAGCCCGCAACGAAGGTCGACCCACTCGCATTGGCCGCGCTCAAGGAGATAGGAATCGAAACCAATGCTCTCAATCCAAAATTGCTGACTCGAGAGATCGCTCAAAGAGCCGATAAGATAGTCACGATGGGTTGCCCCGAAGCATGCCCGGCGGTCGGTAAGCCCATGGAGGACTGGAGGATAGTGGATCCGTCAGGTGGGAACATCCAAGACTACAGAGAAGCCAGAGAAACCATACGGCAGAAGGTCGAGGAGCTATTGAAAGCGTTAGCGTCGGAATCTCAGTAGCCGTTACAGATGAGAACTTTGACGTTCCCGTCGGTCTCGACTATGTAACGAACAATCCTCGTGCCCAGCCACGGCCGCCAGCAAGACGGCCCTGACAAAGGATAACGGAAGAGCAGAAAGGCCAGAGACCGCCGAAAGTAGTCACCTGCATCCCACACAGGACAGTCTAGGAACTTCGTCGTAGGATCGATTTCGAGCGACACATTCTCACGACGATCAGATGGCATCCAAGATTATCGGTCCTCGGACCCATTCCTTCAATAGTGACACCGAAGCGGAATCTGCACTCGGTGAAGCCTGTTGGGGAAGGGCACGCCTCCAAAGTGGTTGGTCTTTGGCTACGATGTTCCGGATGAACCTTCACGAATTAGGGTGCGTCTATGGAGGCAGCTCAAGGGGCTAGGTGCAATTTACCCAGAGATGTCCTTCTGCGTGCTACCAGACTCCAAACGGATTCGGTCACATCTTGAAAGCTTGACCTTAGGTCATCAAAAGTTTGGCCCTTATCTTCTCCTCGAAGCCAAGGGCATGGGCAAACGAGACAACGACACCCTCTCTGAGCTGTTCAAAAAAGACTTGGAGAAGGAGTATCGTGAACTCATTGAGGAGTGCAATGAGTTTCTCGAGGAGATACGAAGGAATGTTGCGACAGGCAACATCACCCAGACGGAGGTCTCCGAACTTGAGGAGGCGCTCGATGCTTTGGAACGCTGGTTCGCAAAGATTAGAGGCAAGGACTTTCTCAGATCATCTGCTCAGCAGAGAATAGACAGACTCATCGTTCGTTGTCGCCGGGCTTTGCTTGGATTCTCTGAAAAGGCGCAGCTAAACACGCTAAGAAGTCGTTAGCCCATTTTGGATATGCTAATCCAGAAGGCTCCATTTGAGGGGCCATTCGATGAAGACGTACCGTTGCCTCGTTGACGTCCCAATCATAGTCTGGTTCAAGTGGGCGGACTAGTTCACCGAAGAACTTGGTTGTTGGCTTGGTACTCGGATCAAATTTGAGCTTCTTGATATCGGACCAACCTGTAGCGTAGACGCCATTGCTATCAACGGCTTCGAAGGAAATGGCTTTCATTAGGGCCAGGCTGTGCAACTTCTCTCTTATCTGCAATCCCTCGTCTCCAACGAGTACTCCTCCAAAGGATACAAGTGCCGCTCTGTACAGAACGACGTATCTTAGACAGCGCTCAGGGATTTCGTAGTCGCCGATGTTGAGCTTCAACCTAAGCCCTCTGACGAGACTATCGCTCTTTCTCTACGACTCATTTGCCTGTGTATGCTATGCAGTGACATTCACTGCTGTAACGATAGTTACAGCAATGCAAAGCCCCGACTGGGCACACTATTTCGACCGGCAGACGGATGTGGGATCTTGTGAGCTAGTTAACAACAGATGTCTGGAGCTGCAGTGGAAGAAGACGAGTTCAGGATAGCCCATGCAAATGACCCCGGGCCGATTTGTCCTGCCAATGAGGCCGGAGTTGGGCGTTCCTAGGCGCCGTCGCCGTTGACCTATGAACCGTTCGAAGACATGCAAGCCTGACTTACTCGAAGTTGTAACAGTCGTTACACTTATACGTCTAATTGGCCCGCTTCGTCCGGGCTATGCAGGATGAGAGTCATCCGGCTTTTCGTCGGGTCGGAAATAGCGGACGTGCTGCACGAGATCCAGAACCCAAAGGATGGAAACGTCGACCGTATATTCGAACAGCTGGTCGAGTTGGGATTCCTTGGCTTTCAGCTCGACGAAGCTAGAAAGCAATACGAGTTCGTGAACGTTAGAGCAAAAGCGATGAAAGAAAACCTGCCTCTTCTGGAAAGGGACGTCCCCTGGCTTAGAGAGGTACTTGAGCAAGCCGCTGTCGATAGAGAGCGTATGATAAGGGCCCTTGATCAGACATCAGAAGGTCCTAGGAGCCATGGAAGCTCACGGTAAGCTCCGCGCTTCCGAAGGGGCAACAGGCTCGGTCGGGGTCTCAGCCGTCGTTCCCAAGCTCTCAGTGCATGCGTTCACGCGATGGGGTCGCTTCATTACCCTGCACCTGGACGATTCAACCTACCAGCTCATAAGTAGAACAGCCGGCACCAAGGAACTGTCTGTCCGAAAGGCGCTTAGGCTGCTGCTTCGAAAAGGCATTAGCATACACGATACTCCCGCTGAGATTCGCCTGCAGATCAATGTGCTTCAAAAGCAAAAGGAAGCCCTGGCGACCAGCGGAGGCGAATTATCCGAGAGGTTCGGCAGACTAAGCGCGGAATACTCCACTCTCAGATATAGATACCATGAAGCCTTCGTCGAGAATAGAGTCCTAGCGATGCACCTATGCGGGAGAGGCTTCGCTGACAAGTACAAAGACTTGGTCGACAGATACATCTTCTCGAAACTATACTAGCTAGGATCAAGCGGGGAGGCCTATTCATATTGATCAGCGGAACGGCGCCCTGAGCAAATGCGATGGGGAAACCCGCGCCTGAGCGGAGATTTGCCCAACCCAATGTGTTGAGCGGATCTGGCAGGAGGGACCATAGCTGAAGATTCTGTTGATTTCAGACGCGCATGCCAACATAGAAGCCCTGAATGAAGTTGTGAACCACACAGACTTCGATGAAGCCGTCTTCATGGGCGACGTTGTCGACTATGGCCCAAACCCCATCGATGTCTTCGACCTCCTTCAGCACATCAGCGCGAAAAGAGTTCTTGGAAATCATGATGCGGCAGCCACGTTCAAGATCGACTGCAGAAGCAGCCCAGCAACCTATGCGGCATCTGTGACGACGAGACAAATGATAACGTGGAAGCTCATGCCCCCGGCATCATTAGACGTCTTAGGAAGAGCAGAACGCAAGCTGGAGTTTGAGTACGATGGACTGAGAGTGCGAGCGTTACATGGCGCACCTGGAGACCTGCTGTACAAGTACATAACTAAACACGAAGCTGGGACACTGGAGATGAAGGGCGCCGATTTGATGCTGCTTGGCCACACGCATATTGCGTATGAGGTGAAGAATGATCGTGTCTGGGTCGTTAATCCTGGTAGCGTCGGATTTCCTTCAGATACTGACCCTAGAGCCTCATATGCGATCCTCGACACGAATACCAGACAAGTTGCGTTTCGACGAGCAAAATACGATGTGGAGGGGGTCGTCCGAAGGCTTCGTGATCTGGTGCCTGAAAGTAAGGAAGACTTTAACCTACTGGCTCAATGGCTGCGTACGGCTCAGCGCTAGGTGAGCTAGATTCAGTCGGACCGGCGGTCTCCGGTCTCAATGTGGCGTCTTTCGATACGAAGGTGCAGAAGCAGCCTGAGAGTTACTGCTCCAAGGCAGCCGCAGAATGTGAAACGCCACCATCAGACAAGAACTCGAAAACCCCCAACTCGAGCAGAATAACTTCCAGCGGGATAGCGCTCGTATAATCGGCCTTGACCTATGCGAGGCGACGCTGAGCTGCGCCTCAGACGCAAGACCTTTGAGCGATCCAGTGTAACCATCGTTACACACAATTGGGCGCCCTAGGGAAGGGGAGGTTCAAGTGAAAGTTGACATATACAGAACTTCCGTGCACGGCACGGAATTTCACATACATATCAGTGGCTCGAGCTGTAGCGAACATCATTCCGGTGACATTGCAGCCAGAGAGGTAGAGTTGCCGGGGAGCGTCTATCGAGAGCTCGTTGACAAGTTCACTCTGCAGGGCTACATCGTTGCACCCCGAGACATAGCAGCCAGCGAATCGGCCAGCGACTGGTGGTCGATCGTCCTGTTGTTTGCAGTCAAATGAGAATGGTTGTGTATCTCCTGCCTTTCCACAGAATGCTGCTCGATCTGCTCACATCCACGACGAGGTGGCGCTCTGACGGTTTCGCCGAACACAACGAGTGTAAGGAAGTTGGGCAAGCCTCAGGGAGGACCGTTTACGCATCCGGTAGCCGCTGAGTGCTGGCTCCTAGTGGGAACGAGCAGGGGGCAGCAGCTCAACCTGTCGAAATTGTTGACGTCCAGCGACCGAGTCCAAGAAAGGTGGAACGGCGTCATTTCACGTGAATTGATGAAAGCTGATCCCGAGTTTGCAATGGCTCAAGTCAAGACGTTGTTGGAGCTGGATTTCAGGGTGTACTACACGCCTTTGGCGCTACCGAGCCTCATGCTACGTGAAGGAAGAACCTACGTGATAACGGGTTCAACTCTCCGCGAGGTAGAGAGAGTCGATGCAGAAGCAATTCTGCGTGACTTGAGATGGTCGTTGACGGGCAAGTATCTCAAGGTCTCCGGAGTCCTTGAAAGCATGGAAACCTGCGGACCTGGAGAGCTATACATCAAGCTCCGAAACCACCTAGGCTATCGTAACGTTGTCATTCGCCAAGAGGACGGACATGCCATCAATCTCGGTGATTCGCTGGACGTAATAGCACTCTATCCAATCGGAGGCGGCTCCCCTCCATATCTGGAAGCCGTATCGGTCTCAAGGAAGGATCAATATGACCGTGACTGAGAAATCCGTTGGCGTTGTAATTTTCCTTAAGAAACCTGGAACACTACGTGCTCTTCCTATCGTGACTTGATCAGGTCATCTAGTCGATGACAGCGAGGATGAATTCAATCGAGGCCGATTATTCTCGGTCCCGCTCATTGAAGCCGAGGCTATCGACCACAATTGGTCGACTATCTCAGGATGTCGATCGCCTTCTCTAGGTATCTGGCATCAGTGATCTGAACAGTTGTTGAATCTTGCTAGTCTCCGCATCAGTGATTACATGCCTTCGTTCAAGTTCAGCAAGAACGGCTAGAAAATGCTCCCTTGCTTGGCTATCCCGGAAAATCACCTCAAAGAGGCGTCTTTTGTCGGTCTCGGAAACTCCTAGAGACTTGACGAGCTCTTGGATGAAGTGTTCCTCCAAACTGTTCCAGTCCTCGAAACCGAATCTTGTAGCTTCTGCGACCAGCAACCGTGCAGACCCAGATGATGCAACGGACAACTCCTTCCATTTGGCAAGGATAGGAGAGCAACTTGTTCTATGCAGAAGAAGAACTTCGTCGAAAACATGCCACAGCCCATCACATTGCGCCATGGCATAAACTAATCCCTTGAGCGTGACGACGAAACCCTCACGGATAGCTAATCTCGTGAATTGTTCGTTTGTATGTTGAATGTATCCCCTTCGTGTTAGTTGGATGAGCGCTCTCTGGAACCGTGCTTTGGAAAGGCCGGGGGGTCTAAGCTGGGTGATGATGGCAATGCCCGGTCGCCTTCCCTTAACCAGACGCTGCAACACAAGCAGCTCTATCTCGCCAATCGGGGGCCATATGCGTATCCGGTCATGAATCGACACGTTGTCTGTTGTCCGGCTCATCCACGATGGTTCCTCGGTCAGGGAAGAAATCCTCAAGAGAAGTCTCCTAGAAGGCGGTCAGTTGATCCCCCTCACTCGCAAAAGAGTGAATGCTCCGATTGCAGATAGGACGGCAGAGTATTGAAAGGCGAGTGTCGGGGACTGCGCAACCCAGAGAAGCCCGACTATTGTGCTTGAGGCTAGGTCGCCGATGCCGTTGATCGTCTGTAGCACGCCAAAACCTGTGCCTCTAGTCTCTGAGGGCAGGAGATCCGCTGCCAGTGCCCCCTCAATGGTTTCGGTGGTTGCGGTGAAGATCCCGGCACCTACGAATGTCAATGCCAAGTACAGCAGGTCTGCGGTAAGGTATGACGTAGCAAGGCAGATCACGGATGAGAGGAGGTATCCGGCTACGAGAACTCTTCTTTTTCCGAATCTGTCTCCCAACGCTCCAATCGGAAAACATGCAACTGCGTAGGCTATGTTAAGCAAGGTATACAGAGCGACTGCCAAGAGCGTCGCGCTTGCTGTCCCGAGCCTTGGAGCAAGGATCTCTTCGGCCCTAAGTGTGAAAAGCGTGTTCGCGAAGTTCGCTAACCCAAAGATTCCGATAGCCACCAGGAGCGATATGAACGGTTTAGGCAGGACCTGTAATGTCTTAACAAATCCAAGACTGGCAGGACGATTCCCACCTCGCCTTGCTTTTAGTTCCTTAACGAGTAGGAGGACTATGACGAGGGCTGCCACGCCTGGCAGCGCCGATAAGAAGAATATCTCTCGATACCCAAGAGCGGAAACGAGAACGAGCGCAAGCGCGGGGCCTATCGCTGCTCCAATAGTGTCCATTGCTCTATGGAATCCGAACGCTCTGCCGTGAGCTTGACTTGGAACCGAATCGGCGAGAAGAGCATCCCTCGGTCCACCCCTGGCTCCCCTGCCAATCCATGCGCCGGCTCTCAAGGCCACTATCTGGAGCCAGTTCGAAGCGAAGCCAATCGCAGGTATGAGTAACCCCGTGAGAGCGTAACCGAAGCTCATAGGAGGCTTTCTTCTCTCTATTCGATCACTTAAGTAGCCGGAGAATGGTTTGACGAAACTTGATGCGCCGTCGGACAGGCCTTCAATCAATCCCAGAGCCGCAGCTGAATATCTCAGGTCAAGCGTAAGGAAGAACGGTAGGATCGCAGTCGCCATTTCATGACTCGCATCACCTAGAAGGCTTACCAAGCCTAAGAAGAAGACATTCCTAGACAACCAGCTAGACTTTTTGTTCATTTCGTTCCCTGGACTGGTCGACTGGCGACACCCACCGCACGCTCCAACGGCATTAATAAACCGTAACGGTCGTTACATCCCACTGGCGCGGTGCTGTGAAAGATCCGCTTCGATCAGTCATCTTGGCCTTTCGACGAAGACAGGGTGCCAAGAATGAGGGTGGTAGGGAGAAGCACGCTACTGACCTCTTTGGATTCGATTTAGAGGACGCGTTTGGTAAGGGAGGTTGTCCCGTGTGTTGGCTTCTGAGAAGATATGATGCTCAGTCCCTTGATTTTCTGTTGTATGAGAGCGTCACCGATGTCGGTGTGCGAGATAAGCTAAGACAAACGCTTGGGTTCTGCAATTACCACGCTTGGACACTGCATCAGGTGGCAACAGACCTGACCTCAGGATATATGAGCGCTGGTGGCGGGATGCAGGGGATCGGCATAATCTACTTGGACCTTGTTGAAACACTTGTCAAGCAGCTCAAAGCATTCTCGACTTCACGTTCAACGACTCATTCCAAGGGCATAGTGAGGACCTCGAAGAAGACGGGCACGGCTTGTCCCCTCTGCGCCACGCGGGCCGAGTTCGAACTCTGGTATCTTGAAAGCATTCTTCGAAACATCGTAGCTAAGGATTTTGCGGAAAAATATGCGACTTGCGATGGATTATGTGCGATTCACTTGCTGAGGGCTCTGGAGCTGTCAGGGTTCGATGGTAACAAGAGAGCGCTGGCTTCCGCTGAGATTAGGCGCCTCGAGGAATTGTCGGTCGATCTGCACGAGTTCTTGCGGAAACACGATTATCGGTATGCGAGTGAAGGCTTCGGAAAAGAAGGCGACTCTTGGCTCCGGGCGGTTAGAAAGATATCAGGTGAACGTCATGCTGCACCGACCAAGACACCGTCTTAGTCCCCGGTCTACCCCCCCAAAGTCTTGAACCGGAATTGGCCGCTGCACCAGAGGGTGAAGGGTTAATGGGTACTGAAGAAGCCTAGCCGAGTTCTTGATACAGTTCATCCAACATATTCGATAACCTCGAAATGTGAGGCCTCCAAGCGTCTTGAACATCGTCAGGCATCTGGCCAAATGCTCGACCAACTTTCTCAGGCTTGAGAGCGTCGAGAGTATTCCAAATCTCGCTTAACTGAGCGATGATGTGCCATCTGAGGGACTTGTGGGTAACTTCCAGACTGAAGAGTTCCTTGATCTGTCTAATTTCGTCGAGCATTGATCTAGCGATATCGAGCATCTTTGTCCTCGTTCTTGGGTCAATGTCATTGATTGTGGACTGCAGAACGGCATCAGGCTCCTCGCCCGTCTGCTGCAGTTCCTGGCTTATTTGATGGAGGTGCTCCTCTATGATGAGGAGGTCACTTGTCAGAACCCTCTTGTGGTTGTCTTTCATGATAATCCCCTCGGAAAACGCTCGAGCTCTACGAACTCTCACTCTTCACCGCGATTGGTCCTAGATGGGTTGTGCCGATGAGCTTGAGGATGCCTCTTTCGACTATGTCGACCTCCGAACCAAAGCCCTCCTTCGCAAAGCGATAGTCGTGTTTCATGATGAACTCTGACAGCTCAAACTTGATGCGCGTGAAGGAGCTCGCTTGGAGGGGCAGGATGGTCTTGAGCACGGAGGCAAAGTTGCGCTGGTCTAATCGTCGAGAGGCAACCTGCGTTACCTCCACCAGGTGGGGCAAGCATAATCCCCTCGACTCTTTGAGAACATCGTTGAAGGCTTCACTTTGAACTATCATTTGAATCAAAGTCTCGATATGTGATGCGTTCATTTCCAACAGATGCAGACAAAACGGGCATTGCGCCTCCACATAGCCAAGCCTCGCGACAACTTTTCGTGCGAACCGTCGTAGCGATTCAGGATTCTTCCTCAAGAGCCTCCCTTCAAGGGTTGATTTGAGGTCGTTGCGTCTCAAGATATCGATCAAGGAGTCGCTATTCTTACGTAGGTTTTCGATTGTCTGCAGCCGGTCATTCACCAGACTTTCAAGGACCAAACTAAGACCGAGTTTCTCATCGTGAGCCTCTGCAAATCTGAGCATCTGATGTGAGTGGTACCTACAGAAGCCTCGGGAGCTGATGATTTTGTCTCTGGACCAAGGGTCCATTATCCATTGGGAATAGAATGTCTCGAAAAACCGATTCTCACTCTTTTCGACAAGGTAACACAGTGGACACTCTGTGCCTTCCCTGATGGCGTCCTCGATCGCGATGGTTGGAATGCTTGGCTCCATCACTCAGACCTCGCTAAGATAATTGAGCACGCCGAGATTGCATGCCACGTCGACTCGAAAGTCGAGATACCCATGAAGATGGATCTGCGGAAACCACCGTTCATGTTCTGGAATCTTGCAATCAGATTCAACGTCTGAGATGGAAATCTACAGTTCTTCCCCAAGACGTGGAGGCACTTCACTCCGAAGTAGATGTCATCCATGATGATGTACGGATCACGGCTCTCTGGATTTGTTCTGAATCCTCCGCTGGGAATCTCACATGACCTCACCCATTCCTCCGTGTCGCGTAGCGTCCTCACATCAAACCCAAGTAGGCTGAGACTTGCCAGCGCATGATATGTTGCGCCCGCCCTTGAGTAGCCAGACGTTCCAAAACTGCCATTAGAATTTTGGCCAGCCAGGATGATGTCCTTCGTCTTTGCGAAAGAGAGATTGTGTTCAACGAGCCTCAGAAGGGCAAGGGATAGGTACGTCGCTTCGAGTTCGGAAGGTGATTCGATGTCCGCCTCAAGAACGCCGAACCCTCCATGCGTGGCCTGAAGAGAGAGAACGAAGTCCTTGAACGGTCTATGAGGTTTCGCTCTCAGCTCATCCAATGTCCTGACAACATAGTATGCCACATTGATTGAGTCGAAACTTCCATCTTCATGTTGTAGGC
>Ga0136653_10000541_pt1 | contig 19879 bp, 14 predicted proteins | sample LakKivw275mmetaG_FD_94866 | JGI IMG/M metagenome (GOLD analysis project Ga0136653, IMG submission 94866) | Anoxic lake water microbial communities from Lake Kivu, Rwanda to study Microbial Dark Matter (Phase II) - Lake Kivu water 275m metaG... | ecosystem: Environmental > Aquatic > Freshwater >...
TCGCCAGTCTTTGAACCGCGCCATGCGAGTCATCCTGGCACTGACACTTCCGGCGGCTGTTCTCGTGGCGGTGGGACTGCGGCCCATCGTGGGCATCCTGGGCTTCGATGCAGCCGGCACCGACCTGGTGGTCTGGGCGGCACGCGGTTATATGGTGGGGCTGATCGGTCAATCGCTGGTAGAAGTCGCCTCGCGGGCTTTTTACGCCCAGCAGAATGCCCTTGTTCCCCTGGCAACCTCCCTGTTCACCACGCTTACTTTCGTGGTCTTGGCCATCGGGTTGGGCTCTGCCCTGGGTGCGGGTGGCATCGCCCTGGCGAATAGCCTGGCATATAGCGGTGAAGCCATATTGCTGTGGTACTTGCTTAACCGCCGATTTTCAGGTGTGGTGGAAACGCGCAGCACCCTGGTGCGCGCCATCCCCGTGGCGCTTTCATGCGGATTGCTGGCTTTCGGCCTTTTACGAGTGCCATTGCCGGTATCTGATATATTTTTAGGGGTTCTATCCCTGGGTCTGGGAGGCCTGCTGGCAGTTCCGTTTGTCTTGCCGGAGATCCGCTTATTAGTAAAAATGTAGAGGAGATGCATATGTCAAAAACTGTTTATCGTTTGTTGGCTGCGTTGTCTGTCCTATCGCTGTTATTGGTGGGCGCTGCTGCCCCTGCCGATGCGGTTTCCTGGAGCGCCAAAGTTGACCCATGGGTGCTCCAGAAAGCTTCTGAGGGCGTTACAGAGTTTTTGGTTTCCCTGTCCAGCCAGGCTGATCTCAGTGCTGCCGTAAATTTACCCACCAAGTCTGAAAAAGGCTGGTATGTCTATCACGCCCTCACCTCTCTGGCTGAGCGCACCCAGGCTCCACTGGTTGCTGAGCTTGACCGGTTGGGACTGGAGTACCACCCCTATTGGATCGCCAACGTCATCTGGGTGCGCGGTAATCTGGGCGACATCCAGCTGCTGGCTGGGCGTCCTGATGTGGCTCGTTTGTATGCCAACCCATCGGTGAAGCTGGATGCACCTTTTAAGCAGGTATCTACCTTTCTGGCTCCACAAGGCATTGAATGGAATATCATCAAGGTAAAGGCACCCGATGTTTGGACCCTGGGCTTCACCGGGCAGGGTGTGGTCATCGGTGGCGCTGATACCGGCTATGATTGGGATCATCCCGCCATTATGGACCAGTACCGTGGTTGGAATGGAGACCAGGTTAACCATGACTATAACTGGTTTGATGCCACTGCCCAACATTCTCAGGTGCCCATTGACCCTTATGGGCACGGCACGCACACCATGGGTACCATGGTGGGGGATGACGGTGGCGCCAACCAGATCGGTATGGCCCCTGGTGCCCGTTGGATTGGCTGCCGTAACATGGATGACGGCGGCTATGGCTCGCCGCAGACGTACATTGACTGCTACCAGTGGTTTGTGGCCCCCACGCGCGTAGATGGCACAGACCCCAATCCCGATATGGCTCCCGACGTGATCAACAACTCGTGGTATTGCCCGGTCAGCGAGGGTTGCACCGATCCGGATGTGCTGCTTGAGGCCGTACAGAACCTGGTGGCAGCCGGCATTGTGTCAGCCCATTCGGCGGGCAATTCAGGCTCCCTTTGCAGCTCAATAGATACCCCCGCAGCTATTTACGATGAATCATTTACCGTCGGGGCAACCAATTCGAGCGATCAAATTGCCGGGTTCAGCAGCCGTGGACCGGTCACCATCGATGGCAGCGGTCGCATGAAACCAGACATCTCCGCGCCGGGTGTGGATGTCCGCTCCTGTATCCCCGGCGGTGAGTATGCCAGTTACAGCGGCACCAGCATGGCCGGACCACACGTGGCAGGGTTGGTGGCCCTGCTCATTTCGGCTCATCCCAACCTGCGCGGGCAGGTTCCTCAGATCGAGACCATCATCGAGCAATCCGCCCTGGGCATTTCGACGAATGAAGGCTGCGGTGGTGACCAACCCGGTGACGTTCCCAACAACACCTATGGCTGGGGGCGTATCGACGCCCTGGCCGCGATTGGCACCATTGATGCCCTTGAGCTATCAAAGACGGCCTCGGTATCTTCAGTATTACCCGGTGACCTTATCACTTATACCCTCACCGTCACGCATTCTTCAGGCTTGGACCCCACCACCAACGTGGTGTTGAGCGATACGCTTCCTACCGGTTCCTCATTCATCTTTGCTACGTCTCCTTATACCCAAACCGGGGATGTGCTCAGCTGGAGCTTCCCTAGCCTGGATGTCATGCAAACTGCAAGTGTAGATTTAACCGTAAGAGTGAATATCACATCCACGGGATCCATCACCAACGAATATTATGCTGTCCGAAGCGACCAGGTCCCGCTGTTACAAGGTGAGCCGGTCATCACCCCCATCGACAAGCTCGATATGCTGCAGCTTAGTAAGCAGGCTTCAACCGCACTTGTCTTTCCGGGAGGATTGATCACCTATACTTTTACGGTCACCAATATACATCCCTTGATCACCGCGACCAATCTCATGCTTAGTGACGTTTTGCCAGAAGGAACGACATTCATTTCTGCCTCGCCAGGCTTTAGCCTGGAAGACAATAGCATCCTTTGGGTGTTCTCCTCCCTGGATGCTCTGAGCATGCTCAATGCCACTCTGGTGGTAAAGGTTGGCTTTATTGGGGCAGGTGTACTGGTCAACGCCAATTATGCAGTGAGCGCTGATCAGGCGAACCTCGTCCAGGGGGTGCCGGTCAGCACGCTATTGGGGAAGTCCTATTTCGTGCCCATGGCCGCCAAGAACCCATAAGATGATGGTCACTTGCCAATGTCTGCTTATCGATAGTTCTCGTAAATAGACAGCACGGTATCTGCATAGCGGTAACCAATGTCCATCGGCCCGTAAGCCTTCAAGGCTTCGCGCATGCTGCCCAACCGGCTGATCAATCCTGCCAGCATGTGGGTGCCGTATTCGATATTGTAGTCGGGGTCCCGCAATTCTGCGGTTGTCGGGCGACTGGCGAAACACGGACCGTTGATGCATTCGAAGGAGGCGGCAATTCCATCACGCGGCATCACCTGCATCAAGCCAACAGCCCCGCTGGAAGAATAAGCCTGTGCATCCCCTCCGCTTTCTTGTAATATGACCGCCGCGATCAGGTCGGGAGGCAGCTCTGCCTGGGTGGCGATCGTTGTGATGGTTTCGCACCACTGCAATATGGCCTCTGGGTATGCCTCACTAACTGCGCATGCTGTGTCTGCCACTTGTTCCGCTTGCTCCGCTCCCTGCACAGCAGAAGCAGCGTAGGCAATTTTCTCTTGCGGCAACACATGGATGTGTTTTGCTAGCAGCCAGCCCAGCAGCCCCACCACCAGACTGCCAAGTAATGTCCCCCGCATGACTAACGATGCTCCCTTGTTCATATGCCCTCCCAGACGATTGATTTTCTCGAATATAGCACATATGTTCTAATTAATCAAGGGTATATTCGCCATTATTTATCACAAACTTCTTCATTACCACCCTTGACAAATTAGAACATTAGTTCTAAAATAAGGGCAATTCTACCAACCAACATAGTTCAGCTTGAGTGTCCATAGGAGGCAACATGAACCACAAGGGAAGTTCAGCACTGGAATACAATCGTCTCATTAGCAAGGTCAGGCCATCGCGTGGTCTATTGTTTGGCCTGCTCATCTTGGGTGCCCTGCTGGCATTCGAGATCTTCAACTACAGCACAACCGACTTCGCGCTCACCGACCTGCTGGGTGACCTGCGTTTTGCAGGCGTGCGTTGGGCGGCCATCCTGGCGGTCGCCTTCTGTGGCATTGATTTCGCAGGCATCGCCCGCCTGTTCACCCCCGAGCGTGGCAGTGAGCAGCCCAGAGAGGTCTGGTACCTGTTTGGGGCCTGGTTGCTGGCTGCCACGATGAACGCTATGCTCACCTACTGGGGAGTAGCCATCGCTATCATCAATCACCCTTCATTGGGGAGCTCGGTGCTTTCCCAGCAAACGCTCCTGCAGGTGGTTCCGGTGTTCGTGGCCATCATGGTGTGGGTGATCCGTGTGCTCATCATCGGCTCCTTCTCGGTGGCAGGTAATCGTTTATTCAGCCAGGCCGAGACGCAGCCAGCTTTCCAATCGCCTCGACCGAACCAGGCTCAACCTGTGTCGGCTCCAGGCAGGCACCCCGTTCAACCTGCATCGCTCAATCAGGCTTCCAATGCCGGCTCTACATCTCCTCATCCCGGCCACCCACGCAGCGAGCCTACGTATCACCCGCTTTCAATGGGAGGTACTAACCCGTACCAGCCCCAATCCAGGAAATAGCACCCTTATCCAAACAACGAAGAGGGCTCCGCGCCTTGCATTACCACAGCCCTCTTCCCTATTAAAAGGCTGCCGGACGTGTCTTGCACGTCCGGCAATCTAAGGAGGGCCACCGGTTTCTCCTACCCGGGGGGGACGAGCGGAGGATTACTTTCCCGGTGGTGGACACTTGCAATACCGATAAAAGTTTTGAGCAAGTGTCAACTTAACTAATATACACCTGAATTATCCGGTTCTGATTAAAACTTGATTAGGGTTGGTTCTGATGGTCAAAGCTACTTCTTCTTATGCCCCTTGAAGACCTTCAACCATTCATTCACCTCAGCCTCGCTGAGCGGCTGGTCTTTCGGCGTTTCCTTTTCGCCTGCTGTGGGATTTTGGCTTGCCTGGATTTGATTAGCGAAGTCCTCGGCGCTCAGCACGCTGGCGTGGGCTTCGTGTGCTGCGGCCTGCACGCTCCGGTCTGAGCTCACCACCACCCAATTGGAGGCTGATTTGCCCAACCTGGCCAGTTGGATGCGGATTGCTTCATCTGCGCTGCTGCTGGCTGACACGAAGTGTGCCCGTACCTTACCGTAGCTGCGTACCCCTGCCTGCCAGGCGGGTGCCCCATCGAAGTACACCTCCAGCCTGTGTCGGCTGCCCTGCCCGAAACGGTTGAGCAGCTCAATCAACCCCTGCTCATCATCCAGCATGCTCAGCTCCAAACCGGGCAGCTTGCCGATCAGGTTATGCCCATCGATCAGATAGTTCATTATGCGCACCTATCGCTATAGTTTATCACGCCGGGCAGCCTGAGATGCACGACCGGTAATCCCTTCACCCCCACGGTTAGAAATTGATAGCATCAGGCTTATAGGGCGAGGTATAATTCTCGTCGCAATTTACCTGGAGAAGACTGCAACAGGCTTCTGGATGAAGGGAGTTAGCTTATATGTATGATGAGAAAAAGCTCGAGGAGTTGCGCAAGGCATGGCAGGAATGGGAGCAGGGCAGCTTGCAGAAAGCCCTTGCTTCGTTACCTGAGCGGCAGGATACATTCATTACCACCTCCTCCGAGCCAGTGGAGCGGCTTTACACCCCGCTCGACATCCCCGGTTTCGACTACCTGGACGAGCTGGGCTTCCCCGGCGAATACCCTTACACCCGCGGCGTGCATCCCACCATGCACCGTGGTCGCCTATGGACCATGCGCATGTTCGCCGGCTTTGGCACGGCCGAAGAGACCAACGCCCGCTTCAAGTACTTGCTCGAGCAGGGTCAGACCGGGCTATCCATTGCCTATGACCTGCCAACCCTGATGGGACACGACACCGACGCCCCCGAAGCCCTGGGCGAATTCGGCAAGTGCGGCGTGGCGGTGTCGTCGCTCAAGGATATGGAAATTTTGCTGGACGGCATCCCCCTCGACAAGGTTTCCACCAGCATGACCATCAACTCTCCGGCAGCCATCATCTGGGCCATGTACCTGGCGGCTGCTGAGAAGCAGGGTGCCCGCTTCGACCAGCTGCGCGGTACCACCCAGAATGACATCCTCAAGGAATACATCGCCCAGAAAGAATACATCTTCCCGCCCGCCCCCTCCATGCGCCTGGTGGTGGATACCATCGAGTTTGGCACCAGCGCTGTACCCCAGTGGAACACCATCAGCATCTCCGGATACCACATCCGAGAAGCCGGCTCCACAGCTGCACAGGAATTGGCCTTCACCCTGGTCGATGGCATGGAGTACGTGCGTTGGGCCATGAAACGCGGCCTTGAAGTTGACAGCTTTGCCCCTCGCTTGTCTTTCTTCTTCAATGCCCATAATGACTTCTTCGAGGAGATCGCCAAGTATCGCGCCGCGCGGCGCATTTGGGCACATGAGATGCGCCACACCTTCAAGGCCGGGAACGAGCGCTCGTGGCTGATGCGCTTCCACACCCAAACGGCTGGGGTATCGCTCACCGCCCAGCAGCCCGAGATCAACGTGGTGCGCGTTGCTATCCAGGCGCTGGCTGCGGTGTTAGGCGGCACGCAATCATTGCACACCAACAGCATGGACGAGGCCCTGGCGCTGCCCTCGCAGCACGCCGCCACCATCGCCCTGCGCACCCAACAGGTCATCGCCGAAGAATCGGGCGTGGCCAACACCGTGGACCCGCTGGCTGGCTCCTATTTCCTCGAAGCGCAGACCCGTCGCATCGAGGCCGAGGCTTATGATTACTTCCGCCGCATCGACGAGCTGGGTGGGGTGCTGCCCGCCATCGAAAAGGGTTTCTTCCAAACCGAAATCTCCGACGCCGCTTACCGCTACCAGCGCGAGATCGATGAGGGTATCCGTCACATCGTAGGCGTGAACGCCTATGCCGAAGATAAGCCACTCACCATCCCCCTGCTGGAGATGGACCCTGCCGGCTATACCCGCCAGGTGGAGCGCCTTAGGCAGCTGCGCCAGGATCGGGACGCCGGTAGGGTGGGCCAAACCCTGGACCGCTTGCGCATCGCCTGCGCCGGCACCGAGAATACCATGCCTTTTATATTGGATGCAGTACGCGCCTATGCCACGCTGACCGAGATCGTGGGTGTGATGAAAGGTGAGTTCGGAACTTACCAGGAGCCTACCTGGATTTGATATTTTTCCCGGGTATTTTTCACCCGGGGCTTTCGTTGGAGATGAATTATGGCTGATATCAAGAAAACCCAAGGGGTGATCGGCATCCTTACCGGCGGCGGTGACGTGCCGGGGCTAAACCCGGCCATCCGCGCCGTGACGGTGCGCGCCCTGCGCGAAGGGTACAAAGTCATCGGACTGCGGCGCGGATGGGCGGGCATCATGGAAGTGGTGCGTGATAAGAATGCCGATAACAGCAACAATTACCAGGTGCTCACCGAGGAGGTGGTGAACCGCGCTGGACGTACGGGAGGCACTTTCCTGCACACCTCGCGCACTCGCCCTTCATCGGTCAAGAAAGACACTGTCCCCACTCACCTGCAGGATAAGTACACCGCCGACGTCAATGACATGACCTCCGAAGTGCTAAAAAACCTCGACTGGCTGGGTGTCGATTACCTGATCCCCATCGGCGGTGATGACACCCTCAGTTATGCAGTGCGCCTCTACCAGGAAGGCGTGAGGATCATCGCCATTCCCAAGACCATGGACAATGACGTGCCCGGCACCGATTACTGCATTGGCTTCAGCACCTGCGTCACACGCACCATCCAGCTCACCAACAATTTGCGCACCATTGCCGGCTCGCATGAGCGCATCATGGTGCTGGAGGTGTTCGGCCGCTATGCCGGCTTCACCGCCATGCTGCCCACCATGGCAGGGGCTGCCAACCGCTGCGTGATCCCTGAATATAAGTTCAACATCGACCGGCTTGCTGAGCTGCTGGTGTACGACCGCAACCGCAACCCCTCCAAGTACGCTGTGGCGCTTGTCTCGGAAGGCGCCATATTCGAAGGCGAAGAGATGATCTTTCAGGACCGCACTACCGATGCTTACGGACACGCCAAGCTGGGCGGCATCGGCGACATGGTGGCGGTCAACCTGGCTGACCTCACCGCCAAGTACAACAACGGCAAGCCCATCAACATCATCAACCAGAAACTGGGCTACATGGTACGCGCCGGCGACCCCGATGCCATCGACTCGATCGTGCCCATGGCCTATGGTAACCTGGCCCTCGACTTGGTGATGAAGAAGGTACACGGCCGCCTGGTGGTGCTGAAGAACGGGCGCTATGATGACGTGCCCGTGGACGTGGCGGTGGGCAAGAAGAAGATGGTGGACATCGCTAACTATTACAACTGCGAGCGCCTGCGCCCCCACTACAAGTCCTTCGAAATGAAACCACTGTTCATCATGACTAGCGATTAAGGAGCGGGTGGAGCGATCACCCGGGTTATGACCGATGGTTGACTTTTTCCGCAACTTTTTCACCGTCAACCGTGAGATCATCTTTTTCGTCTACGGCCTCACTTTTTTCGTGCTGGGCCTGGCGATTGCACTCACCTCACGCCATGCCTCGCACCTCGAATTCGCCCGCAGCCTGAACTGGCTGGCGGCCTTTGGCTTTCTCCATGGCTTCCATGAGTGGGGCGAGTTCTTCATCCCTTTGCAATCTACCTACCTTTCTCCGCCGGTCATACAAGGGCTTAATTACTTCAACCTGATCCTGTTGGCGAGCTCGTTTGGCTGCCTGTATGGTTTCGGGTTGGCGCTGCTCGAGCCACTGCGACACCTGCACTGGCTGCACCTCGGCTTTGGAACGCTGCTGCTGGCCTGGGTGCTGCTGGCGATGGTGCCATTCCGATACTGGTTCGCCGAGTTCACCACCTGGTATAACTCGGTGGACGCCATCACCCGCTACCTCATCGGTTTACCAAGCGGAATGTTGGCCGCTTATGCACTTCGAGAGCACACCTACAAGCGCATTGCCCCCATGGATGTACCGCGCATCGTGCGTGCACTGCGGATATCCGGGGTCACCATGTTTATCTATTCCCTGGCAGCCGGGCTGGTGGTGCCGCCGGTGAGCTTCTTCCCCGGCAACCTGATTAACAGCACCACGTTTACCCATTACCTGGTTGTGCCTCCCCAGTTGGTGCGGGCCATCATCGGTTTGGCCATGGCTATGACCACTATCCGCTTCCTGGAGATCTTCGACGTGGTGACCAACCGGCAGATCGAGGCTATGGAGCAGGAACGCATTGTGCTGGACGAGCGCGAGCGCATTGCTCGTGAGCTGCACGACGGCACCATCCAAAAGGTGTACACCGCTGGGCTGCTGGTGCGCTCGGCCCAGAAGCTGACTGAGCCCGAGACGCCGCTATCCGGACGCTTGGCCACCGCCGTAGGCGTGTTGGATGATGCCATCGGCGACCTGCGCCAGAATCTTAACGAGCTGCACACCCCCACCCAACCTCCCGAGCCGCTCAAGCCAGCCATTTACAATCTGGCCTCTGACCCGCGCTTTGCCTCGCTGGTGACGGTAGAGCTAGACCTTGATCTGCCGGACAGCTGCACGCTATCGCCCCGGCGCACTGCCCACGTGCTGGCCGTGCTGCAAGAGGCGCTGGCCAACATCGTGCGCCATGCCCACGCCCGCCATGCCACAATCCGCGGCGCTTGTCTGGGTAACCGCCTGCGCCTGGTGGTGAGCGATGACGGCACCGGCCTACCCGAGCAGCTGAGCGATGGATACGGTTTGAAGAATATGCGCGAGCGGGCAGCTCTGCTTCACGGCGAGCTGAATGTGGAAAAAGCTGCACGCGGCACGCGCCTCACTCTCGATATTCCCTTGGAGGAGGACTTATGAGCAAGATCGGCGTGCTTTTGGTGGACGACCATGCCCTGGTACGGCTGGGGCTGAAGACGCTTATCGATGACACTCCCGACATCGAGGTGGTGGCTGAAGCGTCGAATGCCCAAGAAGCCCTGGATGCCATCCAGCAGCGGCACCCCCAGGTGGTGCTGATGGACATCCGTCTGCCTGGCGAGGGCGGCCTGGACGCCACGCGCAAGATCGCCAGTCGCTTTCCCGAGGTGAAGGTGGTGATGCTAACCTCCTTTGCCGATGAGGAGCTGGTGATGAGTGCCATTCGCGCTGGGGCGGTGGGCTATTTGCTGAAGGAGGTGGGCAACGAGGAGGTGCTGGGTGGCATCCGCACGGCGGCGCACGGCGAAGCGGTGATCGACGCTGCCACCACAAGCCGCCTGTTTGCCCGGTTGCGCGCCTCGGCCGAGAAGGAGCAGGAAGACGCCTTCCGCGAGCTCACCGATCGGGAGATGGAGGTGCTGTACGAAGTGGTGCAGGGCAAAACCAATGCCGAGATCGCGGCCAGCCTCAACCTGAGTGAGAAGACCGCCCGCAACTACGTGAGCACGTTGCTCGAGAAGCTGCATCTCTCCAACCGCATCGAGCTGGCTACTTATGGGGTGAGGTACCATTTATCTGAGCGCATGAAAAAAGAATAGTTATCATTAAAAATCAAAAGACGGCGTGATCAGCGCCGTCTTTTTTTCAATCCATACCTGCTGAGATTAATCTCCAGATGATGAATCAGCCGGTACTCTTTCGAGTGTCACCGGTTTTTGATGGTAGAGCGTGCCTGACCAGGGGATCAGGAAATAATCCACGCCGAAGTAGCCAGACACTTTCCAGGCCAGCACTAGCAGCACCGAGATGGCCAGGAACAGCGGGTTCACGCTGAGCGAGCCGGCCATCAGGAAGTTCCAGTTCATGAAACCGCCGAATAAGGCAGCAAAGCCGGTGAAGATGCCCAAAATGAGCGCCACACCGATCATGAACTCGCCGATGCTGATCAGCTTGGCGAACCAGGTGTAGCTGCCGGTGTTGAGCAGGAATTCGAGGAAGGAGCGGTACCAGGCATAGTGGATGGGGGCTGTGCCATCGGCGGGAACGGCGATGGCGCTGGTCCAAAAGCCCTTGAGGGCTGTGCCGGTGGAAATCCACGCCGGGGTTTGCAGCTTGTGCAAGCCAGCTTCCAGCCACTGGTAGCCCAGCCAAACGCGGATGGGCAGCCACAGCAGGCCGGCCAATGGATGGTTGAACAGGGTGTTGATGAAGGGCAGGTTTTGCATAGCTTGATTATTGCGGGTGGTAACAACGTTTTTCATTTTGCACCTCCTTAAGATGCATGTGGTATGGATTGTGGTTCTTTATTTACACTCATAATATACGACAATATTGCTCTAAATTGTAGTGTTGCCTGACCCCAATTCATGGGGGGCAAATGACCCTCTTTAAAATAATTTTTAGAGGTTATTACGTTGGAGCGTTCGAACGATAATAGTTCGGTTATTCGCTACCGGCTGGAGATATTGTTCAGCCTGCCATCCAGGTCCAATTGATGTAGCAGGCCCAGGATGTGCGGGTAAAGGAGTGCATGGTATTTCAGGGTGCGCTCAGGGATCTCCCCGCTCTTATATGCTACCCATCCCTTGGCCACTTCGCAGAAATCTGCCTTGCTGATGCAGGAATACTTGCCCTCCACGCCGGGCTCGAAGGCAATTTCACTGTCGGATATGGAAATGATCCTGAATTGCACCCTGGTATGCTTTTCATGATACAACCAGGTGCTGGTGATGTGTCCCGGCCAGATGAACTTCCGTAAGCGCAGCCACGCCTCGCGGGCGTATGGCTCATCGCAGGCATCCCTCAGCACCCAACCGTAATGGGCATAGTCGTAATTCCCGATCCGTTCCAGGCACCTCACCGGGCTGCGGTTTAGCATATCCATAGCGGTGACTAGCGACGTGATGCTGCGTTCCTTGCCGTAAAGCATTACAATGGGTTTGGGGGCACAGTAGCTGTCGAGCGAGTACAGCGAGGGAGTGAGGGACACCAGGTTGGGAAGCAGGTTGTCATCGATGGGCAGTTTAACCAGCGAGGGAAGCGCATTGGCCTCATCAATGAGCGTGATGGGGGCATTTGGCGAGAGCTGCTGGGTGAGAGGGGCGGGTTTTTCCCCTTCCAGCGCCACGGGGTAATAGATCATGGTGATTTGGTGCCCCAGGTTTTGTAGGGTGAGGCACACTTCGCCGTGGAAGCTGGAAATTTCGTGGTGGAGCAGGTATTGAATCAGCATTCGGATTCTCGCGTTCGAAAAGGAGCCCAGTAATATTATATAAAAAATCGCGCAAATCGCCTATCTTCGGTTGCGGGTTTATGGATTATCCATGTGAGTGAGCCTGGTAAAATCCTCAGCATGGGGAGGCCTGCTGGTGGTTAAGCTGCAGATGCCCACGGGCAAAATGTGGCCTTTATTCTTGTAGGCAATCTCTATCGCAGATTCACCCCTAGCTGTTTTGAGCTTCCGCATGAATACCATACCGCTGATCTCAGTCTATCACCGACCTCGCTGGCGTCCTGAAAATTCGATATGAGATATTTTTCATCGTGATCTGTACTATCCCACGATTTATAACGCGGCCGGTTTCTTCGTTAGCTGAACATGGCTATGACTGTGTAACGAAGAAAATCTTTCACATAAACAATGCCGCCATTTATCATGAAAGGCTACAGAACTTGAAAGTTGCGTTTCTAAAAAGTATCCACCTTTGATTGGTGAATACATCCTCAATTAATCACTTCGAATAATCAAGTATAAAATGAACGATCACCGATCGTCCCTACAATAGCGTGCCTTACCCCCAATAATACTTTTTGGTCACCTGCCCATTCTTTGAGTGGTCCTTGGTGGCTGTTTTCTTTAATGCAGTCTCAGAGGCTCGACGAGGATGTTCTCGGCGCCCACGATGCGCGACAGGCTGGCCAGCAGCTCGGGGCAGTGGGTGGTGGTGTAATTGGGAAACTCGATGCGGTAGCCTCGTGAGTGCTCGAAGATCTGCAGGGCGAAGCGGTCGTGGCCCGAGTAGGAGATGAGGATACCGTAGCACTGCCTCAGGCGCAGGTTGTCGCGCAACTTGTCGCCCCCCGGGCGCAGCACGACCGTGATCATATGAAGCTGCTCTCCGGCGTAAGCTTCCACGGGAGGCAGCACATACGACGGCACCACAACGCTCGCCTCACTGAGGGCATTGGGGAGGTTGACGATAGAGGGAGGGGCTGCCTCCGCGGAATCAGCCTCTGACAATGCAGCCTGGTAGCCATCCAGGCCATTTAAGGGCGGGATTTCGTCCAGGTTGGCTTTGGCTTCCCGCTCGAATATCTCGGGGATGGGTTCCGCCTCAGTTGATTCCAGCACGGCTTCAGTCGCTGAGGCCATTCCAGAAATCTCCAGTTTGGCGTCGAGGGGGAAGGCGTCAGTTGGCACCTGGCTGCTGGCGATGAAGGATGGGCCGCCAGCGATAAGCTCGGCGGAGGCCGAGTTAGCAGCATCTGATTCCAGCACGAAGCCTCCCGGCGCTAACTCATCCACCTTCCAATTGGGTGGGAAGTTATCGGGCGGAGGCGGGGTGTCGCCCCAGTCCTCATCTTCCCCCAGCTCATCCGGGGATAAAGGTTCTGCAGTTGATGGGTTGTCAGCCAATTCACCGGTGAGAGGAGCTGCGGGAGGCGGGGTTTTGGGCTCCGGTAAGGGAGGTCGCTTCTTGTAGGTGGGGGGTGATGCCTCGGGATGCGAGCCGATCGCGGCCGGCTCCGTCGACTTCAAGTCAGTAGTGACGTTATCCACCAGGACCTTGGGGTCGCCTCCCTGTGGGTCCATCTTGCCATCCACCAGCACCACCCGGTCCACCTCGAAGGCCTGCCAGTGCTGCTCCCAGATGCGGGGGAACACCACCAGCTCGATGATGCCCTGCACGTCTTCGAGGGTAACGAAGCCCATGTTCTTGCCGGTCTTGGTGGTATGCGGTCGCACGCGGCTCACGATCCCGGCTACGCGCACCTTCTCGCTGGGGGCAGCCTCGCCTAGCTGGCCTGAGAAATGCGTCACCACCTGCGCCAGGGCGTCCATAACCGGGCTGAGCGGGTGGTCTGACACGTACAGGCCGATGAGTTCCTTCTCCCACTCAAGCATCTCGCGGCGGTTTACCTCGGGGGCGAGGCGCGGCAGGATGATCTCTTCAGAGAGGCCAGTGCTGGCACCGAACATGCTCATTTGCCCCACATCGGAAGCTCGGAAGTGGGAGGTGCTGATGGAGATGATCTGGTCGAGGATGGAGAGCATGGCGCTGCGCGGGCCGAACATGCTGAGAGCGCCTACCTTGATCAGGCTTTCGAGGGCACGCTTACCAACGCTGCGTAGGTCCACGCGGCGGGCGAAGTCGTTGATGTCGGTGAACAAGCCCTCCTTGCGCTGCTCAAGGATGGCATCCACCGGTCCATGGCCTACGTTCTTCACTGCCCCCAGGCCGAAGCGGATGGCGGGTTTGCCGGTTGGGCGGTCTTCGATGGTGAAATCCCAACCCGAGACGTTGATACTGGGCGGCTGCACATCGATACCCAGGCGCCGGCTGTCAGCCACGTACAGAGCCACCTTGTCAAGGTCGTTTTGCGAGACGGAGAGCAATGCAGTCATGTACTCCTCGGGGTAATGGCACTTCAAGTAGCCGGTCTGCACGGCGATGATGCCGTAATCGGCGGCGTGGCTCTTGTTGAAGCCATAGCGGGCGAACTCTTCCCAGTCGTCGAAAATCTCGTCGGCGGTCTCCTCGGGAATACCACGCTCCACTGCCCCGCGTACGAACTTCTCCTTGTGCTTGAGAAGCTTGTCCTTGATCTTCTTGGCGATGGCCTTCCGCAGGTCGTCTGACTCGGGCGGGGTATAGCCGGCCAGCTGCATGGCAGCCTGCATGAGCTGCTCCTGATATACAGCTACACCGTAAGTCTCTTTGAAGATGGGCTCCAGCAGGGGATGTTTATATTCGATGGGCTCCTGGCCGTGCATGCGGTGCACGTAGGTGGGGATGGCCTCCATGGGCCCCGGGCGGAATAGGGCCACCATGGCGATGACGTGCTCGACTTTGGTGGGTTTCATCTGCATCAGCCAGCGGCGCATACCTGAACCTTCCACCTGGAACACGCCGGCGGTATCACCCCTGCCGAGCATAGCGTAGGTGTCGGGATCATCGGTGGGAATGCTGCCAAGGGTGAAGCGTACACCATGGCGCTGCTGGATCAGGTCGCAAGCGCGCGCCATGATGGTGAGGGTCGACAGTCCTAGGAAATCCACCTTGAGCATGCCGAGCTTGTCCATCACGCCCATTTCGTACTGGGTGACAGTCTTGATGGGTGAGCCTTCGGCTGCAGCGCCGGTGGGGCGGTGCAGGGGCATGTATTCCACCAATGGGCGGTCGCCGATCACCACCCCGGCGGCATGTGTGCCGGCATTGCGCACCACGCCCTCCATCTCGGCGGCCGTGTCGATGAGCTCTTTCAGGTAGCCCTCCGATTCGTAAAGCTCCTTGAACTGGGGCACCTCCTTGAGGGTCTCCTTGAGGGTCACCGGCTTGCCGGGGATGTTGGGGATGAGCTTGGCTACGCGGTCCACCTCACTGAGCGGGATGTCCATCACGCGGCCCACATCGCGCACCGCAGCGCGGGCGCCCAGCGTGCCGAAGGTGATAATCTGGGCCACACGGTCGTTGCCATATTTACTGGCGGTGTATTGCAGCATTTCGCCGCGGCAGTCATCACGGAAATCCAGGTCGATGTCGGGCATGTCGATGCGGCCGGGGTTGAGGAAACGCTCGAAGATAAGCCCGTGGTGAATAGGCTCCACCAGGGTGATGTCGAGGCAGTAAGCCACGATGGAGCCATTGCCGCTACCGCGCGTGTTATACCAGATGTTCTGCTGGCGAGCATAGCGGCATAGGTCCCACACGATAAGGAAGTAAGCGTCGAAGCCCATCTTGTGAATCACCTGCAGCTCGTAGTCTAGGCGGCTGCGCACCGAGGGCTCGGCGGCGTGCTCGCCATAGCGGCGTGTGAGGCCGGCCTCGCACAGCTGGCGCAGGTAGCTCTCGGCGGTGTGGCCCTCGGGTACGTCAAACTGAGGCAGGTGGTAGCGCTTGAAGCTCAGGTCGAGCTTGCAACGCTCATTGATCAGCAGGGTGTTGGTGATGGCCTGAGGGACTTCGGCAAACAAGGCCTGCATCTCCTCGGGGCTGCGCAGGTAGAAAGTGTCGGCTGACATACGCATGCGGCGGGGGTCGGATAGCAGGCTGCCGGTCTGGATGGTCAACAGGATATCCTGCAGGCGAGCGTCGCTCTTCTCGATGTAGTGCACATCGTTGGTAGCCAGGTAGCGGCTGTTGTAGCGTTTGCCCAGCTCCAACAGGCGCTTGTTCACATCGGCCAGGTCGGGGATATCATGCTGCTGCAGTTCGATGAAGAAGTGGTCGGGTCCAAATAGGTCGTAATACCAGCCCAGCAACTTGTCGGCCTGTTTTAAGTTACCCTGGGCCAGCAGGCGGGGAATCTCGGCAGACATGCAGCCGGAAGTGGCGATGAGCCCGTCAGCGTGCTGGGCCAAGACGTCATGGTCGATGCGCGGGTAGTAGTAGAAGCCTTCCAGCTGGGCAATGCTGGCAAGTTGGAGCAAGTTCTTGTAGCCGGTCTCGTTCTCTGCCAGCAATAGTAGGTGGGTTGACTTCTTGTCTTCCTGGGGGTCATGCTCGCGGATGGTGCGGGCAGACATGTAGGTTTCCAGCCCGATGATGGGATTGATCCCGGCCTGCGTGGCGGCGTTATAGAACTCGATCACGCCGAACATGGTGCCGTGGTCGGTGATGGCGATACCGGGCATGCCCATCTGCTGGGCGCGCTTCACTAGCTTGTGGATATTGCTGAAGCCATCCAGCAGCGAGTACTCGGTATGAACATGCAGGTGAACAAAGGACATGGGCTTAGGCAAAAAATTATAGCATGGAGGCCAGAAAAATTACCCGACAATAAACTTAAAATATTGGTGGAGAATGTTAAAAAATTCAGTCCTGGCTGATGTGAAGCGACGAACAGGTGTAAGAATGAATGGAGTGAACGTGAATAGATGCGAACAGATAAAAGCTTGCATTCTCTTCGTCCCCGGGGCATGCAATGAAAATTGATGAAGGTTACCTCTTAGTTTATCCCAAATGGGAGAAAAAGCAATGGCCTGAAGAATGGATTTGGGGGATTTTAATGAAATTGGGGCTACGGAGAAAAGTTGACACGAGAAACCTTTAGGGTATAATTCCGGTGCTATGCGGCCCACTAGCTCAATTCGGTAGAGCAGCTGACTCTTAATCAGTTGGTTGAGGGTTCGAGTCCCCCGTGGGTCACCTAGATGTGGGGGTTCGCACCGTGATGCCCCGCATATATGGGGGATAAACCTGCCCAAGTGGTAGATTTATTTTTTAATGGTGCAGTTGTGGTGCAGTTGTTTTCAGGCAGTGGGGGAGGTTCGATCTGCTGGCGTGCTGCTGGGGAGCTCAACTGGAATTGAGGTGATCAGCTCATCCATGAGCCTGGCAGCTTCATCCTGGCCTTCCGGCATAAGGTGCCCGTAGATATCGAGGGTGGTGCTGGGTTTGGCGTGCCCCAGGCGCTTGGAAACCACGATGGCGGGGATATTGCGGTTCAGCATTAGTGATGCAGCGGTGTGACGCAAGTCATGGAAGCGGATCTTTGGCAGCCCAGCCCCTTGAAGCACATTGAGAAAATCCTTACGCAGGTTACTGGGGTCACCCGGCGTGCCGATTGAAGACGGGAAGATCAGGTCATGCTCCTGCCAGCGCTCGCCTGCTAGGGCTTTCTGCCATTGCTGGCTGGTACGGTGCTCACGCAGCTTTTGCAAGGTGTTCTCACCCAGCTTGACCAGGCGCTTTCCCGAGCGGGTTTTAGGCTCTTCGAACCACCAACCCTTACCCGCTACTCTTTGAGATTGGCGCTGGACATAGAGTAATCCATCGCTCCAATGAAGATCGGACCATTGAAGGCCAAATAACTCGCCTTCTCGCATTCCGGTGGTGATCGCCAGGTAATACAGCGCCTCGTACGGGCTACCCCTGGCTGCAACCAGGAAAACTGGCACCTGGGTTTCATCCAGAAACTTCATTTCGGGGTGCTTGTACTTGGGGAGCGCCGCGCCATGTGCCGGGTTCTTTACGATCAGGTCATACCTGACGGCCTTGTTGAGCGCCCGATGCAGGATGGAATGAATGATGCGAACAGTACGAATTCCTACCCCATCCTGAAGCAGCTCAGCGTAAAATTGCTCGATCCTGGCCAGGTTGAGGTTTTTTAGAGCTATTGAGCCAATGCGGGGAGTGATGTGCTTATGGATGACGCGCTCATACTGGTCGGCGGTTTTCTGCCGCAAGGCTAACCGGCTGGTCAGGATCCACTCTTGCAGATATTGGCCCAGTCGATTTCTCCCGCCCAGGTAATCATATCCCTGGTCCAGCTGGGTTTGCATTTTACGCAGCCATTCTTGAGCTTCAATCTTCGTGCTGCAGTCATGGCTGATCCTGCGATCTCCCTGAGAAATTTGAGCTCTCCAATGCCCATTCGGACGCCGGGAGAGGGAACCTTCCTGTTTGCCTCTTATCGTTTTTGCCATTCCTTGTTCCTTTCTTTTATCAGGTCAAGGAAAGGCAATCCTGCAAGCCCTGTCCGTTCGGTTGTTAAAGTGCGGAAATGCATACACATTTTAGCACTCTCCGGAATCTGTGGACAGGATAGATTGGTGAAAGACATGATTCACTAATGAGCAGAAGATTTTACTGGTCCATCTGCCGGTGGATGTTCTTTTCTATGTATTCAACCAGGTCTTGCGGGCGGACGCGGATCGAGCGTCCCAGCCTGACGGTGGGGATGTGGCCGGTTTGCATAAGCAGGTAGGCAAAGCTGCGGCTGACGTTAAGCAGCCTGGCAACCTCGTTGCCTTTGAGGAGTTTTTCGATCTTAGGTGTATCAAAGTGATGATTTAACATAGTTTCCATTGTTATGGGCCTCCGAAGTGTGAATTTCCTTATAAAAAAAACCACACGAAATTGAAGTCGAAAATGCTACTCTCGTGTGGTTGGATCAACTGACGTACAATCCGGCGATGATAATCGCACGGCATTATTCTTTTCTATAGATAATACCAAGCAAATAGAATTTGTCAATCAATTAAGGGAGAAACGGTACCTATGTCTTATAAACTATGGGACTTAGGTCCTCTTCTTGGAAGTGTCCGCTCTGTTTACAGGCAAAATATTATAGTTATAATTAGGTAACAGACATCAAATCCCAAGGAAGGCAACATGGCAATACGTGTCGCTATAGTCGAAGATCATCCACTCATGGTGAAAGCCATTGTTGATGTGCTCACCGATCAAGAAGATATCAAGGTTGTTGGTACTTCTAACCATGGTTTTGAGTTGCCCAAGCTTGTTCGAGAGACGTCGCCTGATGTCGTTATTCTCGACTTAGGTATGACTGGCGAAAATTTCGAGCCGATATCAGCAGTACAGACTTTGCTTCATGAACATCCCGAGCTACGGATATTAATCCTTACTGGCTATGATGATGAGATTTATGTCAGGCAACTCGTAGAGGCTGGGGCTTATGGCTATGTGCTAAAGAGTGATGATCTTTCTATGGAGTTGCCTAATGGTGTAAGGCGAGTATTCGATGGAAAGAGGTTTTACTCAACTGCTGTTGTTGATAAAATATTTGCGGAGCAAAAACCTGAAGAGATAGTATTAAGTGAACAGGAGCTGGTCGTACTCAGGCTGGCTGCTAAAGGACACTCGAATACAAGCATCGCTCAATCTATGAATGTCTCTGAAAGACGTGTGCGTAACCTACTTTCGCATGTTTACTCAAAATTTGATATCCGTGAAGCTGAAACAATAAATATCAGAGTTGCTGCAATTAATAAAGCCCGGGAGCTTGGTTTACTGCTATCTGACTAATTAGACGGGACATTTGTCCAGGTATGGACGGGACGTATGCCTAGCTATGGACGGGACATTTGTCCCTAGTATTTTGTCTATAAATGGATGTAAGATCATATATATTTAGTCGGTACTACCTATATCTATTACAGGAGGATGATTATGGATAAGAATAAAAATCAAAACTTAGCCAGAGAGATTACCGACTTTTGTAAAGAACGATCTAAACA
>Ga0136653_10000544_pt1 | contig 19861 bp, 13 predicted proteins | sample LakKivw275mmetaG_FD_94866 | JGI IMG/M metagenome (GOLD analysis project Ga0136653, IMG submission 94866) | Anoxic lake water microbial communities from Lake Kivu, Rwanda to study Microbial Dark Matter (Phase II) - Lake Kivu water 275m metaG... | ecosystem: Environmental > Aquatic > Freshwater >...
CAGCATCTTTTTTAAGTCGGGCGGACGGTTTGATAATGATTTTGTTTTTTTTGATTTTTTTGTATTATATCTTGAGTATCAGACATTCGGATGTTGAGATTGGCGATAAAATAAAAAAAATTTCTTATTCAACTTCTTTTTTAATGATTGTCGGCGGTTTGGTTTGTTTAATTCTCGGGGGAAAATGGATTGTTGATGGCGCGATTTTAATCGCCGAATCATTGGGTGTGAGTGAAGCATTGATTGGTTTGACTATTGTCGCCATTGGCACCTCGTTGCCAGAATTGGCCACTTCGATCGCGGCGGTGGTTAAAAAAAACAGCGACATTGCGGTCGGCAACATTATTGGCTCCAATATTTTTAATATTTTTTGGGTTTTGGGAGCCACTTCTTTAATTAAACCCTTGCCTATTTCCACCGAAATCAATATAGACATTTTAGTTACGCTTTTTGCCACCTTACTTCTTTTTGTTTTCACCTTGATAGGAGAAAGGGCCAAATTGACCCGAGGACAAGGAGTCGTTTTTGTCGGCTTGTATATTATTTACGTTATTTATTTGATTATCAGAGGATAATAAAGTCACTTATTCGATTTTTTAAATATTTGATAGACGTCGAATATTTACAAAATGGCAATTATTCATCGGCAGAAAATTTGGAAAAATGGTTTAAAAATTTTTTACGTTTATTTTTAATTTTTTATAAGAAAATGACTCCAGGATTTGTTTACCGCGGAGCTGGTTTATCGGATTGCCAGAAAGAAAAAAGTTGGTAAGAAAATAGACCTAATCAGCGGAGTATAATAAAAAATCGTCCCCAAAGGATGATTTTTATTATGGTTTTTATTAGTTTTATTTTATATTATAAACTCAAATTCGGATTGACTTTGGTCTTTTGCCAGTTATTTTTTAATTTTATTTTTTGTTTTGAAGTTAGATAATTATATTTTAAAATCCCGGCGGCGGCAATCATCGCCGCATTGTCGGTGCATAAATTTTTTGGCGGGGTTAAAAAATTCAGATTTGAAAATTTAGATTTGAGATTTAGGTCAAATTGGTTGCGTAATTCTTGGTTGGCTGCCACGCCGCCGCTTAAAAAAACGGTTTTTGCCCGGTATTTTTTCACCGCTTTAATGGTTTTAAAGATTAGAACGTCGATTATCGCTTGTTGCGTTTCGGCGCAGACATTTTGAATAAAAATTCGGTTTTTTATTTTATCCTTATTTTTTTTTACCAAATAAAGAACCGCAGTTTTAAGTCCGGAAAAACTAAAATCAAAATTATCGGAGTTTATCATTGGTCTGGGTAGACGAATTTGTAGTTTGTGATTTGAAATTTGGGATTTCCATTGCTGAGATTTTTCGGCAATGGCTGGTCCGCCTGGATAACCCAAATTAAGAAGTTTGGCGATTTTATCAAAGCATTCGCCAGCCGCGTCGTCTCTGGTTTGGCCGATTTTTTTATATCTCCCCATTTTTTTTATTAAGCCGAGTTCCGTATGTCCGCCGGAGACAATCAAACTTACGGCCGGAAATGATTTGGAATTTGGAATTTGACCCTGTTTGCCGGCAGGCAGGAATTTGAAATTTTCGCCAATTGGCAAAAGCCAATTGGCGGCAAGGTGTCCTTTTAAATGATTAATGCCAATCAGTGGTTTTTGCCAGACATAGGAAAGAGTTTTAGCGGTTTCTAATCCCACTAAAAGTGAAGTAACCAATCCTGGGCCGTAAGTGACGGCAATTAAATCAATTCGTTTCGCCAGCGGGCAAGCCGTTTCGTTTTTAAGAGATTTTAAAGCCCTTTTGATAACCGGTAAAATATTTTCAATATGGGCTCTGGCTGCTATTTCCGGAATAATGCCTCCGTATCGGCGGTGAATATTGACTTGCGAAGAAACGATATTGGAAATTATTTTAAAATGGCTATTTTTGTATTCTAAAACCGCCGCCGCCGTTTCGTCACAGGAGGTCTCAATGCCTAGAATAATAAGTGGTCGTTTGTTTTTCATATTCAAAGAGTATTCATTTTATCATATTTACGGATTTCAAGGTAGGTTGACACAATTGAAAAATGGGTTTATTATAGTGTTGTTCTTTAAATTTTTTAAAAGGAGATTTTTATGACAAAGAAAGGATTAGGAGAGGATTCTTTTCTTTATCAAGCCAGGATGAACGGCATTAATCTTGACTTTCTTGAGGAATTACAAAAAATTCTTGAATTTGCGGTTGATAATTCCTTCGGCCGGCTTAAAATAGTCGAAGATGAAAATCCGTTTTTGGAAGATCAGATAGGTCATTTTTTAATTCTCGACGAAAAGCGATTTTGCGAGACGGATATTGAAACTTATGCCGCGGCGATTGCGGGAGCAGACCCGACTTTAATAGAGGCCTTATTCGAGTTCGCCCGCGAAGTCATTAAGCCGATGAAGGATCGATTGTTTCAGGGTTATAAGAAATCGCGCGAGGCGCTGTTTGAATTCGGACTTCGAATTTCCGAGGGTCAACGGGAATGGCAATGGTATTGGCAAGAGGCGTTTCGTTCCGGCGTTTGTTAACAAGAAAGGGCGTTTATTCGCCCTTTTAATTATCTAAAAGTTATCCACATTGACAAATTTTGAGAACTTATTTATCATGAAACCACATTAAAATAAAATTTAATGATCAAACAAATTAAAAGACAAAAATTTTGTAACCCAAGCGGGTGATTTCTATCCGTGTTTTTAGGCACACAGGAGACCGTTGGGCAGCGGTCTTTTAATTTGCTCTGGCAGATAGGTTTTTGTCGAAATTTCAGAATCGGCAGCGTGTCGTTCATTGACAATTGAATAGATATAATGAAATAGAGAGCATCTTTTTTATCTTGTTAGTTTAATAATGCGTAAATTCGCGTTTCTAACAAGATAAGTACGCCGAAAACTTGCGTTTAAGCGCAAGAAAATTGTGAGTTGAATGGTGAATTAGAAAAAATCGGGCATATGGTGGATGCCTTGGCACCAAAAGGCGAAGAAGGACGTAGCAGCCTGCGATAAGCCTCGGGGAAGTGGCAAGCGACTTGTGATCCGGGGATTTCCGAATGGGGAAACCTAACGCAGTTTATACTGCGTTGCGCGCCGCTTGCGGCGCGAGCGAACCTGGGGAAGTGAAACATCTCAGTACCCAGAGGAAAAGAAAATAACGCCGATGCTTTGCATCGGCATATTCCCTGAATAGTGGCGAGCGAAAAGGGATTATTTATCGACTTAAAGCTTTGCTGGTAGTCGGTAATTTGTCTAAACCTTGTAGAACCTAAATTGGATAAAGGGTCTACCGCAAGGCAGAATCTTTTATTCGACAAAAGACGACAGAGTTAAAATGTTTTATAAGGAGTTGAGGGGTAATTAGAATTTATTGTCTGTCAAATAAAATTGAAATTCGAATTCTTAGCCGAACGGTTTGGAATAGCCGACCATAGAGGGTAAAGGTCCTGTAGGCGAAAATTTTTCGAATCTCAGTGATAATTATACCCGAGTAATGCCGGACCCGTGAAATCTGGCATGAATCAGGGCGGACTATCGCCTAAGACTAAATACTTTTGGTGACCGATAGTGAACTAGTACCGCGAGGGAAAGGTGAAAAGCAGCCCGGTGAGGGCGGTGAAAAGTACCTGAAACCATATGCTAACAAGGAGTCAGAGCGTTCGCGCCTCACTTTCGTTCAGCACGAACTAAATTTAAAAATTAAATTTCAAAATGCAAAATTAAAGAAATTTTCTGATGAAAATTTTTATTGGATTGCCGAAGGTAATTACTCAAATTTTGATTTTTGCATTTTAAATTTTGAATTTAAGCGAGTGCCGAGCGAGAGCGAGGTGCGAGCGTCATGGCGTTCCTATTGAAGAATGAACCAACGACTTTTTCTCGCTAGTTAGGTTAAGCCTAAATATAGGCGGAGCCACAGTGAAAGCGAGCGTTAAAAGCGCGTTTTGATTTTATCAAAAGATTGGCGGGAAAAGACCCGAAACCGGGTGAGCTACCCATGGTCAGGGTGAACTTTGACGAAAGTCAGAGGAAGGCCCGAACCCGTTGGCCGTGCAACACCATGGGATGAACTGTGGGTAGGGGCAAAAAACCAATCGAACTCGGTGATAGCTGGTTCTCCCCGAAATAGCTTTAGAGCTAGCCTGTCTCGTAAACTTTGGGGGTAGAGCACTAAATGAGCAAAGGTGGAGCAATCCTACTTTGTTCAAATAAACTCCGAATACCAAAGCTAAATGAGGCGGAGTCAGACGATGGGGGCTAAGCTTCGTCTGTCAAAAGGGAAACAGCCCAGACCTCTATCTAAGGTCCCTAAATCCTCTCGCTAAGCGAGATTCCGATTTCGGTCGGAAGAATTAAGTGTAAAAGGTAGTGAAATGACTTGGACAACCAGGAGGTTGGCTTAGAAGCAGCCACCCTTTAAAGAAAGCGTAACAGCTCACTGGTCAAGTTGTTTTGCGCCGAAAACATATCGGGGCTGAAATTCGGTACCGAAGATGAGGACATCGTGCATAGCACGGAAATTTCAAATTCAAAAGGTTTGATGTTTCCGCGCTGTGCGCGGTGTGGTAGGGGAGCATTCTCTGCGCAGTGAAGTCGAACTGTAAGGTTCGGTGGAGCGCAGAGAAGAGAGAATGTTGGTATGAGTAATAAAAATCCTGATGAGAATTCAGGACACCGCAAACCCAAGGTTTCCTGGGCACTGATTATCAGCCCAGGGTTAGGCGGTCCTAAGTCTTTGACCGAAAGGTTAAGATGATGGACAGACGGTTAATATTCCGTCTCTTCAGTATTTTTTTTGATGGGGTGACGTTTTTTCTTATCCAAAGCGTAATCTGGCTATTTGCGTCTAAGCAATGAATTGGTCCTCTAGGCAAATCCGGAGGATATAATGTTTGTTGCGAATGAAATCTTCGCAAGGAGAAATTTTGGAGTCGAAAGAATCGAGAAAAACCTCTAAAATCCGCCGTTGGCGGAAGAAAATGTTGAATCCGTACCGTAAACCGACACAGGTGGGTGAGGAGAGTATCCTCAGGTGGACGAGAGAACCCTCGTTTAGGAACTCGGCAAAAAAGCGTCCGTAACTTAGGAATAAGGACTCCCCCCACTATTTTGACTGGAACTTATTCTTGTCAAAATAGTGGGGGGCGCAGTGAAAATTGCCAAGCGACTGTTTAACAAAAACACAGGTCCCTGCTTAAACCGTAAGGTGATGTATAGGGACTGATGCCTGGCCAGTGTCAGAACGTTAAGAGGAGAGGTGACATCGTTGTTTTGCAACGATTGAGCTTTGAATCTAAGCGCTGATGAACGCCGGCGGTAACTATAACCGTCATAAAGTAGCGAAATCCCTTGTCGTGTAAGTTACGACCTGCACGAATGGCATAACGACTTGGCAACTGTCTCAACGAGGGACTCGATGAAATTGCAATGAGCGTGAAGATGCGCTCTATCTACGGCTAGACGAAAAGACCCCGTGAAGCTTTACTACAACTTGATATTGGGTTAGGAATATATATGTTCAGCGTAGGCAGGAGTTCTGACGGCGCAAGCTTGTCAGGACGCCAATGAGACACTGCCCTTATGTGTTTTTAATCCTTATCCACCGAAGAGGTGGAGACAGTATCTGGTGGGTAGTTTATCTGGGGCGGATGCCTCCCAAAAGGTAACGGAGGCGTTTATAAGGTCGGCTTAGCGCGGATGGAAATCGCGCTGGACGTGTAAAGGCACAAGCCGGCTTGACGGCAAGACCTACAAGTCGCGCCGAGAGGAAACTCGAACTTAGTGAACCGATGCGTCCTCATGGTAGGCGCAAAGATCAACGGACAAAAGTTACTCCGGGGATACATAGTTCTGTGTCCCGTTTCGGTAGTAATATCGAAACATGTAAACGGCTAATAACGGTGAAACCCTAAACCATCACTTCGTGATAGAATTCCTAATTCCTAATTCCTAATTTTTAAACAAATTCAAAATTCCAATTTTCCCAATTCAAAACGTTTAGATTTTTGGATTTTGAATATTAGATATTGTTTAAGATTTAAAGTTTCGAGATTAGGATTTCCGTTGCGAATCAGTGGTTGGGCAATACCGTGGGAAGTTATTTGGTTTAACATCAAAAATATGATGTCTAAAAGACAGTATGATATTATTCTTGGCACAGTTATGGGTGATGCGTATATCCAATTAACCGGTAAAAAAAATGCACGATTAAGACTTGAACATTCAGAAAAACAAAAAGATTATCTTTTCTGGAAGTGGCGAGAACTTAAAAATTGGATGCAAGATAAGCCAAAAAAAATCATTCGTTATCATCCAAAATGGAAAAAGAATTATATTTATTATCGATGTCAGTCTCATTCGTCTCCTGTTTTTGGAAAATTGCGCAAGTTATTTTATTTAGATAATCGCAAGATTATTCCCGACAATTTTGAGAAGATATTCAAATCAAGATTATCGTTAGCAGTTTGGTTTATGGACGATGGCTATTATTACCATCGAGATAAGACAGCGTATATTTATTTGTCAAAATTTTCTGAACAAGAGACGAAAAAAATATTTCAGGTTTTAGATAAGCATTTTGGACTGAAACCAAAACTGGAAGTCAAAAAGTCTAATAATTTTGATTTTAAATTTCCAACTCAAGAGACAAAAAAATTAATTAATTTGATTCAAGAGGAAGTTATATCCTCAATGAGGTATAAACTCCCATTTACCAAGTAACCCCGTATCGACTAATCCTTAATGGAGAGGTGACGGAAATTTGAAAACCGTCACAATATGCCGTGCTCCCTCGTCTTCTTGTAAGACAGCAGAGGGATGAAGATATAGTCAGTACTTATCGTGAGATAAGAAATATACGAACAGGCTGGTTTCGCCCAAGAGTTCATATCGACGGCGAAGTTCGGCACCTCGATGTCGGCTCATCGCATCCTGGGGGTGAAGAAGCTCCCAAGGGTTTGGCTGTTCGCCAATTAAAGCGGTACGCGAGCTGGGTTCAGAACGTCGCAAGACAGTTCGGCCTCCTATCTGCCGTAGACGCTCGAAACTTGAAAGGACCCTTCGATAGTACGAGAGGACCTCGAAGGACGGACCTCTGGTGTACCAGTTGTTCTGCCAAGGGCATTGCTGGGTAGCCACGTCCGGTTTGGATAAACGCTGAAAGCATATAAGCGTGAAGCCGTCCTTAAGATTAGGTTTCGTGTCATCTGCTTCATAGGTAGATACGAATAATCACGAATTTTATTTTACGTTGATTATTTTAAATTCGTATCACCTATGGAGCAGGTGAGGGAGACCCCCGGAAGATTACCGGGTATATAGGCTTTAGGTGTAAGTTTGGCAACAAATTTAGCCGAGAAGTCCTAATAGGTCAAATTTCTAATTCACCATTTAACTCACAATGCCGCAATTTAGGGTTTTAGTCCCTAAGCAGATTATATTGAAATGAGAAGGATTGAAAATTAGGATTAGTAAAAATAGGCATATAATATTTTGATTTTCGAATTTTATTTCTGTTTTTTATTCGTCTTATCGCCGATTTAAGTGCAATATTCTCGGTGTCTTTACCAGAGAGGTTACACCTGTTCCCATCTCGAACACAGAAGTTAAGCTCTCTAGGGCCGATGGTAGTCTGTAAGGGCGAGAGTAGGTCGATGCCGAGAATTTTGCACTGGAATAGGTCGAATACGAATTTTAAAAACAGTCCATTTAAAACGGAAAACAAGAGAAAAATAATAGGCCTATTTTTATTTTTGATTTATTTGTCTCTGGACTTATTTATTTTTTTAACTAAAATTGTCGCTATGCGCGTTATAGCCGATATTCATAATCATTCTCGTTTTTCTCGGGCTTGTTCCCCTCAATTAACTTTGCCTAATCTTGAAAAATGGGGCGAGATTAAGGGAGTTAATTTGTTGACTACAGCCGATTTTACTCATCCGACTTGGATTAAGGAGTGTGAAGAACAATTGACCGCGGTCGGCAATGGCTTTTATCGGCTTAAAAACAGCGTCAAAAGCGTTTATTTTATTTTTACCACCGAACTGTCGTTTATTTATCGAAAGAATGAAAAAACCAGGAGAGTTCATGAAATTGTTTTAGCGCCCTCTATTGAAGCGGTCAAGAAATTAAATAAAACCCTGCAAGATAGGGGTTTTAATTTAAAATCGGATGGCCGGCCAATTTTGGGATTATCTGATAGAAATTTTCTGGAATTGGTAAAAAGCGTTGATGAAAAAATAGAGATTATTCCGGCGCATATTTGGACTCCTTGGTTTTCTTTATTTGGTTCAAAATCCGGCTTCAATAGCATTAAAGAGTGTTTTGAAGATATGGCGCCGTATATTTTCGCTTTGGAAACCGGCATTAGTTCCGATCCGCCGATGAATTGGCGGGTTTCGGCTCTTGATCCATATATTTTGGTTTCTAATTCCGATTCCCATTCATTGAAGAATATCGGCCGAGAAGCGAATGTTTTTGAAATTAAAGAAGCGGATTTTTCTTATGACGAGTTGATTAGGATTTTAAAACAAAAGGATATTAACAAATTTTTATACACTATTGAATTTTTTCCCGAAGAAGGGCGGTATCATTTTGACGGCCATCGGGATTGCAGCGTTTCTTTAGAGCCAAAACAGACGGTTAAATATAAAGGTATTTGTCCAAAATGTAAAAAACCTTTGACGGCAGGGGTTAGTTATCGGGTGGAGGAGTTGGCCGATCGTGAGTTGGGATATACGCCCAAGAATAAACCGAGATACAAAAGATTAATTGAATTGGATAAAATTATCGCTCAGTCTTTTGAGATTAAAACGCGCGAATCGCGGACGGTGATGGATGCTTATTTTAAGATGGTTAAAATTTTGGGTAATGAACTTTTTATCCTAATAGATTGTCCTTTGGCGGAAATGAAATCCAAGGGGATTGACGAGAGAATTATACAAGGGATAGATCGGGTTAGGCGAGAAGAATTGTTTATTAAACCGGGATATGACGGCGTTTATGGGGAAATCGGCATTTTTGGAAAGCCTGAGATAAAAAGAGAAATAGTCAGAAAAAAGAAGACGCCGCGCAATCAGAAAAGTTTGTTTTAATTCCAATAAGAAAGTTTGGGAACTAAGTTCCCAAACTTTTAAAAAGGGATTTTTAAACGGAGATTGACAGGATTTGTAAGTTTATAATATAATGATTGATGTAATAATATAATAATGATATGGATTTATATTATTATTTGTAGCGTTCGGATAATAATATTATACTAGAATTATGAGAAGAATATATCTTGACTACGCGGCGACGACGCCAACTGATCCGCGGGTGCTCAAGGCGATGAAGCCATATTTTTTAAAAATTTACGGTAATGCTTCAAGTTTACACGAGGTTGGCCAAATGGCCAGAAAGGCGATGAATAAAGCAAGAGAAGAAATCGCTAGTTTTATTAAAGCCGAACCGGAGGAAATTATTTTTACTTCCGGTGGCACCGAATCGGATAATTTAGTTTTAAAAGGGCTTTTTTATTCTTTAAAAATTTCTCGTTCGCATTTTATCGTTTCAAGAATAGAACATCATGCCGTTTTGGAGACCTGCAAATTTTTAGAAAAACAAGGCGCGGAAATTTTTTATTCGCCGGTTGATGAACATGGGTTGATTGATTTGTCGAGATTGGAAAAAGAAATAAAAAATGAAACGGTTTTGATTTCCGTCATGCACGCCAATAATGAAATAGGGACTATTCAGCCAATTAAAGAAATCGGTGAAATTGTCCGGAGAGAAAGAGAAAGAAGGAAAAAAGAAGGAATCAATTTTCCTATTTATTTTCATACCGATGCGGTTCAGACTTTTGGACATATACCGATTGACGTTAATGATTTGTCTGTTGACATGCTTTCAGCTTCGGCGCACAAGCTTTATGGGCCTAAAGGAGTCGGCTTACTTTTTCTAAAAAAAGGAATTAAAATCGAATCTTTGGTCCATGGTGGAGAGCATGAACGAGGCCGTCGCGCTTCCACAGAAAATATTCCCGGTATTGTCGGATTTGCCAAGGCGGTAGAACTGGCGGACAAAGAAATGGATAAAGAAATAAAACGGCTGAGCGGATTAAGAGATTATTTAATTGAAAAAATTTTAAAAAGCGTTAAAGAAAGCCGTTTAAACGGCCAGCCGAAAACAAGGTTGGCCAATAATGTCAATGTGAGTATCAAGGGCATCGAAGGGGAATCGATGTTGATTGACCTGGATCGTTTTGGTATCGCTTGTTCTACTGGATCGGCTTGTTCTTCAGCCACCTTGGAGCCGTCCCACGTTTTAATGGCCATAGGACTGGGACCCGAGTTGGCTCATTCTTCTTTGCGTTTTACGCTTGGCCGTTGGACTCAAAAAAGAGATTTGGATTATACGGTTCAAAAATTAATTTTTGTGGTTGAAAGATTAAGAAATATTTCCCCTTTGAAAATAAAAAATTAAAAATTTAAAATAAACGTTAAAAGGTTATAAATAATTTCAAATTTTTTAGGATTTGGAATTTGGATTTTAGAATTTATAAATATATGGGTTGTTTTGATGAAAATAGCCAAATAATGGATCATTTTCTCCATCCGCGGAACGTGGGCAAAATTGACGACGCTGACGCCGTCGGCCATGTCGGCAATCCGACATGCGGAGATATTATGGATTTTTATATTAAAGTGAAGGACGGTAAAATAACTGACGCCAAGTTTTTAACTTACGGTTGCGCTGCCGCAATTGCTTCGACTTCGGTTTTAACCGAATTGGTTAAAGGAAAAACTATTACCGAGGCGTTGGTAATATCGAATAAGAAGATTAAAGAGGTTCTGGGAGAGATGCCCACTCATAAATATCATTGCACGGTTTTGGCCGAGCAAGCACTTAAAGCGGCGATAGAGGATTATCAAAAGAAAAATGGCCAGAAAGAATAAGGAAAGCAGTATTGTGGCCGTGGCGATGTCGGGCGGTGTCGACTCGTCGGTCGCCGCCTTTTTATTATTGAAAAAATATCAAGTTTTTGGCCTGACAATGTTATTGGGCGACTTTGAAAGACAAGCGGTTAGAGACGCAAAAATTATTTGTAGAAGATTGAGAATCCCTCATTATACGGTTAATTTAAAAAATGAGTTTAAAAAGAGAATTATTCAGCCGTTTTGCCGCGAATATCTGAATGGAAAAACTCCCAATCCCTGCGTTTGGTGTAATGAAAAAATAAAATTCGGTTTATTATTAAAACGGGCGAGAAAATTAGGCGCTGATTATCTGGCAACCGGACACTACGCGCGTGTAACGCGTGAATTTTCAATTCCTAATTCTCAATTTTCAAAATTTGTTTTAAAAAAAGCTAAAGATGAAACTCGGGATCAGTCGTATTTTTTGTATCGCTTAAAACAAAATCAGTTAAAAAGAATCATTTTTCCTTTGGGCGACTTGACTAAGAATGAAGTTAAAAGGATTGCCGCGAAAAATAATTTGGCAATCAAGGGGCAAAAAGAATCGCGGGAAATTTGTTTTATTCCCGACAACGACTATCGAAATTTTCTTAGAAAATTCTTTAAAAAATCCGCTGTCAAAGATTCACGGCTGTGCGATTTTTGCGGCATTAAGAACGGGCCAATTAAGGATTTACAGAGTTGTATTTTAGGCGAACATCGGGGTTTGCCTTTTTATACTGTCGGCCAGAGAAAAGGCTTGTTAAGCGGTTTAAACAGGCCCTTTTATGTAATTAAGATAGATAAAAAAAACAATGCGTTAATTGTGGGACGGGAAAAAGACTTATACAAAAAATATTTTTCAATTAAAGATATAAATTGGCTTAATAGAGAAAAAATAAAAAAAGACGGAAAAATAACGGTTAAAATAAGATATCAACATCCGGACGTTTTGGTAAAATTTTCTGAACGGATTTTGTCCGCCAAAGAATTAAAGGCGGAATTTAAAAGAGCCCAGCGCGCCGTTACCCCCGGCCAATCAGCGGTTTTTTACGCTGGCGAAGAGGTTTTAGGCGGCGGAATAATAGTCGAGTAAATCAAAGTTTAAAATTTCCCCAAAATAAAAAAATGACCTACTGTTATTGTTAGGCCATTTTTTTATTTATTTCTATTAATTTATTTCATTAAAGTTTTTGCGGCGGAGTTTAATATTTTCATCGCCTCTAAACCAACTTTAAGACAGCGATTGACGGCTTTTTCGTATTCTTGAGGCGAAACGACTTCTTTTTTATTTCGATTGGCGATAACGGCGCAAATCGAACCGGTTTTATAATTAAGGATTTCTCCCAAGATTCTAAAAATGGCGCTCGTTTCCATCTCGTTATTGATTACTTTTAAATTATTGACATTAAGAGTTTCTAAAATTTTTTGCAGATCAGGGATCAGAATTTTGCCGATTCGGCCGATTTTTCTGCCTTGCGGTCCGTAGAATCCCGGCGCTGAACAAGTCAGACCGCAATAAAAACCCCGTTTTTTGTTTTGTTTTAATCCGATATTTTGACAGCTTTGAATTAGGGCTTTGATTATTTCAGGCGAACCGGCCGTCACGTATGGATGGACTTTTGCTATTTTAGTGCGGTTAAGTTTTTTTTGTACGGCTTTAATAATCGGATCCGTTGAAGTATGAGGATAAAAAATGCCGATATTGTCCAAACCAATGGCGTATTGGGAGATGGCCAGACTGCCGACGGCGATATTTTTTTGCGCCGATCCGGCCGTACCCAGACGGATAATATTTAAGGGAGAAAAGTTTTTTTCCCAAATTTTTCTTTTATGGTCGTATTCATTTAAAATGTGCAATTCAGTTCCGACGATTTCCGCGTTGCCCGGCCCGATACCAGTGCCGATAACTGTTATCGGAATTTTTTTATAAAAACCGACTAAAGTGACAAATTCCCGATTTTTTCTTTCAAAAATAATTTTTTTATTATCAAAATATCCGGCTAATTGGTAAGCTCTTTGCGGGTCGCCGACTAAAAAAATGTCTTTTGGCAGATTATCGCTTTTTTTCAAATTGAGATGATATACGCTTCCGTCGCCGGCGACAATCAATTCCGAATTTATAACACCCTTTTTAATCATTTTTTTAATTTAGTAATTTTTATTATTATTTTATTTTCGAGAGTGCTGGAGGGGAGAATCGAACTCCCATGGGTTTCCCCACATGGTCCTAAACCATGCGCGTCTGCCAAATTCCGCCACTCCAGCCCGTTTTTATTTTAACATTTAAGATCTTTTCAGGCAAGAAAAAATGGCTCCTATTGACGAGGTCATAGGAGCCTAGAGATTTGTGGATTCATATCGACTTTTACCGCAGACAAGAGAGATTTTTCCCATAACTTCAGCGGTTGCCTGTTTTAAAATTTCCGGTTCTTGGTCGATTTTTTTTTGGTCGGCTTTTGGGAAACAGAAAGGTTTGCCGAATTTTATCCATTTTTTTTTGAAAAATCCGGTAATTTGTCCGAGCCAGAAGATAGCGGGGCCGAAACAGCCGACGGGAATAATTTTTTTCCCGGACAGAAGGGCTAAAACCGCTGCTCCTTTTTTGCCCGGCTTCAAGATTGAAGTGATATTTCGTCTGCCTTCGGGAAAAATTACCACGATGTTTTCTTTTTGAAGCTTGGCGAGCGCTTTTTTTAAACCCTTTTTATCAGCCGTTAAGTATCCAACCCTTTCCTCAAAAAGACCGAAGATTAAAGATATAAAACTGTATCTAAGCCATTGTCTTTTTAAATCAAGCGAGCCGATAAAATACATTTTTTTCTTTTTTGCCCAGACATAACTAAAAAAGAATTTTTTCAAAGCCACAATCATAATTAAGGGGTCATGAGAATTTTGATGATTGGCTGCCAGAATAAAACCTTCTTTCTTCGGCAAATTTTCCAACCCTTCGATCTTGCTCATTGCCGTTTGCGGTCGGAAGACCCAGTAGATTAAAGCATAAAGAATTTTGTACATTTTTCCTCCTTTTTTAAATGAACGATTATATAAATTGAAATTTTAGTTTTAGAGTGCGTTTGTTTGACGAAATCCGAACCTTTTTTGAATGGAACTGACGGCGCGCTTCGCGTGGCCAATTCGGTTGGCGAAAAATCGGAAAGTTTAATACTGGTGCCGGGGGCGGGAATCGAACCCGCATGGACTTGCGTCCACAAGATTTTAAGTCTTGCGTGTCTACCGTTTCACCACCCCGGCTTACTTATATTTCTCCTAATATTTTAAGCGATAATTTATTTTTTTCAAGATCCAGAACGGCGAACGTTGACTGATAGGGCATTCCGCCAATCTCTCCGGGATTAACCAATTTTGTTTTTTCAACTGTTTCTTCCCAGGGTTTATGGGTGTGTCCGTAGAAAATATAATCGTGTTTTTGCTGTTTAGCGAGTTCTTTCGCCTTGTCTGGAAAATGAGTAAAGGCGATTTTTTTGTTTTCAAAAGTAAATTCTCCGACCGGACCATGGATTTTTAACGGAAAAAAAGATTCATAATCGGATTTTTTCAGAATATCGGCGTTGCCGACTGCCAAATGCATTTTAATTCCCGAGCTCTTAGGCCAAGATTCAATCAGAGATTCTATTTTGCAAAGGTCTCCGCAATGAAGAATAACGCCGATGTTCTCATTTTGGCAGTAAATTAAAGCTTTTTTCAGGTTGGGAATATTGTCGTGGGAATCAGAGAAAATGGCTAATTTCATAAAATCTTTTTTAAAAGATTATTTTTTTAGGGCAGCCGTTATTAGTCATAGCATTTTTTTATTGCGTCGGTCAAGTATCTTGCGGAATTTATATTTTTTGTTTAAAATATTAAGCAATAAGAGCAGAGGGCCTAAGGAATTTTAAAAAGAGGAATCCGCTTACTATATTTAGCGCCGAGGCAGTTTTCCGATATTGCGGTCGGAGCCCGACTTTTCAGAGAAGGTATCGGAAGTTAATAACTGAAATACACAGAGGATAACTTGAGAAAAATTCGTTATTAAGTTATAAAAGCGGGCCGAGGTAGCTCAGTGGCCAGAGCAACTGTTTTGTAAACAGTGGGTCGCGAGTTCGACTCTCGCCCTCGGCTCCATATAGCCACGCTAGCGCGGGAGTCCTAATCTCTAAAATTAGAGATTCTAAGATTAAAATTTTAGGTTTATTAATTTTTTAGAAATAAGAAATTTAAGTAATTTAACTATTATGAGTCAAGACAATTTAATCAAATTTGAGTGTCCGGAATGCCATCGGATAAATTATTATTCCCGGAAAAATAAAAAGAATATTAAAAATCGCTTGGAGTTGAAAAAATATTGCCGTTGGTGCAAAAGACATACTCTTCATAAAGAAACGAAATAAGAAAATTGGGGGTATGGTGAAGTGGTATCACGAGAATCTCCAAAATTTTAGTCCGGGGTTCGATTCCCTGTGCCCCCGCTTCTTTCGTTTTTAGATTAATTTTATAATTACAATTAGCGGTTATGGCTGAAAAAGATTATTATCAGGTTTTAGGCGTTGATAAAAGCGCTTCTCCTGACGAGATTAAAACTGCATTTCGAAAATTAGCCCAGAAATACCACCCCGATAAAAGCGGCGGCGATGCGGAAAAATTCAGAGAAATTAATCAAGCTTACCAAATTCTTTCCAACCCGGAAAAAAGAAAAATGTACGATCAGTACGGCAGCGCTTTTGAACAAGCTCAAGCACAAGGAGGATTTAGCGGATTTGATAATTTTGGCGATTGGGCTAATTGGGCTGAGGCGATGAGAGAGGAAGGGGGGAGAGATCTTAATTTTGGATTTGGCAATCTTGGCGATATTTTTGCGGATTTTTTTTCCGGTGGCGAATCTTTTTTTGATGGAAGTTTTGGTCGTTCTTCAAAAACAAGTCGTCCCCGCCGAGGACAAGACATAGAGATAAAATTAAATATAGAATTTCAGCAGGCGATTTTCGGCGTGGAAAAAGATATTAGATTGGAAAAATACGCGTTATGTGATGTTTGTAAAGGGGTTGGCTATGAAGAAGGGGTTAATTTAGTCGTTTGCAAAAATTGTAATGGCAAAGGGCAAATTGTCCATACTCAGTCGACTTTTCTCGGGAGTTTTAGGAGCAGTACCGTTTGCTCTCGGTGCGGAGGGCGAGGTCAGGTGCCGGAAAAAGAATGCCGTCGGTGTCGCGGAGCGGGCAAAGAAATCAAATCGTCGGAGATAAAAATAAAAATTCCGGCGGGAATCGATCAGGGTCAGTCTATTCGGCTTTCCGGACAGGGCCATGTTGGAGAAAAGGGGGGAACGAGAGGGGATTTATACGTTACTATTTTAATTCGTCCTCATCCGAGATTTGAGCGTCGTGGAAACGATATTTTTTATGAAAAGGAAATCTCTATTTCTCAAGCCATTTTGGGCGGCAGAGTTGAAGTAGAAACAGTTGATGGGCTAGTGGAATTAAAAATTCCCGCTGGCACATCTTCAGGCCAAGAAATCCGTTTAAAAGGAAAAGGAGTTCCGTATTTATCTTTAAGAGGATTAAGCCGCGGACGGGGCGACCAGATAGTCATTATTAAAATTAAAATTCCCAAAAAGATAACCAAAAAACAAAAAGAATTGCTGGAAGGATTAAATCAAGAGGGTTTGTGATGATTTTAAAAGGATTGAGAATAAGGGTTAATTCTGGTTTTTAAATGGAAAATGTGATAGAATAATTGATGATTCGAAGTTTACGTCGTAAGTGTTTAATTTTTAGCACCTAATACGAAGATGAACGAGGCAATACATCAACAATTATTCGATGTTTTTTTAAACATACCGACGGATATCTGGCGTTTTATTTATTTATTTTTAAGCGAAACCTGGTGGTTTTTGCTTTTTATTATTTTATTGCCGATTAATCATTCAATTTGGCTTTTTTGGCGGCAGACTCTTTATAAAAGAAGCAGGGAGTACGTGCTTATGGAAATATTAATTCCCAGAGAGATTTCAAGGAGTCCCGCGAGTATGGAGCAAGCTTTAAAGGCGATTTGGGGGTTGCGAAATTGGCCTGAAGATGTTAGCGAGAGATATTGGAAAGGAGAAATAACCAAGTGGTTTACCCTTGAAATGGTTAGTCTTGCCGGTAAAATTCATTTCTACATTAGAACGGAAAAAAGACAAAAGGATTTAGTTAAAGCCGCCTTTCTTTCATATTATACGGAAATAGAGATAGTGGAGGTGGAAGATTATATTTCTTCTTTGCCTAAAGATGTAAATGATTTAGAAAAAAAAGGCCTTGGTTTATGGGGAAGCGAAATAGTTCTTGCCCGGCCGGAGGCTTATCCCATTAAAATGTATAATGAATTTGAGGGGAAAGAAAAAGAAGCGGCTGATCCAATTTCTTCATTTTTGGAAGTTTTGGGCGAAGTAAGAGACGGAGAAATGGTCGGCATTCAGATAAATATCGCGCCGGCTGAACCCAATTGGAATAAACGATGGGAAAAGTTTATTAGGGATTTGCAAAAACCAAAAGAAATTAAAACGGGAACGACAAAAGACGGAGAATCGAAAATTGAAAAAATACCAAGCACCCCGGGGGAGGTTGCTGCCATTAAATCAATAGATGAAAATCTTTCCAGTCAAGCCTTTGATACTTTAATTCGTTTTGTTTATATTTCTCCCCAGACAATTTTTTTTGATAGTTATGCCCGTCGAGGATTGATTGGAGCTTTTAATCAATATGCTGCGCCTAATTTAAATTCTTTTCGGCAGAATCACAGAATGAGCACGAGAACGAAAATTTGGGTAAGTCCGTATATCTTTCCAAAGTCCCGCAATAAATTGCGTAAAGAGCGGATTCTATCATTTTATCGGAGACGAGAAATGCCCGAAGAAACGTTTATGGGTCGAATTTTAACTTCTCATTTTTTAAATTGGAATTTTCATTCAAGAGTTGTTAAATTGACAGTAAGGGCGGTTGCCACTCTCTTTCATCCGCCAACAAGCGCTGTAATGGTCACTCCTTATATTCAAAGGTTGGAAGGGCGTAAAGTGGCGCCGGAAGTCGGATTGCCAATTTTTGGCGAAGAAAAAGCCTTAGAAAAATTTGGGCAATAAAAGAATTTAATTTGAGGAGAGAGAAACAGAATCTTATTGGTTTATTATTTAATCGGATTTTTATGTGGTATGTCATATTTTTATTTATTGTGTTTTTTATCGCGATTGGCGCGGTATTCATGACCGATATTGCTTCTATTTTGAATTTTCCCCTGGGAAAATATGAATGGTTTCAGAATTTCTTGGTTTTTTGGCGATATACGGCTCGTCCTTGTATAATTATTTTGGACATTTTATTGATTTTTTGCATATTATATGTTTTTACCAAAGTTTGGCCATTAAGACATAAAATTAAACTTTTCCATTGGTTAAAAGAAGAGAGGGAAAAAGTTGTTTACGTGGACAAAAAATTTGTAAGCCAATGGCAAAAAGTAAAAAATAAATTATCTTTGCCGACTCCGTCCAATTTGAAATTGGCGATTATTGAAGCAGATGCTTTAGTGGATAATTTTCTAAAAAAAGCGGGATATGCCGGCGATTATATGGCCGAACGCCTATCGCATGTTATTTCTGACGTGAAAAGTTTGAATGGCGTTTGGGACGCCCATATTCTTCGGAATGGCTTGGTTCATGTCTCTGGCTCCGCAGTTAGCGAGACGGAAGCAAAAATAGCGGTAATGGCCTTCGAGAATTTTTTAAAAGAATTGGGTGCTTTGCCAGAAAAATAAAAAATAAAAAAACACATACTTAAAAACATAAAAATTTTATAGAACAAAAAGATGAGATAAAAGTTATGACCATGGAAAGAAAGATTTTTTAGTTTTTCATATTAGTAAAGCACTTATGGCTGAAAAAATTCAGATTATTCGTTACGCTCCGCCGCCGCCGGAGTTGCCGGTATTGGGGAACGTTGATCCAAAAGACGTTTCTTTTATCGGGCGGACAAATTATGTGGCCGCCCTTGAAGAGAAACTGTTTGTTTTTGGAATAAAACGCGAAGATCGAGATCGCCATATTTATATTATTGGCAAGAGCGGTGTGGGAAAATCAAAACTTTTGGAACTTCTTGTTCGTCAGGATATTGCTTATGGCAAGGGAGTTTGTTTTATCGACCCCCACGGTGACGTTATTGAGCTTCTTTTGGACTTTATTCCCAAGGAAAGGATTGACGACGTGGTATTAATTGACCCTTCCGACAATGAGCACCCCGTTTCTTTTAATCCTTTATCTAACGTCGATCCAGGCTTCAAATTTCAATTAACCCAAGGTTTAATCGAAGTGATAAAAAAACAATTTGGCGCTAATTGGACGCCGCGCCTGGAACACGTTTTCCGTTTTACCTGCTTGGCTCTTCTGGATTATCCTTATGCGACGATGAGGGGGATGATTTCTCTGCTTACCGACCGTAATTATCGCCAGAAAGTGGTCGAGTATATAACCGACGATATGGTTAAACGTTTTTGGGCGATTGAGTTTGCCGATTGGTCGGAAAAATTCGATACCGACGCTATTATTCCTTTAGTCAATAAACTCGGACAATTTTTAGCCGACCCGATGTTGAGGAATATTTTTGGACAAAAAGAGAATAAGGTAGATTTAGAAAAATTAATGAATCAAGAAAAAATAATTTTTATTAATCTTTCCAAGGGTAGGTTGGGAGAGGAGAATTCCAGTTTCTTTGGCTCGATATTTGTCACTAAAATCAAACAAGCCGGCATGGGAAGGGCGAATATTCCGGAAAAAGAGAGAAAGCCATTATATTTATATGTTGATGAGTTTCATAATTTGGTAACCGAGACGTTTGAGAATTTATTGTCGGAGTCAAGAAAGTATGGCATTTGTTTGACAGTCGCCC
>Ga0136653_10000546_pt1 | contig 19818 bp, 13 predicted proteins | sample LakKivw275mmetaG_FD_94866 | JGI IMG/M metagenome (GOLD analysis project Ga0136653, IMG submission 94866) | Anoxic lake water microbial communities from Lake Kivu, Rwanda to study Microbial Dark Matter (Phase II) - Lake Kivu water 275m metaG... | ecosystem: Environmental > Aquatic > Freshwater >...
AATCTGGTGCGCCTGGATTGGGTTACCCAAAGCGAAAGCGGAGCCCTGGGCTATTATCTGCACCGCGCTGAAAGCGAAGACCTGGCCTCCGCCCAGATGGTTTCGCCCCTCATTCCGGCCACCAACACTTCCCACGAGCAGCATTACAGTTACACGGATGCGGAATCCCTGGGCGGCACCACCTATTACTATTGGCTGCAATGCCTGGATCTGGATGGCTGGACGATGCTCTTCGGACCGGTTTCCATCACCACTGCCGGTGAAGAGACCACAGCGCCCAACATCCCTCTGGTAACCCAATTGAACGAAGCATATCCCAATCCCTTCAATCCCAGCACCACCCTTTCCTACAGCCTGCACACGCCTGCAGAGATCAGGCTGGACATCTTCAATCTGAAGGGGCAGTTGGTGCGCAGTTACAGCCGGGAACACAGCTCCGCGGGGAACTATAGCATCAGTTTCGATAGCAGGGATCTGAAAGGCAATTCCCTGGCCAGCGGCATCTATTTCTATCGACTGACTGCCGGTAAATTCACCCAGATCAGGAAGATGGTGCTCAGCAAATAGTATCAAATGATCACAAACAAAGCAGGGAGCCCGATTGCTCCCTGCTTTGTCCATTTATAAAGTAGGTCGGTTATCTTTATTTGGATATGGAGTAGATGCCTTTCTTGCCTGCCGGGATCGCCTTATCGCCATCCACTCCGGTGCCATGCTGATGGACTTTGACATGGCTTGCATCAATCATGAGCCATTCAAGGTCAGGCTCATCGATGAAAACCTCAAGAAGCTTCTCCCATATGCCTTTGTCGCGCCAACGGCAAAAACGGCGGTGTGTGTTTTTCCAATCGCCATAGTCTGATGGCAGATCACGCCAGGGTGCTCCAGTACGCAGAATCCATAATACTGCATTGATAAAGCGACGGTTGTCTTGAGCTACTCCTCCCCAAATCCCCTTTCTGCCTGGAAGGTGTGATTCAAGTAGATCCCACGTGTGGTCGGTGATATCATGCCTGTGCCAGCTTTGTGACATAACAAACTCCCTGTTAATAAAATTGGTGCCATTATTGTCAGGGTAGTTTTTTTGTCAATCTCGTGACGACACACTCTAGGGTTCTGATCGTTTCCATGACGATATCCTTATGCTCTTTGAAAATGCCGTTTTCGCCCATCTCCTTGGGGAGGTTGAGGATAGCGAGCATGGTTTCGGTTTCGACCGGAATAGGTATCACTGGCCCTTCCTCATCATCTCTGATAGTTCAATCGCTCTCATTCCCACTTGCTTCGCCCACTTGGATGCAAGCATGCCATTGGCGGCTCGTTCCCAATCTCCGGCTTTGATAAAAGCCAGGGTGTTCTTGAACTCCAGCAGACCCTTGATGCCCAGATTGAAGCACATGTTCAGCAGCACCGACTGGCGGACCTCATCGAGCTTATTGTAAACATCGGGGATCTCATCGATAAGCCATTGCTCGCAGTCCTGGATATCCCTCTCTAACATGGCATAAGCTTCTTTCTGCGATATGCCTCGATCATCGAGATTACGGCCGATGCCGATGGTCAGTTTGCCTGCAGTGCAGCGGTATGGCTTCAGTCGCAGACCCTCATGTCTGACTAACTGAGCTTTGATTCGGTTCATCAACGCTTCGGTCATGCTTTCTCCTTGTTCCAGATGTGATCATTGATCCAGAGCCATGAAAGCACTACCCTATTTGCTGACAAATCAGGATGAGCAAGGATGAGACAGATAGTGTAAAAATTCAGATTCTATTTGCATTTTGCTCTTATGACGATTATCTTGACTTAAGAACTATAAAACTCTATCGTATATGTGTGATTCCGAGAATATGGTGACCCACTGATCATCATGAGTGAGTTTGAATCGACCCGCAATATCAATACATTCTGATGATAATGCCACATAGAACAAATAGAACAGTTAGGTTAAATACTCTGTAAACTTGAGAGTATATGTCGAATGGACATGAGACCCTATGATAAGCCAATTGTATGATTAAAAATATGGTGCTAGCAACCAAAGTTGCGTGGCTCGGTAGAATAAGATATTGTGAGGCGACCTGATGAAAAGATCGATTCATCTTATTGCGACTTTAGTAGTATTATGGCTTGTATGTAACTCACTACATGCTCAGAACGGGTATGTATATACGCAGGAACTCAATTCCTCTTATGCTTCCAGATCAATTTATGTATGTTCTGACAACAGCGTTGTAGTATTGGGAAACTCTGATAATCTTGAGGAGTTCCATTACATGACAATTGCTATTACTAAGCTCGATCCCCAGGGTAACCTGCAGTGGAGACGTTATATAGACCCTGGGATATACCAATATATATCGATTACCGGGGTTGATATAGACAATGACGACAGAGTGACCTTTATAATAACGTGTTTTGGCGGGAGTATTATTCAAGTGGGGAGCATATCCAGTGCTGGAGTAATAAATTTCCTATCGAACCCAATTGAGATTCCATTAATGGGAATAACATTCAACAAAGCGCTTCGTACACCCAACGGTGACATTGTCGCAGTCGGCAAGGCATCACAGAATTACGATGTATCTTCCGCTTGCTATTTCAGGTTTTCCGCTATGGGAGATACCATTTCCACTACCTACTGGACAGTGGATCAGGGGAGCCCATACTATGAAGCTGAGGCTTATGATCTGGCTCTGACGGACAATGGCAACATTTTGATTACATGTATGCTATATACCGGAATTGCATCAATAATTGAAGTCAATACTAACGGAGGTATTGTATCCCGTATTAATGTGTCTGGCTACTATATGAACTTCTATTCAAGCATTGCTCTTTGCAGGAGCACCATTGATGGATCTTTCTTAGTTGCGGGTCTATTCGGGTTATCAAACCCTACGGCTAAGGTTTACCGGCTTTCTGGTTCAGAATTGATTTCCATTTTTGATATTAACAGTAGCATTGTGTTCAATGTGTGGACGCTGATCCCACACTATAATGGCGTGTTAATCTGCGGATCAATTAATGGAGTATTAGCCCGATTCACACTCTCTGGTGAAATGTCGTGGGTATGGAATGCCCAAGGGAACAATATATGCAGTTACATTGCCGATGGATTTGGCTCCCCGTCAACAGCATTACTCAGTATTGATGACGCTGGATGCGTATATTGGGCATGGGGTAACTCAGGGCAGCAGGTAATAATCAAGCTTCTACCCAACGGGCAGGTACCTGTGGAGGATGAAGTTCAAATTCCATTGGTTAATAAAATCACGACTTACCCAAATCCGATGACACACCACCTAAACATCAAAGCCACAAATGATGATCCGTCGCTTCTTAACGCAAGTATATATATCTTCAACATCAAAGGGCAGCTTGTCCGCACTCTTAAGCTGTCAAACAGAGAAGCAAACTGGGACGGCAAAGACGATGCAGGGCATAATTGTCCAAGGGGCGTCTATCTGATACGTTCCGGAGAGGGGAAAAACCGAGTTTACAAAATTAGCAAAATCAATTAGGAGGCAAAATGAAACACTTTCCAATTGTTCTTTTCATTCTTGGAGTCGTGAGTCCCATCTTTGGGACATTTATCATCAATAGAACGATAACTATTGACGCAGTAACTCTTGCGGCAATGAGGGGCTCCTCAGTGCCAGCTAGCCACTTGTTTGATCCGTACATCGATAACCTGTCAGATGCCAACACTGTACTTTTTCATGATGCTGCTACCACAGATTTGACAAGAGACGTACCTGATACCATTACAAAAATGAATGAAGCTGTTAATGATTATCTATACAGCGCGCTATTTACTGATCTTTCGGACAGTCTATCTATTTGGAATATTGTAGATTACTTATCTGATTACGTTCCCCCTGACACGGTTGCAGCCCTAGCTTATTTCCGGAATACGATTGACGCAGCAGATGCACGGGCATTACATTTAACGTACTATACTATTAATGCCGCAATGTTATACGATTGCCTCTATTATGCCCCATCAAGTAATGTACCCGATTCCGTAAAGACCAAGTTAAGGGATATTCTGTTGGCTTGCATAAACTTAACCATGGCTACAATTCACTCATATAATAACCTCTCGCAGGTCCAACAAGTTAAGTGGGGAATAAACATCCCCAATACTCATCCATATCCCGGATTCAGTATAGTCCAATACAGACTCCAGATGTTTGGAGCAATGGGGCTTGCGGCCTTACTGCTGCGGGAAACAGTACCTTCACTTTATGATGAAATGAATATACGCTTGAATTACATCAACAATATGTTGCTTAATGAACCGATTCCTGAAACCTTTCCTGCCGATAGGCGATATCAAGGCATGCTTGCATTTCATACTACAAATTCTGGTGCCTATTTTGAGAGCCTGGGTTATCAGGGTCAATTGCTCCAGATGATTTGTCCTTTTTTCACAGCATACAAGAGGCTAACTAGTGGCGCTGTAAATTACTACAACAACCAGTACATAGTTTCCTGGATAAACGACTTGACCAGAAAAGTGACTCCGACTGAAGCCGACTGGCCATACAATGACGATTGGGGTCGGAAGTCGATCAATCCCAGTCCTGTCTTTTTTTACTATAACAACTCTGACAATCAAGATGTTCGCAACAGATGTTCATGGTACGTCAGGAGCAAGATAACATCAGGTTATGCAAGCTATGGTCATGCATGTAGGAGCTATATCTTAGTGAAGTATCTATCAGATCCCTTTTTGTCGCCTGGAATTAGTAGCATTACTTACATTCCCTCATTTATTAGCCAGGGATCGTCCTCAGATGGTGAATATTCGATACTTAGAAAACCGATTACTGGAAATTTTGCTACGACATTAGATGAGTTTAGGGATACTGCAACGATGTTTGTATTGCACGAGAATAGTTTTTCCCCGTATCATGGCCAATCTGATCATCTTAGTTATTCGTTTTATTATAAAGGAATGCCTTTTCTGATTGATCCCGGATATCGAGTCGGTACCATTCCAGTTGCTTATGGTCCTAATTTTTTGGAGTGGAATTATAGCAGAGAATGGATGAGATCCAACTATGCGCATAACATGGTCTTGATTGATCCCATTGCTGACAGAGAGTTGCACGAGCTTAGAAATCGTTATTGGAGTTACAATGCACAAAGCGACAGTTTGGGTATTTCGGGGAGATACCGCCCATTCAGCGCTTTCAACAATTACAACGACTTGTTAGTCGATAGTAATGACATTGTAAGAGACCCTTGTTACCGCGATTACTATCAACAATCAGACAATCTCGACCTATTGCGTACGAGAGTTATGTATGACAATTATTTGACTAATCTGCCGCTTGCCGAAGTTAAAAGATCATTTTTACGATATGGGGAGTTGTTTTTTGTTATTGACGACATAGATGCGCTTGATGATGAACCTCATGAGTTTTCAAGTTTATACCAATTTGGAATTTTTGATCCTTCTTTGTCTACAGTGAATTCGACAGTAAATGGGTTTACAATTCGGAAGGGGAGCCCTACCAGTGGAGAGGTAGTGGATATAATCTGCGGATCTACAGGTGTATACATCAATCAAATGGATAACACGACAACAGGATTTGATCAGTGGAGCTTCCCAACATTTTACTTATTTACTAGTTCTCCTGACAGCCCAAATTACACAAATATATTCGGCCATGCTCGTGGCAGAACTAAGGTTACTGAACCTAGTGATACATCGATCATGGCAATCATAGTTCCACAGGATGCGTCGAATCCAGTTACTGTCCAAAACACCGCATATGAACCCTATGCTTACTATGGTGCTGAGCTTTTACAAAATACAAGAACTATACCAATACAACCAGTATCAAGTTTCTTCGGTTGTACCGATGGTTCCCAGCGTGTCGTTTCCTATAATGATAATGAGATTGGCACCAATGCTAAGATGTATGCCGTCTCAATTCTCTCTAACATAGAGCCGACTGTTTTCTTAGACCAAGCCATGGTGATTCTTGGAGGTACCAATCTAGTATTTAACGGTGATGAGCTGTATAGAAAGTACTCCTGCAGCGACAAAGGTCTTACGGCAACATATTCAGGCTCCTCCTTAGGTGTAGTATTTCATGATACCGCAATTTCATTCCCAAGATTTAAGGTATATAGGTCAGGTGCTGATCCAAGTCAGTTCTCTGCGATAATGCGCACACAGCTTGAACCCCAGATTCCTGAACCTATTCCTTATCCCAACGATCCTGATTATCGGTATTTCTCAACAAACATTGTTCAATCATTAGCCTACGATGACCAGTATTTCTACGTAAACTATAGCTGGAACGATTTGACTTCTGCCGGACTGATCAGCGATGATCTGGTTTTTGTTAAGGGTGAAATCCCAAGTACAAACTTAAACACCGATTTAAACATTCATGGTACCGTTTTAATAACCGGATCGATCACAATCAACAATGGTGCCAGTATGGATGTCTACCCCAACAGCTCAATGCTGGTTTCAGATGGAGTGGGAATCTCAAATCGTGGCGTTCTGAATATCAGCGGCGGGGCTTCCCGCACAGTCAGCATCGGCTCAGCATCGCAACAATGGTCTGGCATCATTACTTACCGTGATGGAAGTTTGATTTGTGATGGCACCGTAGTTACTGGTGCGAACACCGGGATACAGATCAGAGGTAACTCAACAATCTCTAATAGTGAAATAAGTGATTGCCACCAAGGAATATCCATAGAAACGGGAACTCCTTTCTCAATTGATGGGTCTCTGATCCAAAATAATACATACGGGATTGTGATATCAAACAACTATACCACCAGCGATTTGGGGTGCATTCAAAACAACGAGATAACTCAAAACGGCATTGGAATGCTGCTCTACAACAGTAACACAAAAATTGCTTTAAATGACATACACAATAACACAAGAGCGGGGTTGCACTTAGTCCGGGGTTCCGAGCCAATCGTCAAGGGATGCAATATCTCATACACGGAACAGAATGGTCTATCCAGACCGGAAATCAGACTCGAAAGTGACTCATACCCTATCATAGACGATGCCCGCAATGACATTAATGCAGATGGGCTTGGGTATTCGCTGTTCTATGATTCTACTGGCAGGATCAAGCAACTGATGGCCAGAAACAACTATTGGGGCAGCACCAACCCCTTTGGAATCAGACAGTGGATATATCCATTAGACTGGGATGTTGTATATGATCCTTATAGTATTGAGCCCAACACATTCTTCCCTCATGTCTATGATAATCTATTTAAACAGGCGCTAACAGCTGAGGAAAGTGGTGATACAGCCTTAGCAAAACAGCTTTATTCAACTGTTGTAGCATCAGAACCTGATAGCCTTTATGCTCTGCAAAGTTTGGGACGTTTGAATTCTATATACTCTGGCTCGCCAAGTCTGCTTAGCGAGTTAAGGATTCTCTATGATACATACTCAGCTGCCTGTTACGACAGTATCTTGGTTAAAAATGCCCAAATCAAGAGTATCATGATCGATAGGTTTGACGGTCAGTTCCAACAAGCTCTACAGGAATATGATCTGCAACTGCAGTTATCCACAACAGAACTGGATTCGCTGTTGTGTCTTCTCGATATCGCCTATACACTTGAAGACATGTTTTATGATGATCTGGGGAAGGGGTCTTATACTGGTTTGACATATCTAGCAAATGGCCTGAACATCACTTCACTGAAAGACGCTAGACAAACTGTTGAGCAGTTATGGGGTGAGATACTGGCTAAATCGGAAATATCAGATGTTGATAACGTTCCTGTCCCCACAAAATTGGATGTAGCGAATTACCCCAATCCCTTCAATCCATCGACCACGATTGCATTTTCTCTCCCGGATGAAGGGATAGTGCGTTTATCGGTGTATAACATCCGTGGGCAGCGGGTACGAGACCTATTAAGCGGCAGTTTGCCAAGAGGATTTCATAAAGTCGTTTGGGACGGAAAGGATAACGGAAACCGTAGTGTCAGCTCCGGTTTGTATTTCGTCCGAATTGAAACAGGCAGGACATCAACAGTTAAGAAAGTAATGATGCTGAAATAGTATAAAACAGCAATAAACAAAGCAGGGAGCATCAGAGCTCCCTGCTTTGTCCATTTATGGTGTTTGGCCGTTATCCTTACTTGGAGATGGAGTAGGTGCCCTTCTTGTCAGCCGGGATCGCCTTTTCGCCATCCACTCCAAATTTGGGGTGGTACTTGCCGCTGGGTAGGGCTTTGTCCATGGTGTTAATGTTGCTTTGCAGGGCATTGGGGAAATAATCCTCGAGCGCCGTTTTGACCGCAGATTCTACGGCTGCCACCAACAGGTTGTCACTGGAGGAGCCCAGCTTCACCTTGGTCTGGGTGGTGAAATCCCACAGGGTATCCGCTGCAGCGGTGCTGATGAGTGCAAATTTCGCAGTGATGGTCAGGCTTCCTGAAACCAGAAACCAGGATTTGTGCCATTCTTCGATGGAAGTATAAAGCACGGCATCGGCTCCAAAATGCTTGCGCATGTTCGCCAGCACGGCTGGGGTGATGTGCTCGGTTTCATACAATCCTTCATCGCGCAGGATATTGAACATGGATTCTACCGGCATTATGTAGTAGCCCATCCGGCCCACCGCTTCCGCCAGCGAACAGGAGAAATATTCCTTGGCGTCGGCGGCGGTGCTGTTGTTCAAGGGTGGAAGGATGAGGATGGATACCGGCGGCTCCTGATACATCTTCGGATAGGTGGTCCCCAGAGTTGCCTGCTTGGCGCAACCCATCGCAAAAAGAACAAGGAGCAGGACCGGGATTGCATATAGTGGTCTTTTCATGGTTTGCTCCTCAGGGTGCCAGTTGATGGCGCTGCAGCAGAAAATCCATCAAGGCGGCGGATTCCGGCCAGGTTTGTTTTTCCTTCAGGATATATTCCCGCGCTGTGGCCAGGTCCTGCTCGGCCAGCAGCAGCATGGCATAATCGCAATACAAGCCCGGGGGCACCTTGATGTTATAGCGTTCGCTTTGCCTGAATACATCCTCCAGGCTGCGTTTGTAATTCCTCACCGAGGCCTCATCCTGTTTCCTAACCGCCTTGTAATATCTGGAGGAGCTATCCCCATAATAATATAGCAGTTGAGGTGCACAGGCGGTGAGCAGCAACGCCACCGCCAGAAGTAGAGGCAGCCGTTTCATGGCAGCTTCACTTCGTTGATCTGGCCTGTGGTGATGATCAGCTTTTGGCTCAGCAGGACACTGCCCTGGGCGCGCACCTCGAGCTGATAGACGCCGCTGCTCAGTTCAAAGGAATTCACCTGCTTATTGGGATCTAGACTGAGCGGCTGCCCTTCCAGCAAGACGCTGCGGCCTGCGCTGTTGCCCACCAGTTTCAGTATTCCGTGATTGGGTTTGATCACAGTGGTCTCGCTGTATTTCCGCACGCTGCAAGCGCCGATCAGCAGAGCCAGCAGCAGGATGACAAGAGCGATTTTCATCCTAACCTCCTCATTTGTCGCTGATATAGATTTCTTCAAGGTTTTCTGGCAGATTGCCTTCCACCACCTGCGCCAGGGAAAGCTCGGTGAGCACTTCCCCGGGAATGGTCTGCAGGACTTTGATCACGGCCACCTGGGTTCCGGGCAGCTCGACGGGAACCTTGGTTTGGGGATTGACCACCGTTTTACCGCGCTGATACACTTTGAAGGTGTCCCCGGCCTTGATGCCCTGCAGGGCTCCGCCGGCGATGTAGAGCTTGTCCTGCTCCCGGCTGAGGATATAGGAGCGCCAGGGGTCGTGGCTCAATTTGTTGATCAGATTCTGGATCACGGCGCTGATGGCTGCGTCAATGGCTTTATCGGTGAGCGTGTCGTCATATCCGGCCTGCGAGCCCATGCCCAAAACGGTTCCCACTTCGCTGGAGGCCTCGCCGCTGCCCTCTTCGCCAAAGATCACCATCCCGGTACGAGTGTCAATGATCCTCAGGGTCACCTTGGCCTGGGCGGTCTGTTTTTTGGTGCGGTCGATCAAACCTACCTCACCGCTGGTTTTGCGTCCGAATTCTGAGATCGAACCCAACACCAGATAGTCGGCGGGGATGTTGTAACGCTGGATGTCCGAGATGCGCTGTTCAGTGCTGATCGCCAGGGTGTCCGCCCGTTCGATCAGGATGAAGCGTTTGGTCATCGCCAGCTTGGCGGAAAGAATGTCGCTGGCGGCGCGGGACATCCGGTCGCGCACATCGCTGCCTTCATTCAGGAAACTGGTGGCAAGCCGGGATTCATTGGTGAAGCGGCCCACCGCAACCTTCTTTTTCAGGATCACGGCTTCGTCCACCACCGGCACTGTGGTCGAAGGCTGAATGCTAACCGGCGTGGGCGTGGGTTCCTTCTTGAATCCTGCGCAGCCGGCCAGAGCGATCAGGACTGCCAGGGCCATCATGATATAGATTTTCATTGGTAAGCCTCCCATTGTTAATCTTTTAAACCTTTTCTTTTACCATTATCCATCTGTCAAGCATATTTTTATGCACTCCAGAAGATTAATGCTTCCTTTTGTGTTGTTGCGAATCTGATCCATAAGCTAATTTGCTAAACTCCATTATGTTATTACTCTTTTCACTTGATTTTCCCCTTCTATTTCTCCGTTTCCAACATTGGCCGGATTTGGTTTCTCTCTGATGAGCAATACGGAATCATTACGGAGTCATTACGGATTTAATCCGTAATGACTCCGTAATGATTCCGTAATGCTAACGGGAGCGAGGTAGGGATCCAGGCTTTTCCGACCGGGTGAAATGAGAGGGAGATTGTTTGCGAAAGTGGCGAAGAAGAAATGCCTATGCTTATGCTATAATGAAGTTAAACCAATGTAAAGATTGCCTTTATCACAGCCGTACCGGGCTGACCGGATGATAATTGACCACCTGATGCACATAGTAATACATCAGGCTCTCCAGTTCGGGTTCGAACTGCAAAACAGGAAAGTCCGAGGGCAAATTTTCGGCCAGGCGGGCGGCTTCGGTGAGGGCCTGGGCATACTGATCTGCCACATTTACAGGCTCTTGGGAAGCAAATCGCTCTGCGGCGAAGAGAGCTGACTCATCCAGGCTCACCGGTGGCGGAGCAGTGTCCTGCTCATGCAGCCATTCTCCGGACTTGATGTTGAATACATAGAGTGGCAGGAACTTATGGCCGTGCTCCAGGACAAATTTGACCCCGGCGATCAGATAGTCCACCTCGTCCTCATTCAGGGTGTAATGTAAATTCAGGCGCACCCAGCCTGGTTTGATGCCGCCATAGCCGGCATTGGTGATCAGGCAGCGATAGAAATCCCAGTTCCGGCGGTCGATCTTCATCAGATGATGTCCATAGGGTCCGGCACAGGAACAGCCGGCGCGGGACTGGATGCCGAAGAGGTCGTTGAGCAGCCGGGTAACGAATTTGGGATGCAGCAGCTTGTCCCGATGGACGATGTTGAACGGCACGATGGGCAGCTTTTTGGCGGGATCGGTGATGCCATAGAACAGGATGCGTTCGTCTCCCGCAAAGGCGGCCATGAACCGGTTCAGATAGTATTCCTCGATGCGGTCTATGGTTTCCTGCCCGGCCCTTTGCTTCACCTGAAATACCATTGCCGTGCGGATCGCCTGCATGATGCCGGGGGTGCCGGCTTTTTCACGGGTTTCGATATCACGGACAAAGGACTCCTTCACCGCGGTTACATAATCCACTGTCCCGCCTGCAGCTACGGTGGGAGGAAGGTCTTTGGGGTAGATGTCCTCGTTGAAGACCAGGATGCCGCAGGTGCCGGGACCGCCCACAAATTTATGCGGCGAGAAATAGATGGCATCAAAATAACTCTCGGCGTCCCGGTTCATGTCGATCGTGATATAGGGTGCGCAGGCGGCAAAGTCGAAACAGGCCAGCGCTCCGTGGCGGTGCAGGATGCGGGCAACCTCATGGACATCAGTTTTCAGGCCGGTTACGTTGGAGGCAGCAGAAAAGGAACCGATGCGGGGGCGCCGGGCATATTTGGGATCGGAGACCAGCTCCTCCAGTTTCCCCAGGTCCAGTTCTTCGGCTGCGGTGAGGGGAACTTCGATCACCTCGCAAAGGGTATGGCGCCACATGATCTCGTTGGAATGATGCTCGTAGGGGCCCACGAACACGATCGGCTTGTTGGCATGGATGTAATTGTGCAGGGCAAGGTTGCAGGCTTCGCGGTCAGGATTGCGTTCCAGGCAGCTTTGCAGGAATGTGTTCACCCGTTCGCGGGTGGCGGGCGGCCAATAGACTCCCAATATCTGCTGCAGCTTGGTGATGCCTCCGGTGGTGCCGGAACCGGTGAAGACGATCTTTCCCTTGGGTCCGGCATTCACCGCAGCCTTGATGATCCGCTCCGCTTCGTGCAGCAAGGCGGTCATGGTCTTTCCGGTGAAATCGTCCTCGGTGTGGGTGTTGGCATAGAATTGCAGGATGCGCTGCACCTGGTTTTCGATCAGAAAGAGCCCCCGCCCGCTGGCTGTGAAATCGGCATAGACCAATGGCCTGGCGCCGAAGGGCGTTTCGAAACTGATGTTTCTGCCGATGATCTCCCGGCGCAGCCATTCCAGGCTGGCGATCAGGTCTGCAAGGTCAGCCATAATTTAATCTCCGCATACAGAAATAGGGGTGTGAAGAGGCGGAGGAACAGCTTTCGGCTTTGGTTACACCAAAACCTGCCGCCGCCAATATTAAACCAATGGATACCATTTCCATAGTGAGGGATTTCCTGTCAATCAAAATCGGGAATTCGTTGCCCCGGACCGTATGGCTACCTACTTGAAAATTCCTGATTGGTGCTACCCACCGATATTTTGCTTGACAGCAGAGCCGAGCAAGTTATTATTTGTTACAGAAGTGAAGTGTCTCTAAATTTTATATTTAAGCCTCAGCTTGCCTCATCCGGAAACAACTGGTTCAAACAACGCTGGCAGTGAAACATAGATAACACCATAATATATATGGAGGAAAGGATGAAAAAGCTTCTCTTGATGTGTCTGGCCCTGAGCCTGGTACCGCTGTTTCTGATGGCGGAGATCATGCCGGCCGGAACTCCCAAAACACCTGTCGAAATACCTCAGGGAAAAACACTGGCCCCCACCCGCGACGTGCCGGAATACACCTTCACCAAAACACCCACCGCCATCATCACCAATTACTATGACTATATGATCGGCTCCTACAGTGGTTTGCCGCTGAGGGTGATACCCAATTCCGCCGGCGGGGGATATTTCATGACCTATCACGGACGCCGGCAGCCCACATCCACCCGCCGCCAGTTCTATACCTATCTGGATGCCGCCGGCAATGTGATCAACAACAACGAGATCACCAGTGTGCAAAACCATGAGGGCTTTGGCACTGTCGAGGTGGATCCCGTATCCGGAAAACCCATGTATGCCTGGCATGCCAATGCCGATGCCGATGACGAGCTGGAGGTGGAGTTCACCTCGGATGCTTTCATCTCCGGGATCGCAGGTTTGTTCAACGACATCCAGATCATCGCCGATGCACCGATGGATGTGACCCCACCCAACGGCGGCACCACCAGCGATAATACATTCATCTGGCCCACGGCAGTGATCGGCCCTTCACCCATTGCGGGGAAGCGCAGGATCTATGTCGTGATGCGCAACCGTGAGACCCACACCTCCGCTCCCAGCGAGAATCCGCTCTTTGCCTATGCCGATTTCAATGGCGAGGACATCGAGATGGGCACCGCCTTGAACTGGAACCATACCATGATCCCGGAAATGAACCAATGGAACCACGATGCAGAGTGGCGGCGTCCCTTCCATGCCATCACCTGCGACATGAGCGGAAATCTCTATTATGCCGGATATCACTTTGCCGTGGATGTGGATAGCAACAGCATCATCGAAGAGGATATGGATGTATTCATCTGCCCCAACTATGGTGAAGGAACCTGGACGCGGATCAGCGATTTCAGCGATCTGCCCACCTGGAATCCGCCTGCCACACCGGGAGGCACGGTTGGATACTTCACCAATCAAAACGATGTGCCCTATGCAGATACAGACCTGGCTTGGGCGATCTCCAATTCCGGGCATCTGAATGCCGTGGTGGATACGCATGGCAGGGTGCATGTGGCTGCGCTGTGGGCCCTGAATACCAATGAAGGCACCTACTATCCCGCCATGCAGTATGTGAAGCAGTTCGTGTTCGATCCCGCCACTCAGGAATTTAATGTCCGCGAGATCTATCCGCAAAAGGATCCCGACGACACCTTCAACGACTGGTTCCAGCCCTGGGATACAGAAGCGCCCTGGGGCGAGGCGGAATATATCCAAAGCGGCGGGCAGTGGTATCCGGCTATCGTCACCATCTATCCTTTCCCACATTGGGACGCCAGCGCTCATTCCGATGCCATGATGTTCCACTACAACAACATCAAGCTGTCCATTCCCAACGACCAGCAGATGATGGTGTGCATCTGGCAGGATTCGCAGTTTGCCCGTTGGTATAACTACTATTCCGATACGGATTATGTGGACTATGCCAACACTCCGGAGATCTGGATCTCGGTCTCTCCCAACAACGGTGCCCTGTGGAGCGAGCCGATCGTTCTGAACAATGTGGTTACGCCTGAATTTGCCGGCATCAAACCCATGTATGTGTATCCGGCGGATAAAGTTATCTACACCGGGATGCAAGGCAACCAGAAGGTGGGAAAGATCGGTGTGATGTTCTATGACGACTTCACCTGGGGCTCCAATGTGAATACTCCGGCCTACCATCCTACTCCCGATGGGGGGCAGGTGATGTTCATGGAACTGCAGATCGTGTTTCCGCAGGGTGTGGATACCGACGATCCGGTGATCCCGCCCACGGTGCGTCTGCTGCATCAGAACTACCCCAATCCCTTCAATCCGGAAACCACTATCAGCTTCGACCTGCCCCAGGCCAGCCGCACCAACCTCTCCATCTACAATGTGAAAGGCCAGTTGGTGAAGACCCTGGTGGACAGCGAGCTGGGCTTTGGCAAGCACAGCTTCGTGTGGAACGGGAAGGACAATAGCGGCAACAGCGTTTCCAGCGGGCTCTACCTGTACCGCCTGACCACAGACGGGCACAGCGAAAGCCGCAAGATGATGCTGCTGAAATAACTATCAATGGGTGGTGCCCGGTCTGGGCAGCCATCTGTTCCAATAAGTGATAAACCCCGGATGCTTGGTCCGGGGTTTGTCATCCAAGCTATGTGCGAATACAAATTGTATTGACGAATTCTGCGACAAATAAATCAATGCATTCGTGGAGATATTATGAACAGATGGTTAAAAGCTAGCATTGAATATGCCAATAACAGAGCTTATCTGGATGATCTGTTTCGGGTATATCCCATTGTCGAGAATGAAGCCCGGGAGATTGATGCAGAGTTATGGAGATCGGTTGAGGTGTCCTTTCAGAGGAGGAGTAATCAAGAGCTTCTGAAAACACTACTCAAGCTGTCCTTGTTTCCCATCAAGGATTCCTATGTAGCCTTTCTGCGCAGGGACTTGGCTGCAATCGAACGCAACCCTCAAACAGTGAACAGGATTTGTGGCAGGCTATACCATATAGGACTGGATTCGCTGTATGAGCGTTGTTCATCTCCCAAAGAAGCAAACCGGCAGATCGGTATCTCATTTAAGCACTGGATTGGTAGTGGTTCTTTAGGTATCATTCCAGTAGGCTTGGATCAATTTACAAATTGCAGAGACAATGCGATACTGAAAGCCAGCGACAATGAACTGAAAGAATTTGCACAGAACTATCTTGGCTATACAGACATTAAGGGGCTGGATCTGATTGCCAGATTCAACGGGAAATATGTTATTGCTGAAGCCAAATTTATTACGGATTTTGGTGGCCATCAAAATGCCCAGTTCAATGATGCAATTAAAATACTTACGGCTGCATCATTTGAAAATGTAATCAAAGTGGCGGTCTTGGATGGGGTGTGTTATCTGAGTGGCAACAATGCTATGTATCGGAGGATAAGTAACGACTTCCGTACAAAACTAATCATGAGTAGCCTTGTATTAAGGGATTTCTTGTATAGCTTATGAACATCACTTTGAACTATCCTGGTAAATTAACTACTGCAGAAATCATGGCAAAGATTCCTGATGTGAAGCTTGCCAGACAGGATGAAGTTAACAGCCATAATAAGTTGATCTTGGGTGATAATCTTAGTGTAATGAAGGCACTCTTTTCCTCTTTATTGGGAAAGATTGATCTAGTATACATAGACCCTCCCTTCGCTACCAATAATGTCTTTCTAATGGATGATGACAGGGCAAATACAATAAGCAGAAATCTCAACAGCAGGATGGCTTATAGCGATACTCTTGCCGGAGCTGAATATCTGGAATTCATCCGCCAACGCTTGATCCTGTTACGGGAATTGATGTCTGAAAAAGGATCAATGTATCTGCATATCGATTACAAGATTGGTCATTATGTTAAGATACTAATGGATGAGGTTTTTGGGGTAAAGAACTTTCGAAATGACATCAGCAGAATCAAGTGTAATCCCAAGAACTTCAAGCGCAGGGCTTTTGGAAACATCAAAGATATGGTATTGCTGTATAGTAAAACTGATTCTTATATCTGGAATGAGCCTCATGAGAATTATAGTGATGCTGATGCTAAAAAACTATATCCCAAGATAGATGCCCAGGGTCGTCGCTATACTACAATCCCACTTCATGCTCCAGGGGAGACAATCAATGGAGCAAGCGGAGAAAAGTTCAAAGGAATTTCACCTCCCAAAGGAAGACATTGGAGATCCTCACCAGAAGAGCTGGAAAAGCTTGATCAGCAGAATCTGATCGAATGGTCAGCCACAGGAGTGCCCCGCAGAAAAATCTATCTGGATTCGATGCCGGGTAAAAGAATGCAGGATATCTGGGAATTCAAGGATCCACAATATCCGGTCTATCCTACTGAAAAGAACCTCAAAATGCTAGAATTGATTATCCGTACTTCCTCACTTCCTGAATCTCGGGTTCTGGATTGTTTCTGCGGCTCTGGTTCCACATTAGTAGCTGCCAACAATACAGACCGAAATTGGATCGGAATCGACAGCTCGAAAGAAGCCATTCTGGTAGCCCAAGAGAAACTGCAGAAAGAATCAATTTTAGGGATAAAAGACTATGAGTTTCTGATTGCAGTTGATGGGAGAAATGACGAGCAACTAATATGCAAACCAGCCAGCTCCAAATGGAAGTCTGTGATTGGACATTAGAGCAATAAGCAATTTCACTTTGCATCTATAGCAAAGCATTGCTTTCCGCCCTGTCAGGATGGAATATTATGGAGTCAGGACAAGCCGGGGTCACCAGCCGGAAAAGGCGGTTGTCCCGCTTCTGTTCCGCTTTTGCTCTGCTTTGGGCATCCAGGGGGATGCGGCAGGTGTAGCGGTGTCTCTGCCAAGGCAATGGTCTGCAGAGAGATCAGAGTTGCAGTAGGATGTAGCGAGTGTCTATCCTGTAATTATTCTGAGCGATAACCGGCTGTTCCGCCAAGGCTTGGCGATAGAGCTCAAGCTGGCCTTCATCCTTGATACCGCCGGTCTTGTAATCCACGATCAGGGCGGTTTTGGCACGGGTGTCCAGCATCAGGCGGTCCAGGCGGAGTTCCCTCCCCTGGTGAAATAGCGTCAGTTCGGTGTACACCTTGTCATAGCGGGGATCGAAGAGTTCCGGATGCTGCGCCAGGGCGGAATTCAGCCGCTGGATCAGATCAAGGATCTCGCTTTGGGTGAAGATGCCGCAGAAGCGTGCCAGGCATTGCTGTGAAGCATGGTTGTGCTCCTGGGGCAGGTTTACCTTCAGATAGCTCAGATAATGATGGGCAAGATCTCCGATCAGGTTCTGCCGGTCCTGCAGCCAGAGCTTTTTCAGATCCAGCCCGGTATCATATTCTCGTGGTTTTAGCCCAGCCAAGCCATCTTTTTCCTTGGGGGGCAGCAGCTTGGCCAGGGCTTGGGTGTCCAGGTTCAGCAACCGTCGTTGGGGCTCCTTCTGCTCAGGTTCTTCATAAGATCCTGTTCCCCGGATCACATAGTTGCCGCTTTCATCAGCCGGGATGCCTTTCTCTTCGAAATAGTCCAAAGCCGCCTGGCAGACCAGCACCGGAAGCTTTGCCCTGCGCTCCAGTTGCTCTTTGTAATAGGTCTCCCAACCCTTGTTGCCCTGATAGGCGAAGCAGATGTGCAGGGCGGTCTTGGCACGGGTGAAGGCCACATAGAGGATGTTCATCTCCTCCAGCAGCTCCCGCTGGTCCGCCAATTCCGCCAGACGGTGGTAATAGGAATGGGGCAGCAGGTCCTTGTAATGATAGGTGAGGGCAAAATCCTGCAGATAGCGGAAGTCCTTTCCGGCATAATCCACGAACCAGCTCAGGTTCCCATGGTCGCTGCCCTTGCCACCGCTCAAATTGTAAAATACGAACACACGGTCAAATTCCAGCCCCTTGGCTTTGTGGATGGTGAGCAGTTGCATGGTGTTGCCGCCCTCGATGGCGACTTGCTTGAAGGCTTCCTGGTAGCGGTTTTCCTCCAGATAGTCCAGAAAGGCGGGGATGGATTTGTCCCGTTGGGCACGGTTGAGTTCAAAATCCTGCATCAGGGAGAGGAAACTGTGGATGTTCAGATAGTCACGCTCATGGGGGGATTTATCCCCCAGGCACAGATCGAGCAGGTCGGTGCAGCTATGGTATAGCGATTCCACCGGTTGTCGGGAGAGCAGATACAATTCCGACGCCAGGGGACAGGAGGAGAAGTCTGGTTCCCTGCCCTGCTCCAACGCGCTGCTGATGGCAGCGATGACATCCTTTAAAGGAGCGGCTTTCAGCATCAGATAATTGGAACGCAGCACAGCCAGGAAATCCAGCCAGTCTTTGAAGGCCAAAAACCGCAGCCAGGTGATGAGAGGGCTCACCCAGGTATGGTCCTGAAGGATTCCCGCCGGTTGGAAGATACTGGTGATTCCAAACTCGTCCAGGACGCCCTGCAGCTCGTTCAACTCGCTGGACTTGCGGCAGAGAATGGCATAGGTCTGGTTCGATTCCTCATCATACCAGGGTTGGATCGTGTTTACCACGAAATCCCGGAAGACCGTTTCCAGATTCTGTCCCGGGTTTCGGGACTGATAGGCTCGTAGGCTGAAACCAATATGGCTGAGGGGTTCCAGGTCTTCTTTGCCGCTGAAACTTTCAGGATAGTTCCAGACCAGCTGCTGGTCATTCAGATAGCCATGCAGGGCCTTGTTTCCGAACACGCCATTGATGAACCTGATCAGGGAGGGGGAGCTGCGCCAGGAGGTGGTCAGCACATCCTGATCCGGATCGGGGGGCGGGAGCACCAGTTGGGGGAAAAGCTGCCGCAGATTGAGCAGCAGGTCACGCTCCCCGCCCCGCCAGCCAAAGATGGATTGCTTCTCATCGCCCACCACCACCAGACCGCCAAAGTCCTTGCTGCCCTCTCCGGAAATCACCTCATCGATGATGGGGCTGAGGATGTTCATCTGCAGCAGCGAAGTATCCTGAAATTCGTCGATAAGAATGAAGCGGCTGCGATGGGAGAGGAACTGGTAGAATTCGTTGGCGATGACTTCGGTCTGCAGATCGAATTGGGGTGGGGTATCGCTGAACAGCGCTTCCAGGCTGAACCAGGATATGTCGTTGTAGGTCATGTTCTTATAGCGGTAGATCAGCCGGTCATATTCCTGCAGAAGCTCTTCCCAGAGGGTGATGATCTCCTCCTGCTCCGGCAGGAACAAGG
>Ga0136653_10000548_pt1 | contig 19765 bp, 17 predicted proteins | sample LakKivw275mmetaG_FD_94866 | JGI IMG/M metagenome (GOLD analysis project Ga0136653, IMG submission 94866) | Anoxic lake water microbial communities from Lake Kivu, Rwanda to study Microbial Dark Matter (Phase II) - Lake Kivu water 275m metaG... | ecosystem: Environmental > Aquatic > Freshwater >...
ATATAATAGATACACAGCGGAGAGGTGACCGAGTGGCTGATGGTGCCGCTCTCGAAAAGCGGTGGGCGAGAGCCTCGTGGGTTCGAATCCCACCCTCTCCGCCATGTTTTTTATCAGGAGAGGTGCTGGAGTGGCCTAACAGGCGCGCCTGGAAAGCGCGTGTAGCTTCACCGCTACCATGGGTTCGAATCCCATCCTCTCCGCCATAGCAATCTCTAATATGGCGTTTTGGACAGGCAGCGAAAGTACGGGGTGAGTGACTCCACCATCATGAAAAGCAGCGCTAAAAAGACCTGTTCATTAAGGAAGATTCCGGGTGTTGGAAAATCAATTGCACAGGGCCTGAACAATATAGGTATTTACACCGTTGACGATCTAAAAAATAGAAATGCGGAAACACTCTATGATCTTTCCAATAAGTATGCGGGCAAGAAGCAGGATAAATGCCTTTTATACGTGTATCGTACGGCGGTGTATTATGCCAACGGTGGCCGAAGCCCGGATAAATTGAAATGGTGGAACTGGAAAGATGAGGCGCAGTATTCACAGGCATGAATACATCTGATGACAGGAAAAGCGTACGATGAAGCAGTGGTATGAAAGTCTATTTGACAACTATGGTGTCAAGTATGACAACGAATGTTTTACACATGGCACTAGCGGCGAATGTGATTTCATCGAAAAAGAGATCGATTACAACAGGTCGCTTAAAATCATTGACGTCGGTTGTGGGACCGGCAGACATGCGATCGAATTAACAAAAAGAGGCTACCGTGTTACTGGAGTTGACCTGTCGGACTCCCAGCTTGAAAGGGCAAAGGAAAAAGCCGGGGCGCAAAACCTGCAAATCGATTTTCAGAAACAGGATGCGAGGCACCTGCCTTTCGCTAATGAGTTTGATCTGGCAATAATGCTGTGTGAGGGCGCCTTCCCGCTAATGGAAACGGATGAAATGAATTTTGAAATCCTTCGCAGTATTGCCGCATCATTAAAGGGTAACGGAAAATTGATTTTCACTACCTTAAACGGACTTTTTCCGCTATTTAATTCCGTCGAAGGATTCTGTGCGTCAAAAACCAAGGAAGGGACAGCAACCTACAGTAAGAATACCTTTGATTTGATGACTTTCCGAGATTTCAATACTGCAACGATAGAAGACGACTTAGGAAACAAGAAGGAATTAAAATGCAATGAAAGATACTATATACCGCCGGAAATTACGTGGCAATTAAAATCGCTGGGATTTAGAAAGATCGATATCTATGGCGCGAAGCTCGGAGCTTTTTCAAGAAACGATAGTCTTTCTACAAATGATTTTGAGATGCTGGTAATTGCGGAGAAAAATGAAACCTGATGTAAAAGTGGGCCTGGCCCTGGGAAGCGGAGCTGCGCTGGGCCTGGCGCATATAGGCGTTATCAAAGCCCTGCGCGAAGCCGATATTCCCATCAATATGATCGCCGGGACCAGCATGGGCGCGCTGGTCGGCGCCTGCTACGCGGCAGACGGGCAAATTGAGGATGTGGAGGAGGTCGCGCTCACCACCAACCTGCGCAAGATCAGACATCTGATGGATCCCAAGTTCACACTTATCCGCGTAGGCTTCCTTTCAGGCAACAGGGTAGAGAACTTTCTTAAAAACATCATCGGGGATCGCGAAATCAGCGATTGTAAGATCCCATTCGCCGCCGTCGCCGCCGATATTCAGTCGGCCAAGCAGGTCATACTTACCCAGGGTTCGTTGCTCAAGGCTGTGCGCGCCAGTATCTCCATTCCCGTAGTTTTTGTGCCGGTCAAATACAACGACCGCTTTCTGGTAGATGGAGGTACAATCAACCCAGTGCCGGCAGACGTGGTCAGATCAATGGGCGCCACTTTTACCATTGCGGTAAATGTGCTGAACAACCCCAGGGAACGTATTCACCTGGGATTAACCGGTAAAAAGGATTCGAACAGGGCGCCGGGCATCATGAATACGCTGCTGCAATCCTTCTACCTGATGGAATACGAGATGGTGCGCGCCAGTATCTTGAAAGCCGACATCATGATCGAGCCGGACGTCAGAAATATTGAGGTCTACGAGTTCCACCGCGGCCAGGAAGCCATAACAGCGGGATATGAGGCTGCCAGGGCCGTCATACCCGAGATAAACAGGATGTTCAACAGCGAAGGGACGGTATAATCAGCCGCTCCGCTGATCAAATAGTAAATCATCTCCTCCTCCAGCCACCTTTCCCATGCTGCCTTTTATTGCATTACGGGTGCTTGTGTTAAAATACCTCGATTTATATGCCTGAACACAGCGAAATCAAATACTGGATCGGATTTACCAGGGTGCCCGGCATCGGCAGGATGCGGCTGCAGCTACTTAAAAATTATTTCAAGACACTCGAAAACGCCTGGGCCGCGCCGAAAACGGAGCTGCTGAAAGCCGGCCTTGACGCCGGCACTGCAGACAACCTTGTTACCAACCGGCCCGGCATCGATCTGGATAAGGACCTGGCGCTTATCGATAAATACCGCATAAAAGTTGTTACTTTTGAATCGCCGGATTACCCGGCTCTGCTCAAGGAAACGCACGATTATCCGGCTGTATTATACGTGCGCGGCGATCTGAACGCCGCGGACGCTGACAGCATTGCCGTGGTGGGGACCAGAAAGGCTACGTCCTACGGCAGGCAGGTGACCGAGGATATCGTAAGCAACCTCGCTCTCAACGGCATAACCATCATCAGCGGCCTGGCCAGGGGCATAGACACCATCGCGCACAGGGCGACGCTGGAGTCGAACGGCAGGACCATTGCGGTGTTCGCCTGCGGCCTGGACATCGTTTATCCGCCGGAAAACCTCAAGCTGGCCAAAGATATACTTGAGAACGGCGCCCTGATCAGCGAGCATCCTCTGGGAACAAAACCCAAGCCGGAGAATTTTCCGCGTCGCAACAGGATACTGAGCGGCCTTAGTCTCGGCGTGCTGGTGGTTGAATCCGGCGAAAAAGGCGGGGCGCTGATAACAGCCGGATTTGCAGTCGATCAAAACCGGGAGGTATTCGCCGTGCCTGGCAGCATCCTTTCCGGGATGAGCCGCGGACCCAACAGGCTGATCCAGGACGGCGCCAAGTTGGTCAGGAGCCACCTCGATATACTGGAAGAGCTGCGCCTCCCGGTTGTTTCCCGCCAGATAGAGTTGCAGGACGCTCTTAACCCCGGCGGGAACGAATCGATTATAATAAAATACATTTCCGATGAGCCGGCCCACGTCGACGAGATTTGCAGGGCCAGCGGACTGGATACATCAACGGTTATAAGCTGCCTTGCCATCATGGAGCTGAACGGCCTGGTCAGGCCAACAGGCGGAATGACCTATGCTTTGAACAGCAGGCTGAAGTATTAATGACTGTATTATCGAGAAGAATATGACTGTAAAACTTGTAATAGTGGAATCACCGGCCAAGGCCAGAACACTGGGCAAAATACTGGGCAAGAGCTATGTTATACGGGCGTCTATGGGACATGTCCGAGACCTCCCATCCGACAGGCTGGGAATATCCATCGACAACGACTTCGAGCCCGAATATAAAAACATACCTGAGAGAAAGGCGGTGCTCAAGGAGATCAGGGAGCTTGCCAATAGCGCTTCGTCCGTTTATCTGGCTACAGACCCGGACCGTGAGGGGGAAGCAATATCGTGGCATCTTATCAAAGCCGCTAATCTGCAGAAGGATAATATACCCCTCAGGCGCGTGACCTTCCATGAGATTACCCAGGAGGCTGTTCTGGAGGCATTTAAAAACCCCCGTCCCATCGATATGAAAATGGTCGATGCGCAGCAGGCAAGGCGCATACTGGACCGACTGGTGGGATATAAGTTGAGCCCGCTGCTGTGGAAGAAAGTGCTCAAGGGGCTTTCAGCCGGCAGGGTGCAATCAGTCGCCGTCAGGCTGATCGTCGATCGTGAAAAAGAGATACTGCAGTTCATCCCGGTAGAATACTGGACGATTGAAGCCGATCTCGTGCAGCGTATCGAGAAGGGGGTCGTCTTCAGGGCTTCACTGGTAGGGCTAGCAGGCAACGGGAAACTGGATATACCCGATACCGACCATTGCGAAAGCATCATATTGAACCTGCGCAAGTCCGAGTACTCGGTGAAATCGGTGCAGAAGAAAGAGGTCGCCCGCCAATCGGCGCCTCCGTTTATTACCAGCACCATGCAGCAGGAGTCCTGGCGCAAGTTGCACTTCACCGCAAAAAAGACAATGGTCATCGCCCAGCAGCTCTATGAAGGATTGCCCATCGGTGAGGAAGGCGATACCGGCTTGATAACATACATGAGGACCGACTCAACAAACGTCGCGGCTTCCGCCATCGAGGAGATTCGTTCCTACATATCGGCCAATTTTTCCAAACAGTACCTGCCTTCGGCGCCCAGGCATTTCACCAAGAAAGTAAAGATGGCGCAGGAAGCGCACGAGGCCATACGGCCGACCAGGGCACATCGTGAACCGGCAAGTATCAAAAATTTCCTGAACAAGGATCAGTTCCAACTTTATGAGTTGATCTGGAAAAGGGCTGTGGCCAGCCAGATGTCCGCGGCGCTATTCGATACGTTGACCGTCGACATCATAGCTGAATGCGCTGGTAAAAAGACGACCTACCTTCTTCGCACCAGGGCTTCTTCGCTGCGCTTCCCGGGTTTCATGGCGCTGTATACGGAAGGGCGCGATGAGGAGAAGGAAGAGTTCGACGACTTCAAGTCGGCCACCATCCCGCAGTTGAAGGAAGGAGAGCCCCTCAACCTGATCGACCTCTTCCCCGAGCAGTTCTTCACGCAGCCTCCCCCGCGCTATACCGAGGCTACGCTGATTAAAGCGCTGGAACAAAAGGGCATCGGCAGGCCCAGCACATACGCGCCGATTATCTCCACCATCCTGGACAGGGAATATGTATACAAGGATGCCGGCAAGCTGCGGCCCGAGGAAATCGGCGTCATTGTCAACGACCTGCTGGTGAGCAATTTCCCCAACATCATCGATCTCAATTTCACAGCCAGGATGGAGACGGACCTAGATGAGATCGCCAAAGGCACCATGGATCGTCAGTCGGTGATTAAGTCGTTCTATTCTCCCTTCGAGACCGATCTGGCCAGGGCACAGGAAAAATTGCAGAAAGTGGTGATTAAGTCGGAGGAGAAATGTCCCGAATGCGGCAAGGAGATGGTATTGAAATCCAGCCGCTTCGGCAAATTCTGGGCCTGCTCGGATTATCCCAACTGCACAGGGAAGAAAAACGTGGCGGTCAACCGCGGCCCTGCCCCCGAGCCGTCGGACGAGAAATGTCCCAACTGCGGCGAGGCCATGGTAATACGAACCGGGCGCTATGGCAAATTCCTGGCCTGCAGTAAATATCCTGAATGTAAAACGACCAAAAAGATCTTTGGCCAGCGAAAAACATACCATGCCCGAAAAAAGAAGGCCTGATATTGTGACCACCGGCTCCAATCATCTTTACTGATATCGGGAGTGGGAGCTTGAACCGACTATCTTTACTGCGCGACACATTCGAATCACACGATATAGACGGCGCTCTCATCGGCTCTGCCAGCAACAGGCGCTACCTTTCCGGATTTGCCGGCAGCGCAGGCTGGTTGGTTATATCAAATCAACGAGTCTGCCTTGCGGTTGATTTTCGCTACGTGGTACAGGCAAGGCAGCAGTCGCCTGATATTGAGGTTCTGTACATCAAGGGGGATATCAGCAACTGGCTGGCCGACCTGGCGGCCGACATGGGTATCGGCAGGCTTGGCATTGAATCCGACCACCTCTCACTAACCACCTACAATACCATATGCATGGCGGCGCAGGCGGCAGGGAAAAAGTTAGAGGTCACGCCCGTCAGAAGCCTGATAGAGAAGCTGCGCGCCGTCAAGGATGCGCAGGAGATAGCCAATATTACTAAGGCCTGCTCAATTGCAGACAGGGCTCTGGAACAGATAGTCCCGGCCAGTAAGGCCGGCCTGACGGAAAAACAGCTGGCCTGGCAGATTGAAAGCTTTATGCGTCGCGAAGGCAGCGAGCCGCTACCTTTCGATATAATTGTAGCCTCAGGGCCAAACTCAGCTCTCCCCCATGCCAGCCCAACAGACAGGCCGATTTCGGAGGGCGAACCGATCACCATCGATTTCGGGGCCAGGTGTGGCGGCTACTGCTGCGATATCACGCGTACTTATATAATCGGGAAGATGGATGAACAATTCAACAAAGTCTACAATACGGTGCTGGGCGCACAGACAACCGCCATAGCCTTAATCAAAGACGGCATGAGCGCCGGTGCTGTAGATAAGCTGGCTCGTGATATGATTGATAAGGCCGGCTACGGGGAATACTTCGGGCACGGCCTGGGACACGGCATCGGCCTGGATGCCCATGAGCGGCCGCGCCTGGGACCGTCCGCCGATGATATACTGTTGGAGAAAATGGTTTTTACAGTCGAGCCGGGGATCTACCTGCCCGGATGGGGCGGAGTCAGAATAGAAGATACTGTAACGATTGATGGGGGTAAAGCGCTGACACTGACCGCCGCAGATAAGAAGCCCCTTTCAATCGGAGGAAAAGCATCATGATCGACGCCGGTGAACTTAAAAAAGGCATTACCATTACGCTTGACGGGCAGCTTTATCAGGTGCTGGACTATCAGCATATCAAGATGGGCAGGGGCTCCGCTCAAATCAGGATACGGTTGAGAGACGTCAAGGCAGGACATATCGTTGAAAAATCGTTTCAGGCCAGCGAGAAATTCACCAAGGCCTTCGTCGAAAGGCGGCAGGTTCAATTCCTTTACAGCGATGGCAACTTGTATCATTTTATGGACAATGAAAACTACGAGCAGACTGCCGTAGATAAGGGATTGATGGGCGACACCGTCAACTACCTCAAAGAGAACATGAACATGGAGTTGCTCACACATAAGGGGGTCCCTATCGGTGTGGACCTGCCCATCTCGGTAGAGCTGAAGATAGCTGAGACAGGGCCCGGGTTCAAGGGAAATACCGCCAGCGCCGGGGGGAAGCCGGCCAGGCTGGAAACCGGTATCACCATACAGGTGCCCTTTTTCATCAATACCGGTGATTCCATCAAGGTCGACACCAGGACCGGCCAGTATCTGGAGAGGGTCTGATCAATGCTCAGGGCCGACCTCCATGTCCACACCCGGCAATCGATAGATTCATATATGACATATGAGCAACTGATCGCAGCCTGCCAGGCGAACGATATAAATTGTATCGGCGTGGCCGACCATGGCACTACGTTGGGGGCCCGGGAGTTGAGCAAGATAGCCCCCTTCAAGATCATAATCTGTGAAGAGGTGCGCACCCCTGACGGCGAGATCATGGGTATGTTCCTGCAAGAAGATATACCGGACAAGATACCGTTGGACGAGGCAGTGAAGCGCATCCGCGATCAGGGCGGGCTGATCTGCATACCACATCCCTACGATCTTGTCAGGCCCTCCGCCCTCCGCAAAACTAAGGTGCTGGAGAAGCTGGCGGACATCGTGGATATTATCGAAGTGTACAATTCGCGCAGCCTTTTTCCCGGCACTGAAAAAAGGGCGCTCAGCCTGGCCCGGCGTCACGGCAGGCTGATCAGCGCCGGATCGGATGCGCACAGTCCGTCGGAACTGGGCTACGCTATCGTTGAAATGCAGGATTTCACAGGCACACATGAGTTCTTAGCTTCTCTCAAGATCGCCACCATACATAGTCGGAAATCAAGCCCGCTGATACACTTTCTCAGCGTCACGGCAAGGGTAGATAAAAATATTAATAAACGGTGAGAAAGATGCTAAAAATCGGGTGGTTTTCCACGGCACGGGGGGACAGCTCAAAAAAACTGTTGGATACGGTGGTCTCCTCAATACGTAACGGCGATCTCGATGCCAGCATTGAGTTCGTCTTTTGCAGCCGCGAGCCGGGTGAATCCGAGAAGACCGATATTTTCCTGTCCCAGGTCCAACAATATTCCATCCCGCTGGTGGCGTCCTCGGTAAAAAAATTCGCCGGCAGCGTGCGCCAGCAAGTGGGTGTCAAGGACAAGCAACTGCCCGGATGGCGGTTGGAATATGACCGACAGGTCATCGCCAGGTTGTCGGATTTCGCGGTCGACATGTGCCTGCTGGCCGGTTATATGCTGATAGCAGGTCCGGAGATGTGCAGCAAATTCAACATGATAAACCTGCATCCGGCCCTGCCCACCGGTCCCAAAGGCACCTGGCAGGAGGTCATCTGGCAGCTGATAAGAGAGAAGGCCACCGAGTCTGGTGTAATGATACATCTGGTTACACCTGAACTGGACAGAGGCCCGGTAATCTCATTTTGCAGATATTCCATCAGGGGTGACCACTTCGATGCCCTGTGGAATTCGCTGGGAGAGCGCTCGGTGGAAGAGGTCAAAAAATCAGAGGGGGAGGAAAACGCTCTTTTCAGAATGATACGTCAGAGCGGTTTCCTCAGGGAGACCCCTCTCATCATACATACGCTGCGCTCGTTCAGCCAGGGTAAAATAAGTGTAGACAACCGCAAGAGGTTGCTGGATAACCGGGGACAGCCCATAACGGGATACGAGCTTACCGCTGAGATAGACAGGGAGATTTCCCTGTAGTCACTTTTTCTCTTTCTTGGCGGACGGCGCGAGCACATCATCGATCAAGCCATATTCCACAGCCTGTTTCGTATCGAAATAGATATCCCTGTCGGTATCCTGTCTTATCTTTTCCAGCGACTGGCCGGTATGCTCGGAGAGTATCTTGGCCACCAGCTCGTCCAGCCTCTCGAATTCTTTTGCGGCGATCTTGATATCGGTTATCTGTCCCTGTGTCCCGGCCCGGCCCTGGTGCATATGTATGGTGGAATTGGGCAGGGCATACCTCTTGCCCTTGGCGCCGGCGCACAGCAGAACCGTCCCCATACTGTAAGCCGACCCCACACAGATGGTGGAAACATCCGGCTGTATCAACTGCATGGTATCGTAGATAGCCAGACCGGCGGTGACAACTCCTCCCGGCGAGTGGATATAAAGACTGATATCTTTCTCAGGATCCTCCCTTGCCAGATAAAGCAGCTGTGCGACGATGACATTAGCCACCTGATCGTCTACCTGCGTGCCGAGGAAAATGATCCTCTCCTTGAGCAGCAGAGAGTAAATGTCCATGAAGCGCTCGCCTCTGGCGCTGCTCTCGACAACTGTTGGTATTATGTTAAGTGGTGACCTTTCCATCCGTTACCTCCGTGTTTATATTACTATCCTGTCCCGTGACCAGTTTGGTCAGGAAATCCATAGCTTTGTTGATGACCATCATATCTCTGAGCGATTCACGTGGACGAGGCTGGCTGAATATGGCCTTCACTTCATCTGCCCTGCCTGGATCTTCTCCGGCCATCTTCTCGATAGACTGGTCAACTTCTTCATCGCTGACCGTTATACCCTCGAGCTCGGCGATTTTACTGGTTACCAGGTAGGCCTTGACGCGATCCGATGCGGCCGGCTTGAGATCCTCCTGGTGCTGTTCGAGCGTCTTTTTAGCGTTTATCAGGTAATTCTCCAATCCCTTTACGCCGTCTGGGAAATTCCTGGCCTCTTCATTAATTATATGATCGACCTCCCTCTCAACTAGCACGGGAGGGAAATCTATGGCGCTCTGCTCGATTAGCGCGGTGATCAGCTTATGCTCAAACTCCTTTTTCAGGCTGTCGTCGGCGCGCGCCTGCAGCCCCTGTTTTATCTTCTCCCTCAGGTCGGCCAGGTTCTCGCTACCAGCGTTTTTAGCAAAATCGTCGTTGATCTCAGGAAGGCTTTTCTCTTTGATCTCATTGACCTTTACGTTGAATGAATACTTTTTCCCTGCTATCTCCTTGATCTCGTAGTCATCAGCGAAGTCTATTTCGAACGATTTCTCTTCGTCCTTACTCATGCCCTCGATCTTTTCAGCGAAGCCGGGCACCGGATACTTGGATCCCTGGCTGACTTCATATGCGGCATCTTTGCGCGACAGGATGGTCACCTCGCCGCGTTTTCCATCTATATCAATGGTGACTATATCGCCGAAACGGATAGCCCTCTCTGCAGGTACCAGGGTGCCGAACTGCATCTGCAGCTGCTCGATAACCTGGTTGACGTCGTCTTCGCAAATCTCCTTTTTGCCCAACTCCATCCTGATGTCGCGATAGTTGCCGGGCGTAACCTCTGGTTTGGTCGGTACTATGGCCTTGAAAATGATAGGATCGAGTTGCACCAGCTCTATTTTGGGCTGGTCGATGGCCAGTATGGACTCGTTTTTCAGAGCTTCCTCGTAGGCTTTAGGCACCAGGTGTTCTAGAGCTTCCTGCATTATCGCCTGCTTGCCGATATGCTGCTCGACCAGAGTGGCAGGAGCTTTGCCCTTTCTGAATCCGGGCAGGACAACCCTCCTGGCCAGGTGCTCAAGAGCAATGCCCATATATTTCTCCGTTTCAGATCCCTCCATCTCGACGTTTAAAGCGATCTGGCAGTTCTCTATTTTTTCAGATGTAGTTTTCATATCAACCTTTCACCTTGAGTTATTATAACATTGCAAAATTGGTCTTCAAAAAGAAAGCGCTCAAATCTGCGGCTCGATTATTTTCAGGTTCAATTCCTTGAGCTGCTCGTCCGATAAGGCTGACGGGGCATCCGTCATGAGGTCCACAGCGGCCTGGTTCTTGGGGAAGGCGATGACGTCACGGATGCTCTTGCTGTGTGTAAGCAGCATTACGAAGCGGTCGATGCCGGGTGCGACACCGCCGTGCGGCGGCGCGCCGTATTCCAGAGCCTCCAGAAAACTGCCGAACTTGGCCTCGATCTCCGCTTGTTTATACCCGAGAATATGGAAGATCTTTTCCTGCATGGCGCGAGTGTGTATCCTGATGCTTCCGCTGGAAAGCTCGTACCCGTTGCAGACGATGTCATAATGGCGGGCCCGCACCTTGCCCGGGTCGGTGTCCAGGATGGGAATATCCGCCTCGAAGGGAGCGGTAAAGGGGTGATGCATGGAGTCCCACATTACTCTCTCATCGTTCCAGTCGAAGAGCGGGAAATCAGTGATATAAACAAAGGCCATCAGGTTTGCATCGCACAGGTTCAGCCTCCTGCCCATCTCGCGCCTCAGCTCGTCGAGCACCTTGTTTACCAGACCGGACTCCCCCGCCGCTATCAGCACCAGGTCTCCCGGATGGGCATCCAGCCTTCCCAGTATCCGTCTGACCTGATCGATATCAAGGTGTTTGGCAGCCACCGATTTGATATGGTCGATGCTGACATTTTCAGAGTTCTGCCCGAGAGCGCCTGGTAACCATGCCAATGTGATCAGTCCGCCGGCGCCGCATGATTTAGCCAGCTCAGTCAGCTCATCTATCTGTTTGTGTGTATAGCCGGCGCACCCCGGCAGGCAAATACCCCTTACCCTTCCACCTCCCTGAATAGCCGATTTAAAAACCACAAACGGGCTGGACACCACTATGTCCGATATATCCTTGAGCTCAAGCCCGAAACGTATATCCGGCTTATCGGTACCGTACCTGTCGAGCACTTCGGCGTAAGACATCCTGGGGAAAGGTTTAATCAGGCGCATCTCCGGCGTCACGGTCTCCACCAGCCCGGTGAACATATCCTCCAGCAATACCAGTATGTCTTCCTCATCGACAAAGCTCATCTCCAGATCGAGCTGTGTAAACTCGGGCTGTCTGTCAGCCCGAGTGTCCTCGTCGCGGAAACAACGCGCCACCTGATAGTACTTTTCGATGCCCGCCACCATAAGCAGCTGCTTCAACTGCTGCGGGGATTGAGGCAGGGCGTAGAACTTGCCGGCGTGGATGCGGCTGGGCACTACGTAATCCCTTGCGCCCTCCGGTGTGCTCTTTATCATTACGGGGGTCTCGACTTCCACGAAACCCCTTGCATCGAGAAAGTCCCGCATGTACTTGATGACGCGATGTCGCAGAAGCAGGTTGTCGCGCATGCCCGCGCGTCTCAAGTGCAGGTAGCGGTATCTCAGCAAAAGCGCTTCGTCCACATCCACTTCTTCGTTTATATAAAATGGCGGTGTTTTGGACGTGTTAAGTATTTTCAGCCCGCCGGCCAGTACCTCGATCTCTCCTGTGGGCAGTTTCAGGTTTTCCGCCCCCTTCAACCTGCGTTCCACTTTTCCCTCTACCTGAATTACGTACTCATTACGCAGCCCGGTGGCCACGGCATGGATATCCGGTGCGAACTCGGGATTGAAGACCACCTGGGTGATACCCTCTCGATCGCGCAGATCGATAAAGATCAGCCCGCCATGATCCCTGCGCCTGTGCACCCATCCGGCCAGGGTAACCTCCTTACCTGTATCTGTTGCCCTCAATTGGCAGCAACTATGAGTTTTTAGCAAAATACCCTCCGGAGGTAAAATTATATCTTAAATACGTTTATACTGCACATAGTACGGAGCCGGACGCACAGGTCCGCGCAGGTGGGATAAAACATCAGCAGTTATAATCAGCCGGCGCTGTCAGGCGATTTGTATCTTTCGCGCAATCCCGGTTTTTCGATCTTGCCGGTGGGATTTCTGGGCACTCTGTCGAAGAACACCTTCCTGGGCACCTTGTGCCTTGCCAGGTTGTTCATACAGTACCGGATGATCTCCTCTTCGCTGATGCTTGCGCCCGGCTTGCGATCAACGACGGCAACAGCGATCTCGCCCAGCCGTTGGTCAGGGATTCCTATGACAGCCACGTCGTTTACCGAATCCAGATTATGTATGGCGTCCTCCACCTCGACCGGGAATATATTCTCACCGCCCGTGATGATGACGTCTTTTTTCCTGTCGACCAGGAAGATGAAACCGTCTTCGTCCATATTGGCCATATCACCCGTGTGGAGCCAGCCGTCGCGCAGCGCCTCAGCCGTCTTCTCGGGATTTTTATAGTACTCCTTCATCACGCCCTCGCCCCTTACAAGCAGTTCGCCTATCTTCCCTGTTCCCAGCACTTCGCCCTTCTCAGCGACTATTTTAGTCTCCCAGTTGAACCCGGCTTTCCCGATCGCCCCCACCTTATGGACGTTTTCCATGCCAAGGTGCACGCATCCCGGTCCGCTGGCTTCGCTCAGGCCGTAATTTGTATCGTATTGCATACCTGGAAAAGCCGCCATCCAGCGTTTGATTAAAGAAGGAGGCACGGGTTGCGCCCCGATGTGCATCAGGCGCCAGCATCTCAGGTCATAATCCTCTTTTTTAATCCGGCCGTCTTCCAGCGCCACCAGTATGTCATGGGCCCAGGGCACCAGTAGCCAGACGATTGTCCCTCGTTCCCTGTGAACGGTCTCCAGTATATTATGCGGATTGACCTCTCCCAGCAGGGTCGCCCTGCCCCCGGTGATCAAGCTGCCGAACCAGTGCATCTTTGACCCTGTGTGATACAGCGGTGGAATAAGCACGAAATTATCCGACTTCTCCTGTCGATGGTGGGCATATTCGGTCACAGCCGCGCACCTCAGGTTATCGTGTGTCAAAAGTATGGGCTTGGGCGCGCCCGTTGTGCCTGAAGTGAAATACAGGCTGCAGGCTTCGTCACGACTTATGTCCATCCGGGGCCGCGAAGCAGGACGCCGGTTGATCCAGTCATGATACCCGATCATGTATCCCGGCAGGCTGCCGCCAATGGCAAGTATCCCTTCTATCCCGCCGAGATGTTTTTTGGCCGCATCGATCCTTTCGATGAATTCCTCCCCTGCTATGATATACCTGGCTCCAGATATCTCTGCGCAATAGAGGAAATCGCTTGAGGTAAACCTGAAATTGAGCGGCACCACCCAGGCCCCACTTCTTAAAATGCCGAAATAGGCCACTAACCAGTCAATGGAATTCATCATCCACAGGATAACGCGGTCGCCCTTTTTCACACCCATATCTATCAGTGCATTGGCAACGCGGTTGGCCTCGTTGTCCGTCTGCCGCCAGTTCAGTTCACGCCGAAATTTGCGGCTGGGCTTGAGCTCAACCAGCGCGCAGTCGTCCGGATACATCCTAGCGTTTCTGGACAGCATCTCAGGTATCGTAATCATCAACTCATCACCTCACAATAAAACAGGCAGCGCCTTAATATGTTGCCAGACCGGGCAGGAATGTTGCAATCTGCGGAAACGCAAGCAGTATGATCGCAGCAACAGCCAGAGCGGCCAGAAAAGGCAATATTCCTTTGAAAATGGTCTCGAGCGGCACATCGGGGGCGATACCCTTGATGACATATACGTTCAAGCCCACAGGCGGTGTAATAACACCGATCTCGGTCACCAGCACTATGATAACGCCGAACCAGATCGGATCGAAGCCCAGCGCCAGCACCACGGGGTAGAAGATGGGTATGGTCAGTGTGATGAGGGCCAGCGAATCCATGAAGCACCCGCCGAGCATGTAAATGATTATTATGATGCCCATAACGGCCACGGCCGGTATGGGCAGGGATCCAACCCATCCTGATAGCATCATGGGTATTGTGGTTATAGCAATGAAATGTCCGAAAACGGTGGCACCGGCCACGATGATCATGACGAAGCAGGTGACGCGCACACTGTCCTTGAGTGCATTGACAAAGCCAGCCCATGTGAGCGTCCTGGTGATCAACCCGATGAGAACGGCCCCAGCCACGCCTGCCGCGCCCGCCTGGGTGGGGCTGAACCAGCCGAAGAAAAGTCCCAGAATGACGAAGCAGAAGAGGAATAGCATCTCTATGATGCCGGTCAGCGCCTCCATCTTCTCCTTGAAAGTGGAAGCTTCGCCGGCAGGCGCCATCTTGGGATTGCGCATACAGATGATGGCAACGGTGACCATCAGAAGTGCGGCGATCAGCAGGCCGGGCAGCACGCCGGCCATAAAAAGTTTGCCGATGGACTGCTCGGTGAGTATGCCGTAGACGATAAAGATGGTGCTGGGCGGTATCATAATGCCCAGGGTGCCCGCTGCGGCTACAATCCCGGTGGCCATTGAACTTTTATAGTTGTAGCGTTTCATCTCAGGAATGCAGACCTTGCCCATGGCGGCGGCAGTGGCGCTGGTCGAGCCGTTGATGGCGGCGAAACCGGCGCAACCGATGACAGTAGCCAGGGCCAGACCGCCCGGGAACTTGCTGAACAGCACATAGCCCGCATCATATAAGCGGCGGCTCATGCCCGACTCGGAGGCTATACAGCCCATCAGAGTGAACATGGGTATGACGGTTAGCGAATACGATGAGAAAACATCGAAAAAGTCGCGGGCAAGCAGGTTCATGCCTGCTGCAGGTGTTACTACTATACTGAACCCGATGAGGCCTACCAAGGCCATGGCGAAGCCCACCGGCATACGCAGCAGGAAGATTATAATCAGGACGACCACGCCGGCTATACCGAGCGTTATGTTGTCCATATTATTTCATGTTCCTCAGCATCTTGATCATCTGCATAATCAGCACCAGCACAACGGCCAGGCTGCATAATCCCAGCGCCCAGACAAAGGGATAATAAGGTAGGAGCAAGGTCATGGAGACTTCACTGCTGGACTGCAGAGACAGGCCGTAGGTGAAACTTTGCCAGGCCAGTATGATGAAAAGGCAGATACCCAGACAGTACACAATAGAAGCGATGGTCTTCTGCGCTGTGCGCGGCAGTTTTCTCACCAGCATCTCCACTTCGATATGCCCGTGCGTGACCTGGGTCTGTGCGATGGCAAATGCGATAGCAGCGACGCTGAGCAGGCTGACCAGCTCTATGCCGCCCGGCAGCGGAACCTTGAAAAATTTGTTCCCGCATATGTCGACAAGTACCAGCATTACCATTAGAGTTAGGCTGGCGCAGGCTACCCAGTTAAGCCATCCCGCAATGCTGGTTACTGCCTTCACGAACTTGTCGAACATCACAATCTACATCGGTATGGGTGGCAGGCGTAATTATGCCTGCCACCCATACTATCCGTTGTCAGTAATAGCTACGTTATTTTGCGAACTCTGAATTGACGAATTCTATACATTCCTGATCGGTGGGGGTTTTGCCCGCCCAGTACTGAGCCCTTTCCATCAGGTATTTTTCATACTGATCGGCGGGCAGGCCTTTGGCGTTCCTTTCCTGAATATATTGATCTTTGAGCGACTGCGTGGCCTTCACCCATTTGGCCACCTCTTCAGAAGTCAGTTCGATCACCTCGCGGCCTTCGAATGTCTTAAAGAACTGCAATCCGGAGATGTCATACCAGGTCCAGGTTTTGGCATGCTTTTCAATCCACTCATTGCTCACATCCGTGAAAACCTGCTGGATATCGGGAGGAAGGCTGTTCCACTTATCCTTATTGATGACCACGAACATATTGGCAGTGCTGCCGACCTCCGGGCACTCAGTGACATATTTCACTATCTCGGCCTGTTTCCATCCCTCCAGCGTCTCGCGGGGGGTGTAGCTGCCGTCGATGGTGCCTTTGGACATCAGCTCATATGCTTCACCCTGGGCTGCGCCGTATCCTTTGCCGCCCAGCGCTTCGATGATGCTGGCGCCGACGCCGGTGGATCTTATGACCATGCCCTTCAGGTCCTCGATCTGCCTGACAGGCTTCTTGACAGAGAAGATAACGCTGGGACCATGGGCATGGAAGTAAAGCACGTGGACGTCGTCGAATTCCTTCGGTTTGAACTCGTTGTAAAAATCGTTGGCCACCCTGGTTGCCACATAACCGTTGAGGTAACCGTGCGGCAAGTCTACCATCTCGCCTGCCGGGAAACGTCCCATCGTGTATGAGAGCACCGACATACCCATATCCGAAAGGCCGTTGACAACGCCGTCGTATACCTGCGGCGCCTTGGTCAGGGTGCCGCCTGTGAATACCGTGATCTTGACCCTGCCGTTGGTGCGGGCGTTGACCTCATCGGCAAATTTCTGGGCCAGTAGGGAGTTTTTATGCACCGGGGGGAAGAAAACGCTGTAGGTGAATTCATATGTCTTGTTGTCGGTGACCGCCGCTGCAGCCGAAGTATTCTCCGAAGGCGCCGCGGGCGCCGGGCCGCACGATGCTGCCAGGGCTATAACCAGCAGCAATGCCACTAATGCCTGAATAAACACCGTCCTTTTCATAGATATACCTCCACTAAGATTAATAATACGGGGACAACCGCGATTAAGGGATCAGCCTGGTTTGGATTCGTGACTCCAGCGCCGCCGGGAAGATCCGGCAGCTTGTCCAGAGCCACTATCGGTAGATATATTTGTTAGCGTGCATTTAAGTTTATATTTATTTACTGCCTACCACGACGGCAGGACTCAAACAGTATATTATATTACTACCAATAGCCGCAAACCTGTCAAGTCCCGGTGCGACGGGCGGTCAATGCCTGCTTCGCTGTATATTGGATTACGTCCGTAAAAGCGTTAAGTGATAAAATGGGTGTGCCCTGATACCAGTATATGAAATCTCCTGTATTAGGCAGGCAACCGCTTAATTATTTGCTTGGAGGTAGTTATGGCCATATATTTGATGCTCTCAACCCTGACCGGTGACGGCAGAAAGGCGATCGAGGAATACCCTGAAAAGCTGAAGGAACTAAATAAGGAAGTCGAATATATGGGCGTAAAAATACTGGCCCAGTACGCTCTGCTGGGGCAGTATGATTTTGTGCATATTATCGATGCGCCCAACAATGAAAAAGCGGCCGAACTGGCCATCCATCTCTCTGCGGGAGGCCTTCAGAGCCTGACGCTGGCAGCGATACCTCTGGATAAGTTGATCGAAACGCTTAAAAAGAAGCCTCCGGTGTTCTGACCCTGCCGCACAGGATTGAACTTACCCGCCTGCTGCTATTATAATTAAGCTTCAAATTTAAATTTATCCGCATCCGCCATGAGCAAGAGCCGAAAACTACTATCGGGCAACGAGGCTATCGCCCTGGGCGCCTACCACGCCGGGGTGCGGGTGGCCACGGCCTATCCGGGGACGCCCAGCACAGAGATCCTCGAGAACATGGCGACGTTCAAAGACCTTTACGCCGAATGGTCCACCAACGAGAAGGTCGCCATGGAGGTGGGTTTGGGCGCCTCCTACGCCGGAGTGAGAACGCTGGTCTCCATGAAACACGTGGGGTTGAATGTGGCAGCCGATCCCTTCATTGCCGCGGCGACGACAGGCGTGCACGGCGGCCTGGTAGTGGTCTCCGCAGATGATCCCGGCATACACAGCTCCCAGGGTGAACAGGACAACCGGCACTTTGCCCGGCTGGGAAGGGTGCCCATGATCGAGCCCGCCGACAGCCAGGAAGCATACGATTTCATGGCCGCAGCATATGAAATCAGCGAGAAATACGATACCCCTGTTCTTTTCAGGGTAACTACCAGGGTTGCGCACTCCAAATCAGTGGTTGAGGTGGACATGGGCGCGCTGAGGGTGGAGAGGAATAAGTTTTTTCACCACCACGTGGAGAAGTATGTGATGCTGCCTGGACACGCGCGTCTGAGGGTGCCCCATATGCACAGCCGCATGGAAAAGTTGACTGAGCTGGCCGAGAAAACCCCGCTCAATATTATTATCGAGGGAGACAGCCGCACGGGCATCGTTTCGAGCGGCGTAGGCTATGAATATGCCAGGGAAGTCTTCCCCGATGCTTCATTCCTAAAACTCGGATTGATTTACCCTCTGCCTCCCAAACTGATTAAACGCTTCGCCGGAAAGGTTAACAAACTGTTCGTCGTCGAAGAGTTGGATCCTTTCCTGGAAGAGAACATCAAGGCAATGGGCATCAAGGTCGAAGGAAAACAACATATCCCGCGACATGGTGAGTTGAACACCGGCGCCGTGCGCCATGCGGCCGTTAAGGCGGAGATCATTCCCCCTGCTGAGGAAGTTGAAGCGGTGGACACCGGCAATCTGCCTGGACGACCGCCCCTGCTCTGCGCCGGCTGCCCGCATGCCGGCGCTTTTTTTGTGCTCAGCACGATCGGAAAGAGGTCCCGGGTGCTCGATTCAAGAGGCAGGTCCGAGAAGGAATCCGGCCTGATCATCACCGGCGACATCGGCTGTTACACGCTTGCCACCTATCCTCCCCTGCGTGCCATGGACACCACCGCATGCATGGGGGCGAGCATAGGACAGGCCATCGGTCTGGTCAAGGCAGGCGTCAGCAGCAAGGTAGTCGCGGTTATCGGCGATTCAACCTTCATGCACTCGGGCATCACAGGAATCATAGACGCCGTCTATAACGATGCCAGGATAACTGTGATCATACTCGACAACGGAACCACAGCTATGACCGGGCATCAGGACCATCCCGGCTCGGGCAGGTCGGCACAGGGCATATCCATGCAGAAGGTAGATATTGCTAAAGTAGTCGAGGGCGCAGGCGTTAAGAATTTGCAGGTTGTGAATGCTTTCGATATCAAATCGGTGAGGGCCGCTATCAGGTCGGCTCTTGACAGCGAGCAGCTGTCCGTGGTTATTGTCCGGGGTCAGTGTGCAGTCACCAATAAGGTACGCAAAAACAAGCGCCGTGTAGATCAGGATGTGTGCAACGACTGCGGTGTCTGCCTGATGATCGGCTGCCCGGCCATCCAGAAAAGGGACGGCAGGATTTACATTGAGGCCGGTACCTGCATGGGAGACGTCTGCGGCATCTGCCAGCAGATCTGTCCGAAAAAGGCCATAGATACGGAGGTCAAGGCGGCATCATGAAGAGCCAGGGCAAACAGGACGTGCTGATGGTGGGGGTGGGGGG
>Ga0136653_10000549_pt1 | contig 19750 bp, 12 predicted proteins | sample LakKivw275mmetaG_FD_94866 | JGI IMG/M metagenome (GOLD analysis project Ga0136653, IMG submission 94866) | Anoxic lake water microbial communities from Lake Kivu, Rwanda to study Microbial Dark Matter (Phase II) - Lake Kivu water 275m metaG... | ecosystem: Environmental > Aquatic > Freshwater >...
AACGGGCCTACGGGTTCAAGCAGGCCAGCTATCTCAAGACCATCATCTATCTTGTGGCAGGTCGGTTAACCTTCAGCCACCCACAGTAAATGGAAGAGAACCAAGTAGGTTTGACCCTCTCTTCTGAACCGGGGGGCCGGAATAGCGTATAATAGGGCGACCATTTTTAAGCGGGTCCGCCGCGTCCGACGTTTCGTTCCAAGGAGGCCGGCATGCTCCGAGATATCATCAAGAAAGAGATCCTGGACAACATCACCAGCCCGAAGTTCGTCTTCACCTTCCTCCTCTGCACCATCCTCATCCTGCTCTCCGTCTACACGGGCGTCACCAATTACCGGGCCGAGAAGAAGGAGTACACGGCCGCGCTGGCCCTCAACAAGAAGAACATGGAGGCCCAGCCGAACTACCAGTCGCTCGCCGGGATCGGCATCAAGATCAGCAAGCCGCCCCAGGTCCTGGGCACGGTCGTCACCGGCATCGAGGAGGCCGTCGGCCGGGTCGCCCCGGTCAACATCGCCGCGGACCCCAACCTCGTCGACTCGAAGTACAGCAGCAACCCGGTCTTCGCCGTCTTCGGCGCCCTCGACCTGATGTTCATCGTCAAGATCGTCCTCAGCCTCTTCGCCATCCTCTTCACCTATGACGCCATCGTCGGCGAGAAGGAAAAAGGGACGCTCAAGCTGGCCCTCTCGAACGAGGTCCCTCGCGACCGTCTCATCCTGGGCAAGGCCATCGGCGGCTACGTCAGCCTGCTCCTGCCCCTGCTCATCCCGCTCGTCCTGAGCCTGCTCATCCTGCTCCTCATGCCCGACATCTCGCTCGCCGGGCAGGATTGGGCCCGCCTGCTCCTCATCTTCCTCATGTTCTTCCTCTACCTGTCGGTCTTCTTCAGCCTGGGCCTGTTCGTCTCGGCCCGGACCACGCGCTCGTCGACGTCGTTCCTCGTCCTGCTCTTCCTCTGGGTCGTCTTCGTCATGGTCATCCCCAAGGTCGCGGTCATCACGGCCGGCCAGGTCAAGCCCATCCCCTCGGTCCACGAGATCACGGCCAAAAAGGACGCCTTCCTCCAGCAGATCCAGAGCGAGGGCCAGAAAGGGGTCCTGGAATGGGTTCAGAAGAACCAGGCCGACGCCGCGAAGGACCCCAAGGGCTACCAGGACAAGTTCAAGCAGTTCCTCCAGGATTACCAGCAGGAGCTGACCACGAAGATCGACCAGAACAACGCGGCGCTCGAGCGCGACTACTCGCAGAAGAAGCGGGCCCAGCAGAACCTGGCCATCAACCTGTCCCGCGTCTCGCCGGCCTCGGCCCTGACCTTCGGCTCGATGACCCTGGCCCGCACCGGGGTCGACGACTTCGACCGCTTCCTGGCCTCGGTCAGGGCCTACAAGCCGATCTACACCAAGTGGATCAACTCCAAGCTCGGCGAAAGCATCAACTTCCAGACCGGCCAGACGGTCAACATCAAGATCGACGACATGCCCCAGTTCGTCTACGAGCCCCAGTGGCTGAGCCGGTCCTTCGTCCGGACCATCCCCGACTTCTCCCTGCTCGTCGTCATGATCATCGTCTTTTTCGTCGGCGCGTACGTGTCGTTCCTGCACTACGACGTCCGCTAAGGAGGACCCGATGCTCGAAGCCATCGAACTGACCAAGCGCTACGAGGACAACGAACTGGCCCTCGACGGCCTGACCCTCAAGGTCGAGCCGGGCGAGATCTTCTGCATGTTCGGCGCCAACGGGGCCGGCAAGACGACGACCATCAACCTGTTCCTGGGCTTCCTCCCCCCGACGTCGGGCCGGGCCCTGGTCGAGGGCGTCGACGTGGCCAAGGACCCGCTCGCGGCCAAGCGTCACGTCTCGTTCGTCTCCGAGAACGTCATGCTCTACGGCAACTTCACGGCCATCCAGAACCTCGATTACTTCAGCAAGCTGGCCGGCAAGCGGAGCCTGGCCAAGAAGGACTACGCCGAGGTCCTCGACCGCGTCGGCCTCCAGAAGGAGGCCTTCGACCGCCGGATCAAGAACTTCTCCAAGGGCATGCGCCAGAAGCTCGGCATCGCCATCGCCCTGGTCAAGGACGCGGCCAACGTCCTCCTCGACGAGCCGACCTCGGGCCTCGACCCCCAGTCGGGCCGGGAGTTCCTGGAGATCCTCGTCCAAATGCGGGACAAGGGCAAGTCCGTCTTCATGTCGACGCACGACATCTTCCGGGCCAAGCTCATGGCCGACCGGATCGGCTTCATGCGCAAGGGCCGGCTGGTCATGCTGAAGACGGCCGCGGAGCTGGCCCACGAGGACCTGACCGACCTCTACATCCAGTACATGGAGGAGCAGCAGGCGCAGGCGCCCGCCGCCCCGACCGCGCCGGCGATCTAGGCGGGGGCGCCGGCCGGATCGCTCCGCGCGGCCGGTCAGACTCGAACGGAGGCGGCGGCCACGGCGAATCCCGTCGGGCGGACGACCTCGATCCGGATCTCGCGCGCGCCCCGCTGCTTCGGCTCGAACCGCGCCTCGGCCGTCCCGCCGGGCGCGACCTCGGGCAGCGGCGCCTCGCCTCGCTCGAGCGGGATCTCCCCGATCCCAAAGGCGGTCCAGCGAAGCCTGTAGCCCCTGAGCGTGTAGGCCGGCAGGTCCTTCCGGGTCCGGACGACGGCGATGACGGCAGCGCCCTTCCGCCGCGCCTCGAGCGATCCGACCGGGCTCGACTCCCGGCGCAGGACCTCGAAGGAGGGCTTGCGGCGGCCGAAGACGTCGACGACGCCGTGGACCCGCTGCTTGAAGACGCCCTCGCCCTTGTCGCCCATGTGGGTCCGGTAATCGTTATAGTCGAAGAAGATGAAGCCGCCGACCCAGGGAGAGTCGCGGAAGACGGCGTTGTGGGTCTCGAGGATCCTCGCCCGCCGGGCGTCGTCCTCGGGCCGGTCGGCCGTGCAAGCGCAATAACCGTACTCCGAGATGACGATCGGCTTCTCGGGGAAGGCCCGGCGGATGGCCTCGAGGTTCTCCCTCATCCTGTCCGGGTCGCCGCCGTACCAGGTCTCGTAGTACTCGTTCCATTCGATGAAATCCATCTCGCCGGCGACGTCGCGCTCGGGCGTCGTTTGGAGCGAATTCGAGGCGTAAGAACAGAGGCGCGACGGGTCGAGGCGTTTGGCCTCGCGGAGCATCCGTCGGACGAATCCCTGCGCGACCGGGTTCTGGCCGTCGACCTCGTTGCAGAGGCCCCAGGAGAAGACGCAGGGGTGGTTGCGGTCGCGAGAGATCATCTCGCGGAGCTGTTCGAGCCCGTTGGCTGTGATCTTCTCGAGGAGGTCCCCGTCGAGCTTCTGGAACGTTCCGGGCCCCCAAGTCGGCACCTCGAGCTGGATGAGGATGCCCTGGCGGTCGCAAGTGTCCAGCACCCGGCGGTCCTGAGGCCAATGAACGCGGGTGAAGACGCAGTTGAGCTCCTTGAGGTCGGCGTGATCGTGCTCGATCCAAGAGGTCGGCTCGGCCATGCCGAGATCCGGATGGCTTCCGGCCATGCGCTCGACCCCGGCCAGCCGGACCGGCTCGCCGTTGAACAGGAACTCCGTGCCCCGGACCTCGATCTTGCGGATGCCGAAGGTCGTCGAGGCCTTATGAACGGTCTTGGCCTTACGGGAGATGGAAGCCTCTAGGACGTAAAGGAAGGGATGGTCGAAATGCCAGAGCTTGGGGTGAGGTATGTTGCTCCCGGAGGTCACATGGATGTCGCGAGACGTCCGGGCCGGGATCTCTTCTTCAAGGAATCCCATGCCGAACATGGTCACCGCCCCGGTCGCCTCCTCTTTGAGAGCGTATTCAGGCCGGATCCGGACAGCTCGGGATGTCGCGTTATGGACTGTCGCCCAGACCGACAGAGACGCTTCATCGGCGGCGAGATCGGGGACCGTATCGATCCAGAGGCGCTCGATGTAGACCGGGGGCGTCACGATGAGACGGACAGGCCGGGTGATCCCTCCGTCCGGCGTCCAGTCGTAGGAGTCGCCCCGCGGAAGCATGTCCGGGGCGAAGGCGTTGTCGACCCGGACCGCGATCGTGTTGGCCCCGCCGAATTCGACCAGGCCGGAGATGTCGATCGTGAAGGCGGTATAGCCTTTGCCGGCGTGTTCGCCGGCCTTGCGGCCGTTGACGAAGACCTCCGCCGTATGGAACACGGCTTCGAACTCGACCCGGACGACCTTCCCCTTCCACGCGGCCGGGGCCTGAAAGTCCCGGCGATACCAGGCGGCGCCCATGTAGTCGGCCGTTTTCGCGGCGACCTGCCACGTGGACGGCACGGCGACCTCGTCCCAACCGTCCTTGGCCGCAGGCAGGGCCGCCCAGGCGCGGGCCTCGCCCTGCTTCTCGGGGTCCGTCCGGAAGAGCCACGTCCCGTCGAGGGACATGACGGCCTGGCCGCCGTCGCGGAACGGGTCGCCGTCCGCGCCGTCCCTGAGGCTCGGGCCGCAGGATGTCCCCAGCAAGGCCGCACCGGCTGCAGCCTGGGCCGATCCCGCGAGGAATCTCCGGCGCGTCCATCGCTCCATGGCGCCCTCCTTCGGGGAGAGTATGGAGCGATGGCCGCCGAAAATCAACCGGCCCGGCTAGTCCTTGGCCGCGGGCTTGTCGAGCAGGCCCATTTTCTTCAGGGCCATGTCGCCGCGGCTCATCTCCGGGCCCTCGCCGGGAAGATAGAGCATGACCCCGCCCTTGACCGGCCGGAGCCCGATCTTGCCCTGCTTGGCCAGATCGCCCGTCGCGTCGATGGGATTGGCGCCGTCGAAGTAGGTCTTGAAGGCGTCGTTGAACCCGCTGTAGATCGAGTGGATGCCCTTGTAGTTCTCCAGGCGCAGGCGGGTGATGGCCAGCCTGACGAATTCCTCGGGACTGAGCTTGTTCTTCATCCGGACCTCCCGTGTCTCGTGATCCGCACCTAAAGACGCTCGGGAGGCCCGGGGATTCTCACCGGGCCGCGAAACTAACGCCTTTTCCAGTCGGGAACGAGCTTGACGGTTTCGACCGCGTGATGCCCGACCGGGACCGCGGTCTTTCCTTTTTTGGGTGTGATGACGGCGCCCTCTTCCTCGATGACGCTCGTCCGTAAGGCCCTCTTGGTCGGGGCGAAGAGCTCGATCCCCGCCTCCGTGTCCTTTCCTTCGATGTCGTAAAGGCGCAGGATGAGGGCGTCGTCCGTTTCCGCCTTCTTCAGAGTCGAGAGGACGATGTTCGGGGCGGAATAGGGAAGGAAGCTCTTCGATTCCGGAAGGTCGGCTTTCGGAGCGGCCGCCGGGGCCACCACGGCGACGAGCGGATCGTTCGGGGCGACGCCCGCCCGGTAGCCGTTCCGCCACCCGGCGGCGTGGCTGGTCAGCGAGAACCTATAATGGTGGTCGCCCTCCTGAAGGTACCAGTTGCCTTCGCCGTGGCAGCTCCGCCGCGAGGCCAGAAGGATCGGCTGGAGAATAGGGTAGGGAACAGGGTCGTCTGTCGGGTCCTTGAAGTCGTTGACGGCAACGCTCGTGGTCAGGGTCAGCCCGAACCGGTCGTCGCCGCCGTAGAGGAAGTTCTGGACCTCCCGCGGCCGGATGTCCCTCATCTCTTCGTCGTAGACGAGGTTCCCGTAAGCCGGCCCGCCCGTGCCCTTGGCCTCGCCCGAGCCGACCTCGAGGACCCCGAGGGGGATCTCGTAGGCCACCTGGCCCTTCTCGGCGGCGACCGGGACGGCCAAGCGGAACTCCCGGTAAGGATCGCCGTCCCAGCCGAGGAGGGAGACCTCGCAGTCGACGCGCTTGATGGAAAGGTAGACGATGAGTTTCTGCCGGACCGTGCAGCCGGCGAAAGGCTGTTCAAAAGCGCAAACGAACTTGACCGGGCCCGATTCCTCTTTGACGAGATACCAAGCGGGCCTATGGCGGCTCATCTGGTCGAAGCCCTCCATGGTCGGCTGTTGGACCCGGCCGAACTCTCCGGCGCCGTTGCCGACAGAGCGCATGGTGAAGACTTCGAAGCCGTTGAACTTCCGCGTGTCAAGCACATCGCGGCCGAGCTCCTTGTCGTAGATGCGGGAGACGCCGCCGGGGGCGAGGGTGATGAGGTAGAAGTCGCTCTCGATCGTCGTCTGGGTCCGATCGACAAGCGTCATGCTGGCCGGGTCGATGGGAACGGCGGGCGGTTCTTCTTTTCGGAGGTAATAGGTTTTATAGCCGAGGGCAGGGACATCGGCGGCGATGAACTCGAGAGGCTGTCCGGATGGCTCACGGCGACCTGTCATCACGTTCAGATCCGAACCAGGCTTCCTAACCCGCTCGGCCTGCATGGGCGCCGGACGCCCCTCCCCGTCCAATATGCGGTCGGCGGGATCCCAAGATGGGACGCTTGCTTTGACCGGGCCGGTCTGAGGCCAAGATAGGGGATTGAACACGACAATGGGCGTGCCCTTGGCGGGATCGATCGCGATCCGGGACGCGATCGCCGCAAGAGCGTCGTCGCGCACGGCCCGGCCTTCGTCCCGGGCGAACTCATACTTTTTGCGGAAGAGTCGGTCGGTGATCTGACCTTCCTTGCCGCCCCAGCCGTGGTCGGGGTAGATCTCGGCCGCCCAAGCGGCCTCTAATCGTTTGGCCGGGTAATTCGCGAAGCTCCCCTCGAGTAGCGACCGGACGGTGCTGAAGGCCTCGGCCGCGGGCAGAAGCCGGGCGGCTTCGCGCGCGGCCGTGATGGCCCAATGATGGGTCGGCCCGTGGATATAGAGCCACAGGCCCGGCCGCTCGCCCGTGATCGTTTCGAGTTGCGCGGGCTTGACGTCGAGCGCCTCGAAGAATTTCCGGGCCGTCGAGTACTGCATGACCGGCCGGGGCTCGCCCGCGCCCGTCCCGCTCTCGTTCCAGTGGCGGATGAGCGGCCCGAAATCGGTCGGTTGGGAGAAATCGACCGAGTTGAGCAGAGGGTATTCGGCCGGCAGGCCGCGGGTCGCATAATAGCCCTGCCACTTGGCGACTTTCTCCGCGACGGCCTTGGCTCCTTCGGCCGGCGCCGCGTTGAGATAAGCCGCGGCGTTGCCGTAGTGGCCCGGCGAGTAGGCCAGGACGGAGCTTCCGTCCGGGCTGGCCCAGCGATAGAAGCCCTCGTGGTAGCGGCTCATGAGCAGGTAGGGGATGCCGGCCTTGGCCAGGATCTGGGGCATCTGGGCCGCCCGGCCCGGCACATCGGGATTGAAATAGACCTTGGCGTCGGCGCCCGGGAAGGTCCGCCGGAGCCAGAGCCGGCCGAAATAGGTCTCGCGGATGAGCTGCTCGCCCGAGAGGAGGGACTCATAGGGCTGATTGTATGTCGCGCCCCACTCCATCCGCCCTGCCCGGGTCAGCCGGGCGATCTCCTCGGCGCGCTCCGGGTGCCGCTCGAGGTACTCGGCCAGGTTGAGCATGTTCTCCATGGTGAACGAATAGGCGGGGTCCTTGGCCATCATGGCCAGGGCCGGGGTGATGCAGTTCGTGTCGCGGAAGATGATGCATTTCTCGGGCGAGTCCATCCAGGCGATGTCCTGGTGGCTCGAGGAGATGATGTGCAGTCGGCTCTGTCCTTTCACGGCGGCTCCTTTTTGTCCGTCCGGCCGGGCCGAGGCCAGGGGGACCAGCCCGATCATCGAGAGGACCGCGATCATAAGAAGAACGCCACGGGGCTTGATCATGGGCTCCTCCTCTTCGTCGATCCCCCGGCCCGGGGGCTCACTCTCTGTTCTCGAGGATGGCCAGGTCGGGCCGGATGAGCCGGCGGATCTCCGGCTCGTTCATGTTCTCGCGGTCGGCCAGGACGACGGCCGTGGCCACGGTCTTCTCGTAGGGTTCGCCGCGCAGGTAGGCGACGATCGTCTTGACGCTCAGATAGCCCATCGCGACGGGGTCCTGCAGGACGAGGCCCTGGATCTCGCCCTTTTCGAGGGCCTCGATGAGCTTGGCCGATGAGTCGAAGCCGATGTGGACGATCTTGCCCGCCAAGCCGTGGTCCTGGAGGGCGCGCCAGCAGCCGAAGGTCGTCGATTCGTTGGGCGTGAAGACGGCGTCGACCGCCCCGAAGCGGGCCAGCAGGTTCTCCATGGTCTGGTACGCTCTTTCCGTCGACGGCCCCGCGTACTGGTTCTCCGAGACGACCTCGATCGCCGGGAACTCGGCCCGGAGGGTGGCGAGGAAGCCTTCCTCCCGGTTGCGCGTTCCCTCGACCCCCTCGATGACCCGCATGAGGATCAGCCGGCCGCGGCCGCCCGTGAGGCGCCCGACGGCCCGGGCCGCGAGGACGCCGCCCCGCCGGTTGTCGGTCGAGACGAAGGCGATGTGCTCGCCGCCGGCGAGGGCGGTGTTGAAGATGACCGTCGGCAAACCGGCCCGGCGGGCCTCGGCCACCGGCCGGAGCATGGCCCGGTCGTCGATGGGCGTGAGGGCGAGACCGTCGACCCCGGACTCGGCCAGGGTCTCGTAGACCTGCATCTGCTCGTTCCGGTCGTCCTCCTTGAGCGGGCCCTTCCAGATGATCTCGGCGCCGAGGTCGCGGCCCGCGGCTTCCGCGCCGGCGTGGACCGCCTTCCAGAACTCGTGCGTCGTGCCCATCGGGATGACGGCGATCCTCAGGCGCTTCGCGCCGGCCGCCGCGCTCGACGCCGACCGCCGGCAGGCGGGCGAGGCCAGGAGGGCCAGGATCAGGGCCGCGACAAGGACAAGGGGCGGAGCCGGACGCTTCGACGCCATCGGCTACTTGATCTCGATCTCGGCCAGCTCCCGTTCGAAGTCGAGCGGGGGCTTGGCCTTGAAGAACTCGCTCGTCTCCCAAAGGCTCAGGGCCCGGGTCGCGGTGCGGCCGTAGCGGGATCGATCAAAGGCGTAGCGGAAGACGACGGACATGTCGCCGCCCTGCTTCCAGTAGGTCTCGAGCCGGGGATATCCGCCGTCGGTCTCGCGGCCGATGAAGATGATGGCCCCGATGACGATGCCCCGGCCGGTGCCCCGGACCGGATCGAAGACGAGCCACTGGTAGCCCCCGCCGGATGTCGGCACGCTCGACAGGACGAACTTCTCGGGGCGGCCGTCTTTGTCGAGGTCGACGGAGACCGAGCGCAGCGGGCCGCCGTCGTCCTTCTCGAACTGCTCCCGGAGGATGTTGGGGATCGAATCGTCGAGCTGGGCCGAACGGACGGAGAAGAAGGTCCGCAGCGGGAAATCGTCAGGCGGCGCCGCGATCTGGCCCCCCCCGGCGGCCGGGAGGAGAAGGCCGGCGAAGAGCAAGGGCAGATAACGCAGGGCGGACCGTCTCATGGCTGAAGGTCAGTATAGCCCGGGGGGGAGAAAAGTCAAACCGGGGCTCCGGCGCCCGCGGCGGGGCGTTTGACAACTCCGGCCCAATCTATACAATGGACATCTCCACCGTCGGAAAATCACGCTAAGGCGGGTCGTCCGCCCGGCCGGAGGAGGAAGGGCCCATGAGAAGGACCGTCATCGCGGCTGTTGTCGCCGTCGCGGCGTCCGCCTGGATCTCTTCTGTCGCCGCTCAGAACGCCGCGGCGAAGCTCTCGCCCATCGAGGAGCTCGGCAAGAAGCTCTTCTTCGATAAGAGCCTCTCGACGCCGGCCGGGCAGGACTGCGCCGCCTGCCACGGGCCTTCGGTCGGCTTCACCGGGCCCAGCGAACACTCCAACAGGGCCGCGGGCGTCTACGAGGGCGCGCTCAAGGGGCGGTTCGGGAACCGCAAACCCCCCGCCGCCGCCTACGCCGGCTGGAGCCCGAAGCTCCATCTCAATGACGACGGCGAGTTCGTCGGCGGCCTGTTCTGGGACGGCCGGGCGACCGGGGACGTCCTGGGTGACCCGCTGGCCGAGCAGGCCATGGGGCCGTTCCTCAACCCGCTCGAGCAGAACATGCCCGACGCGAAGAGCGTTGTCGCGGCGGTGAGGAAAGCGGATTATGCCGGCCTCTTCGAGATGGTCTTCGGGCCGGGCGCCCTCGATGCCGGAAAGGACCCTCAGGTCGCCTATGACAATATCGGCCGGGCCATCGCCGCCTACGAGCGGTCGGCGGAGATCAACCCCTTCAGCTCGAAGTTCGACGACTTCTGGCGGGCGGCCAAGGCCAAGGGCCTCGAGGTCGGATCGATCGAAGAAGCCAGCGCCAAGGACTTCCGCGGCCTGGGTCTCGACGAGCGCGAGCTCCGGGGCCTCGTCCTCTTCAACACCAAGGGGATGTGCGCCAAGTGCCATGTTCTGACCTCGGAGAGCGGCCTTGCCCCGGTCTTCGCGGACTATAAGTACGATAACCTCGGCATTCCCCGCAACCCGGCCAACCCCTTTTATGATCAGGGCCAGGCCTTCAATCCCGACGGGAAGGCCTGGATCGATGCGGGCCTCGGCGGCTTCCTCGCGACCGTCGACGCCGCCAAGTCCCGGGCGGCGGCCAACATGGGCAAGCACCGCACCCCCACGTTGAGGAACGTGGACAAGCGGCCGTCGCCGGGGTTCGTCAAAGCGTACATGCACAACGGCTTCTTCAAGAGCCTCAAGGACGTCGTCCATTTCTACAACACCCGCGATGTCGCCGGCGCCGGCTGGCCGGCCCCCGAGGTCGGGGCCAACGTCAACACGGCCGAGATGGGCGACCTGGGCCTTACGGCCGACGAAGAGGACGCCATCGTCGAGTTCATGAAGACCTTATCCGATAAATAGAGATCTTTACAGGAGGAGAGAATGACCGGTAATGGCAAAAAGCTCGACAGGAGGGATTTCCTCAAGACAGGCCTGACCGGCCTGGCCGCGGTCGGGGCTGTCCCCGCCGCCGTCAAGTCGGCCGCCCTCGGCGGGCAGGCGAGCGGCCCGGCCGCCGCCGCCCCGGGGAAGCCGATCATCCGGACGCTCGGCCAGACCGGCCTCAAGATCCCCATCGTCAGCATGGGCGTCATGAACGCCGACAATCCGGCGGTCGTCCAGGCCGCCCTCGAAGCGGGCATCACGTTCTTCGACACGGCCTGGGGCTACCAGCGCGGCCGCAACGAGCAGATGATCGGCGAGGTCATCAAGGGCCGGCCCCGCGACTCTTTCATGATCGCCACCAAGATCCCCGGCCCGGGCCGGGAACGGTCGCTCCAGGGCCTTTCCGGTGACGCGTTCGAAAAGGCCTTCCTGGCCAGGTTCGACGAGTCCCTCGGACGCCTGGGCCTCGACTTCGTCGAGATCCTCTACCTGCACAACAACACGACCGCGGAGACGGTCCAGGACCCGGCCGTCATCGCCGCCCTCCAGAAGGTCAAAAAGGCCGGGAAGGCCCGGTTCATCGGCATCACGACCCACGGCAACGAGCCGGCGGTCATCCGGGCCACGATCGCGGCCAAAGCCTACGACGTCATCCTGACGGCCTATAACTTCCAGAAGGAATACCGGGAGGATCTTCGCAAGGCCGTGGCCGAAGCGGCCGGCGCGGGTCTCGGCATCGTGGCCATGAAAACCCAGGCCGGGGCCTTCTGGGACAGGCAGAAAACCCAGCCCATCAACATGAGGGCGGCCCTGAAGTGGGCCCTCAACGACCCGAACGTCACCACGGCCGTCCCCGGCTTCACGACCTTCGACCAGCTCAAGGAAGACTGGTCGGTCGTGACCGACATCACCCTCACGCCCCGGGAGCTCGCCGACCTGAGGCTCGGGGAGCAGGTGGCCGGCCTCTACTGCCAGCATTGCAGCCAGTGCTTGGCCGGGTGTCCGCAGGGGCTGCCGATCCCCGACCTGATGAGAAGCTACATGTACGCCTACGGCTACAGGAACCTCCGGGCCGCGCACGAGCTCGTGGGGTCCCTCGACCTCCCCGAGGATCCGTGCGGCGCCTGCTCCTCCTGCACGGCCGTCTGCGCCAAGGGCTTCGACCTCGCCGACCGGGTCAGGGACATCAGCCGCCTGCGGGCCGTCCCGGCTGATTTTTTCGCTTAACCAACTCTTTTTAAAGTCTTTCCAGGCCCCCCGGAAGCTCTTCCGGGGGGCCTTTTTTTGGCCAAAAATAGCTCTTGACAATGATATCATAATAATATTATAATGCTATTGCACAGGAGGCACAGATGAAAGACATCCAGGAAAAAAAGGTCTTCAGCGTCAACGGTTGGGTTATGGTCCTCGTCGACCTCGTCGTCCTCTTCTTTTGCGGACGTTATCTCGCGAGCCACATCGAACGGGCGGCGGCGACGCCGGGGCTGGCGCTCTCCCTCATCGGCCTGGTCCTCGTCTTCATGACCTTCGGCGGCTTCTTCCTCATCCACCCGAACGAGTCCAAGGTCTTCACCTTCCTCGGCAAGTACGTCGGCTCAGCCCGGACGGCCGGCTTCTTCTGGACCAATCCTTTCGTCGTCAAGAAAAAGGTGACGCTGCGGATCTTCAACTTCAACAGCGAGACCCTCAAGGTCAACGACGCCCTGGGCAACCCCATCGAGATCGCCGCGGTCGTCGCCTGGCACGTCGTCGATTCGGCCAAGGCCCTGTTCAACGTCGAGAGCTACCAGAACTTCGTGGCCATCCAGAGCGAGACGGCCATCCGCCAACTGGCCACCCACTATCCTTACGACGCCCACGACAAGGAGACCGAGTCCCTCCGGGCCAACCCCGATGAGATCTCCGCCAAGCTGACGACGCAGGTCCAGAACCGGCTCGAGGTCGCGGGCCTTCGCGTCGTCGAGGCCCGCTTATCCCATCTGGCCTACGCCCAGGAGATCGCCCAGGCCATGCTCCGACGCCAGCAGGCCGAGGCCATCATCGCCGCCCGGGCGAAGATCGTCGACGGCGCCGTTGGCATGGTCGAGATGGCCCTCCGGAGCCTCGAGGCCCAGGGCGTCGTCAAGCTCGACGAGGAGAAGAAGGCGGCCATGGTCAACAACCTTCTCGTCGCCCTCGTCTCCGAGGCCGAGATGCACCCGGTCGTCAACACGGGGACCCTGTATTCATGACGGTGAGCTTTGAGCGATAAGAAGAAGTTCCTTCTGCGGCTGGATGCCGCGCTCTACGACGCCCTGGAGAAATGGGCGGCTGACGAGCTGCGCAGCATCAACGCCCAGATGGAATTCGTCCTCAAGGAGGCGGCCCGGAAGGCCGGGCGCCTCCGCGAGAGACCGGAGGGACCGAAATGAGAACGCTGATCAGGGTCCTTTGGCTGACCCTCGTCGTGCTGATCGCGGCGCTGCTCGTCCTCTTCTAGCGGCGTTGACTTCGCATCCCCGCTGATCTAATTTGGTCCCGTGAGACGCGTCGTCCAGGCCGCGATCGTCGCCGCTTTCGCGGCCCTGGCCGTCCTGGCGCTCTTCCGCGGGCGGACGGACCGGGAGGCCGGGAAGAGGGTCGACCTGGCGCTCCGGCCCTCGGCGGCGACGCCCTTTCGCGAGGAAGCGACCCTTCGCAACGTCACCAAGGCGGCCATCACCTACACGATCCTGCCCAGCCCCGGCGTAAGAGGCCCGGTCACCCGGACGCTCGCCGTCGGGGCGGTCGACCGGATCGCGACCGGCCTCCCGGTCGAGATCACGTTCGACAACGGCAAGCGCGCCTCCACGTACCTCGTCCATCCCGGCAAGCCGTATTCCTTCCGTTATGATGAGACCGATATCATTAAAGTGTACCCCGGCTCGCACGGCCGGGAGGATGAGGCCGACCTGGCCCCCTTCGTTCCGACGCCGCCCGAGGTCGTCGCGCGCATGCTCGAGACCGCCTCCGTCGGCCCGGACGACGTCGTCTACGACCTCGGCTGCGGCGACGGCCGGATGGTCGTCGCGGCGGCCAAGCTCCATGGCGCCCGCGGCGTCGGCATCGAGATCGCCCCCGCCCTCGTCGCCGAGGGCCGGGCCGCGGCCGAGCGGGAAGGCGTCGCCGAGCGTGTCCGCTTCCTGGAGATGGACGCCACGAAAGCGCGCCTGACCGAGGCCACCGTCCTGGCCCTCTATCTCCTCCCGGAGTCCCTCGAGGCGCTCGCGCCGGTCTTCGAGCGCGACCTCCGCCCCGGCGCCCGGATCGTCTCCCACGATTACAAGATCCCCGGCTGGGACGCCCGCCTCGTCTCGTCCGAGGTCCTGCCCGGCGAGGGCGGCCGCGACCATCGGATCCTCCTTTACCGCATGCCGGAGGCGCGGTGAACCCGGCCGTCCGCTTCCTCGCGGACTTCTGCCGCGACCATCCGCTCGACGACAAGATCTATGTCGCGCCGTCCTTCGTCGTCGGGCGCGAGATCGGCGAGGCGCTGGCCCACGAGTCGGGCGCTTGGATCAACCTGCGCTTCGTCACCCTGCCCTCGCTGGCCCACGAGACGGCCGCCCTCGAGCTTTCCCGCCTTGGGCTCCGGCTGGTCGCGGGGCCCGAGCTCCTGGTCTTCGTCGACGTCCTCTTCCGCGAGCTCCTCGAAGCGCAGCGGCTCGAATATTTCGAGAAGCTCACGCCTTCGCCGGGTGTCGCCCAAGCCCTGCTCCGCACCATCGGCCGCCTGCGCCTCGAGGGCCTGACCAGCGAGAGGATCGATCCGGCGCTTTTCGCCGTCGCCGCGAAAGGTCGCGATCTGCGGACGCTCGCCGCGCTCTACGAGGAACGGCTCCGGGCCGCGGCGGCCACCGACCTCGCCGGTCTCTACGTCCTGGCCAAGGACGTCGCCGGCCGCGAGCGGCGGGCGGGAGGGGCGCACATCCTTCTTTCGGCCGATGCCGCGCTCGGCCGCGTCGAAAGGAACTTTCTCGAGGCGGCGTCCGCCGGACGGCCGATCTTCTGCGGCGGCGCCCCCGTCTTCGGGCTCGAGCGGCCGCGCCACTTCGTGGACGTCGAGGGGCGAGCCCCGGCGCCGGCCGCGACGACCGACGCGGGCCGCCTGGCCTGGCTTTTCGATCCCGAAAGCGCGGCAGCTCCCAGGCCGTTCGGCGACGGGTCGGTCGAGATCTTCCGGGCCATCGGGCGCACGAACGAGTGCCGCGAGGTCCTGCGCCGCGTCCTCGCCGGAGGACTGGCCTTCGACGAGGTCGAGATCGTCGCGCCGCCGGGCCCGGCCTATGCGACGGCCTTCCATCGCTTCGCTCTCCGCGCCGGCCTGCCGGTGACCTTCGCCGACGGGCTGCCGCTTTCGCTGACCTCCCCCGGGCGAGCGCTGGACGGCCTGCTCGAATGGATCGAGAAAGACTTTCTCGTTTCGACCTTCTGCCGTCTCGTGGAATCCCAGGACCTGCGGCTCCCGTTCGGTCCCGGGGAGGACCTGCCGCCCCAGTCGGTCAGCCGGTTCCTTCAGCAGGCCCAGATCGGTTGGGACCGGGGACGTTATCTCAGCCGTCTCGAGGCCCTGCGGAGGGCCAAGGAGGAGGAGGCCGAAGGCCCGGCCCGCGAGGACGTCGAGGACGCATCCCTAGAAAAGCGGGAGACGGCCCGGCGCGCCGCGGCCGATATCACCCGTCTCCGGGACGCGGTCGCGAGGCTTCTCGCTTCGATCCCCGACCTTCCCCGGAGCGCTCCCGTCCGGTCCGAGGACCTCTGCCTCGGGCTGGCCGAGGTCCTCGTGTCGTCGGCCGTCCTGCGCCCGGACCCCGAGGAGCGTGACGCCCAGGCCCTTCGCCTCGTCACCGCCGCCCTCCGGGACCTGGCCGGCGGCCCCGGCGCCCTCTGCGGGCCCGCCCCGGCGATCGGGTCCGAGGCGGCCTTCGACCGGATCCGGACGGCCGTCGCCGCCCTCGCGGTCGGGGCCTCGGCGCCCCGGCCGGGCCACCTCCATGTCTCGAGCCACGCCGGCGGCGGGGCCTCGGGCCGTCCGGTGACCTTCATCCTGGGTCTCGACGACTCCGGCTTTCCCGGCCGCGGCCTGCAGGACCCCATCCTGCTCGACGCCGAGCGGGAGAGGCTCGCGCCGGGCCTTCCGACGAACGCCGATTCGCTCAAAGAGAGCGTATATTCCATGGCCGCGCTCCTGGCCTCGCTCCGCGGCCGGGTCATCGTCAGCTACCCCTCCTATGATCTCCTCGAAGACCGGGCCACGTTCCCGTCCTCGCTCGTCCTCCAGGTCCACCGGCTCCTCCGCGGCGACGGGACGCTCGATTACGCCAGCCTCGAAGCGTCGCTGGCCGACGCGGCCGGCTTTCTTCCCCCCGGGCCCGACGGGGCCGTCGACGAGACCGAGTGGTGGCTGGAGCGCCTCGCGGGCGACTGCCGGCCCGAGGGCGGCCTGGCCGCCGTCCGCCGCCATTTCCCCGAACTGGCCGACGGCATCAAAGCCGAGGAGGCCCGGGCCGGGGCCAGGCTCGGGGCCTACGAAGGCATCGTCCGGATCGACCGCGTCCGCTTCGACCCCCTCGTCAATCACGACCTCGAGCTCTCGGCGTCCCGGCTCGAACGGCTGGTCAAGTGTCCCTTCGGCTATTTCCTCCGCCACGTCCTCGGGATCGAGCCGCCCGAGGAGCTCGAGCGCGATCTCTCCCGCTGGCTCGACGCGAAGGACCGGGGCAGCCTCATCCACGAGATCCTCTGCGCCTTCATGACCCGGCTGGCCGCGGCCGGCGAGCGGCCCGACCCCATTCGCCACGAGGGCCTCATGCGCGCGATCGCCGGGGAAACGATCGCCCGTTGGGCGGAAGGGGTCCCGCCGCCCTCCGAGGGCATCTTCGAGCGGGAACGCCGGGACATCGACCACGCCCTGGCGCTCTTCCTCGCCGTCGAAAGCGCCCGGCCTGCGACCGTCAAGCCGCTCGTTTTCGAGAAGCGCTTCTCCCGGCTGCCCATCGAGATCGCGGGCGGCCGGTCGTTCCTCCTCAAAGGCTTCATCGACCGGATCGACGAGATCGGGCCCGCGACGTTCCGGGTCCTCGACTACAAGACGGGCAGCCCCAAGCCCTACCAGGACCTCGCGGCGTTCGGCCGGGGCCGGACGATCCAGCACGCCCTCTACGCCGTGGCCGCGGAGAGGATCCTCGTCGACGAGGGCCTCGCCCGCGAGGCCCGGGTCGCCGAGAGCGGCTATTTCTTCCCGACCCGGCGGGGCGAGGGCGGCGAGGTCATCGTCAAGGACTTCGATCGCGGCGAATTCCGGGCCCTCCTCGCCGACATCCTGGCGCTCGTCTCCAAGGGCTTCTTCCCGACGACGGTCAAGGACGAATGCCGGTACTGCGACTTCGGGCCCGTCTGCGGCGGGAGCGCGGCCGCGACGAAGAAAAAGATCGCGGCGAGCCCGGATGTCGAAGAAGCGCTGGAAAGGCTGAAAGCCTATGACTAAGGCGACGCAGGCCCCGCCGACCGACCAGGCCTCGCGGTCCCGGATCTCGGGCGACCTCGACCGGACCTTCCTCGTCGAGGCCGGGGCCGGCTCGGGCAAGACCAAGAGCCTGGTCGACCGGATGGTCGCTCTCCTCGCCGAAGGCCGGGCCACGATCCAGACGATGGCCGCCGTGACCTTCACCCGCAAGGCCGCGGCCCATCTGAGAGAGCGCTTCCAGGTGGCCGTCGAACAGAGCCTCCGCGAGGGGCCCGGGGAAGGGGAGAGGGCCTGGGACGCCGCAGCCAAGGACCGCCTCCGGGCCGCCCTGCGCGACCTCGAACAGGGCTTCGTCGGGACGATCCATTCGTTCTGCGCCCGGCTCCTCCGGGAGCGCCCGGTCGAGTGCGGCGTCGACCCCGAGTTCGAGGAGCTCGAGGAGATCGACGACGCCGTCTTCCGCGAGGCCTGCTGGCAGGACCACCTGGCCGACGCCCGGGTGAGGTCGGACGACCTCCTCCGGGGGCTCGACGAGGTCGGCCTCGGCCCGGCCGACCTGCGCGACGCCTTCGACGTCCTGGCCATGTATCCCGAAGTCGAGGCGCCCGAGCCGGGGCGGGAAGATCCGCCCGACTACGAGACCGCGCGGACCGGGCTCGAGCGGTTCCTCGACTGGGCCGGGACCGTCATGCCCTCCGAGAAGCCGCCCTCCGGATGGGACGATCTCCAGTTCCTGATGCGCCGGCTCTTCGGCCGGAGAGAGCGGCTGGGGTTCAAGGACCCCCGCCTCCTCATGGAGTCCCTGGAGCTTCTCGAGCGGACGCCGGGCGTCATCCAGAAGTGCTGGGGCGGCAAGGACCGGGCCCTCGGCTTCCGCGACGCCTACGCGGACTTCCAGGCCCGCGTCGTCGCTCCCGCGCTCACGGCTTGGCGGGAGCACCGCCACGCCCGGGCGCTCCGCTTTCTCGCTCCGGCGGTCGCGTTCTACAACTCGCGTCGAAGGGAGCGGGCCAAGCTCAACTTCGGCGACCAGCTCCTCCTTGCGGCCCGCTTGCTCAGGGAAAACCCCGAGGTCCGGACCTATTTCCAGGCGAAGGTCCGGCGGATCCTCGTCGACGAGTTCCAGGACACCGACCCGGTCCAGGCCGAGATCCTGTTCTATCTCACCGGCGCCGATGTCCGCGAGCGGGACTGGACGCGGCTCCGCCCGGTCCCGGGCGCCCTCTTTCTCGTCGGCGATCCGAAGCAGTCCATCTACCGGTTCCGCCGGGCCGACATCGACACCTACAACCTGGTCAAGCGCCTGATCGTCGCCGGCGGAGGAGAGGTCCTCCCGCTCGTGGCCAATTTCCGCTCCCTCGAGGGCATCGGCCGATTCGTCGACGGGGTCTTCGGGCCGAACGCCAACGGACCGGGGGTCTTTCCCGCCGCGGCCACGGAAACGCAGGCCGGCTTCGCCCCGCTCGTGACCCATCGCCCGGTTTCGCCCGCCGCGGGGAACGGGGTCTTCAAGAGCATTATCCAGAAAGTGCCCGGGAACTACGAAAAGCCGATGGCCCGGGCGGACGCGGCGGCCGTCGCCGAGTTCATCGCCCGGGCCGTCGCCGGCGGCCTGTCCATCGCCGAGAAGGGCCGGGACGGGCGGGAACGGCCCCGGCCGGCCCGGACCGGGGATTTCCTGGTCCTGTTCCGCTACAAGAAGAACATGGACATCTATGCCCGGTCGCTCGAGGAGCGGGGCCTCCCCTATGAGATCTCGGGCAGCGACGCCTTCTCGGAGAGCCCGGACATCGGCGCGATCGTCACCCTGCTCCTCGCCCTTAGGGACCCGGCCAACCCCGTCCTCACCGTGGCGGCCCTGCGCGGCGTCTTTTTCGGCGTGAGCGATCAGGACCTCGTCGATCATCGGGCGGCCGGAGGCTCCCTGGAGTTCGCCGGGCCCAACCCTCCCGCGGGGCCGGCCGCCGAGCCGGTCCGGCGGGCCCTCGTCACGCTCCGCGAATGGTGGGGCTGGACGCGGGCGGTCCCGCCGTCGGTCGTCCTCGAACGGGTGCTCGAAGCCTCGGGGCTCCTCGGCTATCTCGTCTCGTCGGAGATGGGCAGCAGCCGCGCCGGGGGCGTCCTCAAGCTCCTCGAGATCGTCCGCGGTCTCGAGGCCGAAGGGACGACCTCGTTCGCGGGGGTCGCGGATTTCATCGCCGACCCGGCCCGGCTTCGGGACGTCGAGGAGATGAGCCTCCGGCCCGGCCGGCGCGACGCGGTCCGGCTGATGAACCTGCACAAAGCCAAGGGGCTCGAGGCCCCTGTCGTCATCCTGGCCCATCCGGCCGGCATGAGAGAGCACGAGCCCGACAAGCACATCTTCCGGAGCGGCGCCGCCACTCCCCGAGGGTATTTCCTGTTCAAGTGCAGGAAGGAGGGGGACTTCAGGGCCCGGCTCGTCTCCCAGCCGGTCGGCTGGGCCGACGTGGCCGGCCGCGCGACGGAGTACCTGGAGGCCGAAGAGCACCGCCTGATGTACGTCGCCGCGACCC
>Ga0136653_10000550_pt1 | contig 19709 bp, 25 predicted proteins | sample LakKivw275mmetaG_FD_94866 | JGI IMG/M metagenome (GOLD analysis project Ga0136653, IMG submission 94866) | Anoxic lake water microbial communities from Lake Kivu, Rwanda to study Microbial Dark Matter (Phase II) - Lake Kivu water 275m metaG... | ecosystem: Environmental > Aquatic > Freshwater >...
CTCTGAAGCGCAATGGGGCGAAAGAGAATACCGCGGACCATTGTGGGAAACCATCACTGCAACAATGATGCTTCTCAGTGGTGCAGACTTATTCATGATGTTGCATCCCGCAGCAATAAAAACCCTCAAGTCCTTCATAAATGCAGTGTTTGGTGAATCAAAAGATAAAACTTCAGAATACGAAAAATGGTTGTTCATAAAATAAAATGCCAAGATTGTCTGCGATAGAGGTTTACAAGCTGTTGCCGCACAAGAATTGTGGGGCATGCAAGGAATCGAGCTGCATGAGCATGGCACTGAGACTTATAAACAGAGAGAAAACACCATTCCAGTGTCCCCATTTAACAGAAACAGAGCGTCATGCACTGATACAACTGCTGATACCTCCTGTAAGAGAAATAAAATTCGGAGCAGGTGAAAGGCAGGCAGTCATCGGCGGCGAGGAAGTCATGTACCGCCATGAGCTGAAGTTCTTCAATCCCTGCGTGTTTTCGTTTGAAATCAGTGATGAGATGGATGAAAGGGAGGTTGGCAAGAGGATAAAATTTGTGAGGGAATTCGAAATCGAGCGCGTCGGACAGAAACTCCGCGTTGATGCAATAGCAGTCAAAAGTTCGTCAAACAACCCTGAAAAATTCAAGCAGGTAGTAATGAAGGTTGCGGAGAAGTTTGACGGTCCGCTGATACTATGCTCTTTCAATCCTGAAATTTTGGAGAAAGGAATCAGCGTAGTAAAGGAAAGAAAACCTCTGCTCTATGCCGCAAACAGCAAAAACTGGAAAGAAATGGCGGAACTTGCAAAGAAAAATCATCTGCCCCTGGCGGTTTTTTCAAATGATATCGCAGAACTGGCAAGTCTCGCAAGGCAAATCAACTATGACAAACTTGTTTTGGACCCCGGCGTTTACCCTGTCGGAGACGACCTGGTCAAGACACTGAACAACTTCACGCAGTTAAGAAAATCCGCAGTCAAGGGCATGAAGGAGCTTGGATATCCGCTGATGGCAGCCCCCGCGGTTGTCTGGGTTGATGAAAATGATGTGATAACTGCCTCATACTACGAGGCTTTCATAGCGTCGGTTCTGCTCGACAGATTCGCAAGCCTTCTGATACTCCACACAACAGAACCATGGGCGGTTCTACCGATACTTACGCTCAGACAGAACATATACACAGACCCGAGAACCGAGCCGAAAGTCGAACCAGGTTTGTACAAATTTGGAAACCCGAATGAAAATTCGCCGGTTTTGGTCACCACAAACTTTTCTTTGACATTTTTCACGGTGTCGGGCGACATAAACAAGGCCAATGTGAGCTGTTTCCTCATAGTTGTCGATTCGAAGGGATTTGCGGTTGATACCGCAGTTGCAACAGGCGATTTTTCCGCCTCAAAGGTGAAGGATGCAATTTCAAAACACGAGGTCGAGAAAAAAGTCAAACATAAAACGCTCATCATCCCCCAGCTGGCTGCAAAACTTCGTGGTCCGATAGAGGAGGAAACCGGCTGGAAGGTTATTATCGGCCCAAGAGATTCATCACAGATTCCAAGTTTTCTTCGCGATAACTGGAAGGGTGGATAAATGGTAAGCCTTATGGAGGCATATAAAAAACTGCCTGGAACCAACTGCAGAAAATGCGGCGAGAACAGCTGCATGAGCTTTGCAATGAAACTGCTGCGCGGCGAGGTTGGGTTGTCCAAGTGCACACCGCTCAAAGATCCAAAATTCAGGGAAAAAAAGAAAGAGCTTGAAAAAATAACCTCCGAGCTGGGCAAGGCCGAGGAAACGGGCCTTGTAATAAACGAGGAGACGTGCAACGGCTGCGGCAACTGCGTGATAGCGTGTCCCGTTTCCCCGATGGAGGACCCGTCCGCAGGCGGTGGCAAGGATCCCGAGAGTAAAGATGTTGTTTTGGCAGTTGTTGACGGCAAGATAAGGCTGATAAACATCAAGAAATGCCGGCGCTCCGGCGAGGACAAACGCTGCAGAATATGCGCCGATGTCTGCCCCACCGGTTCTATAGACCTTGTCTAAAATGAGCATCCATATAAAAAATGCCACGGTTTACGACCCCGTAAACAAAATCGACGGGGAAGTGATGGATGTCCTCGTCGAGAATGGCAGGATAGTAACTAAACTCGACACAACGCCGCAGATAATAGACGCGAAGGGAAAGGTCCTCATGTCCGGGGGCGTTGACATCCACACCCACATTGCGGGCCCTGCTATAAATGCGGGAAGACTTTTAAGGCCTGAGGACAAAACGATTTTTTTGGAATCAAAAAACGGGTTGCATTCAGGTTCCGGGTTTTCAATGCCATCGACGTTTATGACCGGCTACGCTTATGCACTCATGGGTTACTCGTTTCTTGTCGAGCCTGCGGTTCCGCCGATAAAGGCAAAGCACACGCATGATGAACTCTCCGACACCCCGCTGGTTGACAAGGCTGCTCTTCTGCTTTTGGGCAATAATTACCTCGTTGCAAAGAACATTGCAGATGGCAACCATGATAAACTTCGCGATTACGTGGCATGGATGCTTGCGACAACCAAGACCTACGGGATAAAACTCGTGAGCCCTGGCGCGTATCTCTCATGGCTCTGGGGCAAAAACAAGACGAAGCCAAAAGATGCGATACCCAAATTCGACATCACTCCTTCGGATATAATCGCTGGCCTTGAGGACGCTGCAATAAAGCTAAAACTTCCGCATCCCATCCACGTGCATCTCAACGGGATGGGATACTACGGCAACTACGTTTCATCCCTTGATGAAATGAAGCTACCAAAGGAGCGCATGCATATCGCGCATCTTCAGTACAACAGTTATGGCGGGGATAGCTGGAAAAACTTCGAATCAAAGGCAGACGAAATAATAAAGGAAGTGAACAAAAATGCAAAACTGACATTTGACGTCGGTCAGGTGACGCTTGACAATACCACGACTCTGACAGCGGACAGCCCGTTTGAGCAATACCTCTCGCAGTTGACGCATCAAAAATGGTCGTCCAGAGATGTTGAGTTGGAAAATGGCTCGGGCATTGTTCCATATCCATATTCCGGAAAGAATTCCGTCAACGCAGTGCAATGGGCGATAGGTCTGGAACTCGTTTTGATGGCTAAAGATCTCTCAAAGGTATGTTTATCAACCGACCACCCAAATGCGGGCCCGTTCATAAGATACCCGAGAATAATATCCTGGCTGATGAGCAAAAAAGTAAGGGAGAAGTTTGCAAACGGGCTGAATGAATCAGTTTTGAAGAGATCATCGATAAATTCAATAAATCGTGAGTTGACGTTATACGAAATTGCAACCATCACGCGTTCAGCACCAGCAAGAATCCTCGGCATAAAGTACGACGGAATAAAACCGGGGGCCGATGCGAATATTGCGATTTACACCCCTGACGATGACAAGGAAAAAATGTTCTCTGCTGCGGAATATGTAATTTTCAATGGTGAAGTTGTTGTAAAAAACAAGAATGTTGTTCGTTCTATAAATGGAAAGACGCTCCACGCATCAATGGAAACAAAAAATCCCGAACTTGAGCGCGAACTTCAGACTTTTTTTAGGAGATATTACTCCGTAGGGATATCGAACTACGTGGTTTCATGATGGAACTTGTGTTAGAAATAAAAAAAATTCCGAAGACTGGACTTGAGGCAGAGACGATAAAACCCGAAAACTTTGTTAACAAGTCCATAAAAGAGATTGAAAAAATCGAGGTCTGTTCGGGAAATGGAAAAATCACGCTCGGAAGCATTTTCAAAATCTCAGGCAAAACAGCAAAAAATCCAAGCGAACAGAAAATCGTCATCGTTGGTGATGCGTCGAAGATAAAACGTATCGGAGAGGCCATGAGCGGCGGCGAGATTTTACTGAAAGGCGACGTTGGCCCGCGTCTCGGTGAATTCATGGTTTCCGGTAAAATCATAGTCGAAGGCAATGCAGACAACTGGATTGGAACATCAATGAACGGCGGTGAAATTATTGTAAAAGGAAACGCAGGCGATTACATGGGTTCGAGCATAAGAGGGACAAATCGCGGCATGCGCGGGGGAAAAATCCTGGTCGATGGAAACGCCGGTGGCGAGATAGGTTACGGTATGGTCGGCGGTGAAATAACGATAAACGGGACTGCTGATTCGTTCGTTGGAAGTTACATGCGCGGCGGAAAAATCGTCGTTGGAAATGTTTTGATGAACCGAATAGGATTTTCAATGAACGGCGGCGAGATATCGATAATTGACAAAACTTTCAATGTTCCATTCTACTTCAGAAAAATTGGAGAGGAAGGCGGCTTTATGCAATACAGCGGCGACCAGAGCTTTGATGGCAAGGGGTTGCTGAAGGTTCAAAAATGATGATTTCAGACGTCACGTGTCCGGTGTGCGGATGCGGGTGCGACGACATCCGCGTCCAGCTGGATGACAGCAAAATCGCGAAGGTTTATGGGGTTTGCATAATGGGCCAGCAGAAATTCAGAAAATCCCAAAGCCCGGAGAGGATCACAAAACCACTGAAAAAAGAGGATGGAAAATTCGTCGAAATCTCGTGGGATGACGCGATAAACGAGGCTGCGGAAATACTTTCAAAAGCGAGCCATTCGTTGTTCTACGGATGGAGCGAGACATCATGCGAAGCCATGAAAGTCGGCATCGACCTTGCTGAACTTACCCACGGATTTATAGACGGGCAGTCTTCACATTGCCATGGCCCTAGCATAATCGGCGAGCAGAGCGTTGGAATCCCATCATGCACGCTCGGGATGGTGATGAACTATGCGGATCTTGTGATATACTGGGGTTCAAACCCGATAGAATCCCATCCCAGACACATGTCCCGCTTCAGCACGTATCCCCGAGGAATTTACAGCGGGGAAGGCCGCAGGGACAGGAAAATTGTCGTCATAGATACGAGAAAAACCCTCACAGCGAACGTTTCCAATCTTTTTTTCCAGATAAAACCGAACTCTGACTTTGAACTGATATCCGCTCTGAGGATGGTCCTGAACGGAAAGGAAATCCCTGACGAAGTCGCAGGTTTAAATCGCGAAGAAATAACAAAACTCGCGGATACCATGAAAAACTGCGGATACGGCGTTGTTTTTGTCGGCTTGGGATTAACGCATTCCAAAGGAAAGTCGAACAATGTCGAGAATCTTTATCATTTAGTAAGACGTTTGAACGACTTCACCAGATTCAACGTCATCCCAATGCGCGGGCATTACAATGTCGCCGGGTTGAACCAGGTTCTGACATGGCGTACCGGCTACCCGTTTGCTGTGGATTTTTTCAGAGGATATCCATGCTACAATCCCGGAGAAACTTCGGTGATAGACATCCTCGCGAGAGGTGAAGTCGATGCAATGCTCTCAATATCCTCGGATCCGGTTTCACACTTTCCAAAAAAGTGCGTCGAACATCTCGCGGAGATTCCGATAATCTCGATGGATATCGTGAGAACACCAACGACTGAACTCTCGGACCTTGTAATCCCCGGAGTAATAACCGGAATTGATGCGGTGGGAACGTACTACCGGATGGACAATATTCCTCTTATTGCCAAAAAAATCATCGAACCGCCATTCGATTTCACGCATTCGGATGAAGAAACGCTAAAAAAAATTTACGATAAAATTCTGGAGAAAAAGAAAAAATGATTCCCTCTGACCTGAAAGACCTGAAAAAAATGCTCGGCGTGAAGCTGAAACTTGTCCTAAACACGGGTTCATCAATGAAACAGGGAAAAGTCATGCGGAGTGACAAAAAACTAAGTGACGATTACCAGAAGAGTGCTGCGATTTGTATGCTGCATCCTTCCAATCTTAACAAACTTGGGATAAAAGAAAATGATAACGTAAAGCTGAAGACGTCCGAAGGATCCATCGTCCTGAAAGCCGTCGCATCCAAATCGTGCCCGGAAGACTCGGTTTTTGTCCCGAAAGGTCCTTGGGTCAACCTCGTAATAGGGACAAAAACCCAACAGACGGGAAGCCCGCCATACAAGGGAATGGAAGTTGAAGTCGAAGCAACTAGCGATAAAATCCCAAGCATCGGCGAGATATTGCAAAAATACCGTTCAAAAAATGAAACCAAGGGCTAAAATCTGGCTGGAAAAAAATTCAAAACCGTTTTTTGGTGACGGCAGGTGCGAGTTGTTGAAGGCAATAGTTTCCGAGGGCTCGCTGAATCAGGGTGCCAAAAAATTGCACATGTCCTACAAACAGGCATGGGATGAAATCAACCTCATGGAAAAACGCATGGGCTTTAAACTTTTAAATAGAAAAATCGGTGGTGCCAAAGGTGGCGGTGCGAAATTGACAAAAGACGCAATTATCCTAATAAAAAAATACGAAAAATTCAGGGATAAAGTCAAGGATGCTATAAAAAAAGAATTTGACAAATCATTCAAATAATCGTTATATTTTTATTTATATAACGCTAATAGATGCACAAATGGAAAACAAAAAACTCTTCGGTGCGTTGCTATTCGGTTCGGTGTGGGGTGCGTTGGAAGCGACGCTTGGTGCTATCCTGCACCTTGGGAATTCTCCCTACAAAGGCGCGCTGATGTTCTCAGTTGGGATTTTTTTGATCTCTGCAGCGATTCAGATCTACAAACCTCGGAACACGATCAAATTTGCTTTTGGGATAGGTTTAGTTGCATCTGTACTGAAATGTCTGGACATCCTGCTCCCTGGGCCACAAATGACTCCGCTGGTGGTTTTAAGACCAGCAATTGCGATACTTGTCGAATCGCTGACTTTCGGTGCGCTGGTATTCATCACACAAAAAAATTATGAAAAAAATTTGTTGGCAAAACCAGTTGTTGGCGTCCTTTCCTCATATCTGAGTTACCTTGGTTTCGGTTTTTTATTCGCCTATTTGAAACTTGGCTCGAACTACTGGCTTAACAAAACTTTTTACGAGTTTTTGAACATCATTGTAATAGATGGATCAAAAACAGCCATTTTTTGTGCACCTGTGACACTTGCCGGATTTTATGCTGGGAATTTTGCAGTTAAACCGTATTTTGATCTATCCAGGTCCAGATTCTTCTATCCTACGTCGTCTCTAATAATTCTCTGTTGCTGGATACTAGTTATCGCATAAAATGCACACCCTGCTTTTAGGCGAAACCAATTCTGGAAAAACAACCAGATGCGAAAAAATAATTGCCGATGCTAAGGCCAGGGGCCTTAAGGTCGGCGGTGTTCTATCCAAATCCGTTTTCAAAAACAACAAGAAAATAGGGAATGATATCATTAATTTACTCACCAACCAATCACTACCTCTATGTCGCCAGAAATCAATCGCGAATTCTCCAGGAATAGAAACCGACAATTATATAATCAACGAATCCGCAATCCCATTCGGAAAGAAAGCAATCCGTAACGCGCTTGATTGCGGTCTAATAGTTATCGATGAGGTGGGAACGCTCGAGCTGAATGGCGGTGGTTTTTTTGATGAACTGAAACTCGTGTTGGATTCCGGAAGGGATGCGTTCATAACCCTGAAAAAAAAGCACAAGGAAAAGTTCCTGCGCACGTTCCCTCACGTTAAATTCCGGATCTTAGAGTTATAATCCAAAATACCTAAATATTAACAATGGAACAGGTTGAGCGCTTTAATGTCCGGGACCTCATCCAAACCGCTGTCGGTTCCTTTGCCGGAGCGCTGATGTTTTCTCTCACCCAAGAGGTCGAAGTGGTTGGTGATTCTATAGGGTGGTTGAATGTTTTTCTGATATTCGTGGTTTCACTCGTAGCAGCGTTTGTCATTGCGTACAACCTGGGCGTCAGAAGACTGAAAAATAAAAAAATCAAGCTGGCATTACATTTCATTCCGGTGAGAATTTCCGTTCACTACCTCTCTGCCCTCTTCTTCTCAGCACTAAACCTATACATCCTCGGAATAAACGTTGCATCAACGCCTTTAGTAAATGCGGTAAAGAGGATTGTGGTTTTGGCTCTGCCAGCAACTGTTTTCGGAAGCGCGGTGGACCTGCTGGACAGCCAGAAGGAGTAATGTTCCCATACGGGTGGAGAGACGCTTGCGGAAAAATACCTGGTTCTAAAACCGGTCGCAGTTCCGGTCATGAAGAGTGCAATCAGTCACTCACCCTGTAAACCACATCCCCGCCCCTGACCTTGTCCGGCACTTTAATCCCAACGGAGCTTCCCTTCCCCGCGGTCTCCACGGGCTTGCGGTCAATCTGTATCGAATCCGCCTTCATCTCAAAATCCGTTGTTGCACCCTTTATGTGGATTTTGTCCCCGACCGTAAGGGAACCATCGGTCAGCTTTATCCCTGCAACGCCGACCTTAGAAAAATACGTGAATACCTCACCAACTTTTTCCTCAGCCATTTGGACCACCGTCATCTATTAGGAATCTAACGAAATATAAATAGCAATCAAATTTTTTCCAAGAGTTTTACCAGCGATTCGGTCTTTCCCCCCGCCATTATATGCGCTCCGCCGAATCCGAATTCCCTGATTCTGTCGATAAGCTCCAGGCAGATGTTAACGCCCTCGTCTGCAGGTTTTGGGGCCTCTTTTATCCTATCCGCAGTTTTGTCTAAGATTATCACGCCGGGTATCGTCCTCAGAAACTTCAGCATCTCATAGTCGTGCAACAGGACGATTCCTATCAGCACCCTTTTCCGTATATCGCCGAGCAAGGGCTTTGCATCTTCGAGGAAATCCTCCATTACGCAGGACTCAAAAACGGCCTGCGTCTGGAAGAACTCGGCCCCTGCGTTCAGTTTTTTCTTTGTTTTGTATATCTCGGGTTCAATTGGATTTACCGCGGGTGCAAGCGCGGCCCCAATGAAAAAATTCGTTTTTGCGTTGAGTCTGTTTCCTGCAATATCGAAACCAGAATTCGTTCTCTTTATCGTTGTTATCAGCGAGCACGAGTCCAGCTCAAAAACCGGCTTCGCGTTCGGGTGGTCGGAACTCTTACACCTGGGGTGGTCGCCGGTTAACGCGAGCACATTCTCGATACCGAATGCCGCAGCGGAGAGTAGGTCCGCCTGTATCGCCAACACATTCCTGTCCCTGCACGTAAGCTGGAATATGGGCTCAATGCCCCTCTGTTTCAGCATTATCGAGCCACCCAGCGAGCTCATCAAAAGTATCGAGCCCGGGTTGTCAACCACATTAATTCCAGACAGTTTTTTTAATATGGGTTTAAGCTCCTCTATCTCATGTAGAAATTTCTCCGGGTTTGGACCCTTTGGCGGTGCTATCTCCCCGGTCAATACGAATTTTTTCCCCACCCCCTCGGATAGTCTGCTCATTTTACCTTCGGCGTTCGTATTTCAAGAAATTTGTCCAGTTGATTTTTCGCCTTGAAATTGTTGAATATCTGAACCCACACACACGGCGAATCAGAAACCTCACACAAACCGTTCCTGACACCGCCGCACGGACCGTTCAGCAAAAACTTTGCGCAGCCCGTAGTTTTACTTTGCTCCATTTTAATAGCGTAAAATAAGGTATTAAGTAGAATACGCATTAATTAATAAAATGAAAAAAATCCTCGCCTACGTGAGCCCAGACAAATACGCGAGTTTTTTTGACGTAATCGTAGGTTACGATGCCGGCGCAGATGTGGTCGTGCCCTACTGTGGCATCAGTAGTGGGGACATGACAGACATGCTCCACAATGCGGTTTTCACGCGGCATCCGAAGGAGCTCAAGAACACCGCAGTATTCATCGGCGGTCGCGACGTTGGCAAATGCGAGGAGCTCCTTGAAAAATCCGTTGATGTTCTGGAAAAGCTGCCAAAACCGTTCCGAGTTTCAATCGCAGCAGACCCGAGCGGAGCCTACACCACCGCATCCGCATGCGTTGCAAAAATAAACAGCGCGCTTTTCAACATTGACGGTTTGAATGCGACGGTTCTTGCGGGCACCGGCCCCACCGGAAGAAGAATCGGCGTCCTGCTCGCAAAAGAGGGCTGCAACGTCACGGTTACCTCAAGAAAACTTGAAAAAGCCCAGGAGGTCTGCGACGAGATACGAAAGCGTTTTGATGTGAAGACAAAACCCGTCGAAATTTTGGACATAACTAAAACAGGAAAGGCGATATCGGAGGCGGACATCGTGGTTTCCGCAGGTTCGGAGGGCATAAAACTTCTACCGAGAGACGTTTGGATGAAAAATAAAAACATACGGGTCATGGCAGACGTGAACGCGGTTCCGCCGTACGGAATCGAGAACGTAGACCCGGACGACGACGGAAGGAAGATTGACGGAAAAATCGTCTTTGGGGCAATCGCGCTCGGCAATCTGAAAATGAAATGCCATGTTGAAATAATAAAACGCATGTTTATCGACAAGAACCACGTTTTCGACCTGAAGAGCATCTACAAACTGACAAAGGATTTGCTTTAAGCGACGGCCTTCATTATCGCCTCAACGAAGTTTTCCGGTAGTACTCCTGGTGACCGGATTTTTCTGTCATCATAAATCCTCCACACGTTCTGAAGCAAGTCCTCGCGTCTCACTTCGATGCCCGTTACCGCGTCCTCAATTTCTGCGATTGCGTCGGGATACATGAAGAAATCACCGGATATCATTATGTCCCGTATTATGTTGTTTTCTAGCGATATCACTGTTCGTATAAGGCCGCCCGCAACCTTGTGCGCTGTTTCAACAACCCGTACGCCTTCGGATATTTTGACGTCCCTGAATCCGTGTTTTTCGCGCGACACCTTATGTAACCATTCGTACGACTGGAACTTTTTGTCGAACTCCTCAACGAGTTTCATCTCCTCGTCAGTGAGTTTCCCCTCGACCAGTTCTATGTCAAGCGACTCTTCAAATTTTTTTATCAGCATTTTCTTTATCTCATCCCTCGGTGGCACCTCATCCAGCTCGCGCTTCATGGTTGTAAGGTAAGTTTCCATGGTTTTGTAAACCTTATCCCTGAATTTTTCATCCGGAACCTTCAGGACCTTCGACATGGCCTTGTAATCGAAATCCAGTGTGATGCTCCCCACCACGACAGTGCAATTTCCGATGGTTGCCGCCCCGGTGCCGCCGATTTTTTTGTTATCCACCTGTATGTCGTTTATCGGCCTGTAAACCGCGTTAATCCCAAAGGCACGATAGGTTTCGACCGGGGCCTTGAGAAATTTTTCATAGATCTCGTTCACGTTTGCGGGTGCATGGTCCTTGTGGAACATCACCTGGTAGAAAATCTGATTTTTGTCCAGGTAAACCGCACCGCCACCGACCTGTCTCCTGTAAACCGGAAGGTTATGCGTTCTGCAATATTCCAGGTCAACCTCATTCTCGAGTTCCTGGTGCATCCCGATGCACACATACGGTTCTGCCGGGCTGAGGATGTTTATCGTGTCAGGTGAACCTTTACTCACGCTCTCCGCAACCGCATGGTAGAGCGTTTGCGACCTCAGTGCAGAAACAAAACCCAAGTCGAGCAGGCGGACTTCAGCCATGGCGTTATAACATTTAAATAAACGGTATAAATACGGAATCCTAATCTATTCCATGGAGCGGCGTCTAGACTTTTTTGAACACCTTGAAGAATTGAGAAGGAGGGTTATACTTATAATCTTCGCAGTTGCTCTCTTATCCGTACTTGCCTATCCTCTGACCGATGACATGATACTAGAAATAAAGGAAAACGTCCTCGGCGAATACAAAAGCAGCGTGATTGTCAAAACGCCGATGGAAGCAGTGATGGTAAGGATAAAATTATCGCTGCTCCTCGGTACGGTTTTTTCTCTGCCCCTCATGCTCTATGAATTATTCAAATTTTTAGAACCTGCCTTATACATAAAAGAAAGAAAAATTTTTCTGTTTGGCGTGTCATCCTTATTTGCACTTTTTCTGGTCGGTACGGTGTTTTCGTATCTTGTGTTCATCCCGCAGGCGATGCAGTTCCTGCTCGGATTCGCGACGCCGGTAGCACAGCCGCTGCTCGGTCTTGATGATCTGATATCATCAACCGTTTTTCTCATAGTAACCGTAGGTTTGGTATTCGAGTGGCCACTTCTCGTTGCTGTTCTGTCATCCATCGGCATGGTCTCAGCAAAAACGCTTTCCAGGTATCGAAAACATGCGGTTGTTCTATGTTTCCTAATCGGGGCAATAATAACTCCTGACCCGACGGTCGTGATGCAGACCATTGTTTCGATACCGATGGTGCTGCTCTACGAAGTCGGGATAATGGTTGCGAAGATTATCGAGAAGAACAAGAAAAATTAACCTGCAGGTTTTGTTTTTTTCTCAGGTTCTTCAGAGGCCTTCTTAAATTCACCAACTGCAAGTCCAAGACTTCTCGCCAGTTCCGGAAGTTTCTTGCTGCCGAATAACAGCAAAATTATCAGCAGTACCAGCAATAATTCCGCTGCACCTATCATCTTGTTATATGATTGCAACAGACGTTTAAAAAACAAAGAAAATAAAAATAAAAGAAAAAAGTTAGCGATTATAGCAAATTGCAATTAAAGTTCTAATATTTCATAAATTAATGTGTTTTGCTATTATCTACTCTTACTGACTAACTTCAATATGTTTTCGCCGTCTAGTATGGCTTCTGCCTTGTCGAGGTAGGCATCCATCACATACGGTATGCCCGATACCTTGGAAGCCTCCTCCGTCAGGGCCATGAGGTCGCTTCTCTTCAACTCAGAAACCATGAATTTCCTCGCACCCGCCATCAGCTGTTGTAACCCCACCTTAATTTTCTGGACCACGGTGTAAACACCAACAGCCCCGAGCGGAATCTTGTTGAAATCCTTCCCATAGCGATCCTTGAGTTCCGAGTAGCATACGAAAATCTCCTCCGGGCGTTTGCCGTAGTCCGAAACCGTCTTTGGCAGTTTGTTTTCCTTTATCCATGTCGCTATGTTCTTTCCGACCATGCCCGGAATCATGAGTCCGCGGCCCATGCAGACTGCTTTCACATATGGCGAACCCATCGCAAGCGCCTTGAAAACACCGTCTTCAGATGAGAAACCACCCGCGAATGCCAGGTCAGGAACACGCATTTTCTTTTTGTTTAAACGTTCTGCGAAGTGGTATGTCAGAGAGTGCAGGTAGAAACTTGGAATGCCCCACTCGGACATCATTGACCACGGGCTCATTCCTGTTCCACCCGGTGCACCGTCCACTGTAAGGAGGTCGATTTTGGCTTCGCTTCCGTAGCGCAGTGCCATTGCAAGTTCAACCATCGAATAGGCCCCGGTTTTTAGCGTAATCCGCTTGAAACCTAAACCTCGCAGCCTGTCGATTTCCTCCAAGAAACCCTCTTTAGTGACGAATCCAAGCCTGGAGTGTCTTTCAAATTCCTTTATTGCGCCGGATTTGAATGCCGCCTGAACAGTGGGGTCTTCCGGGTCAGGTGTTACGATATAACCCCTTCTCTTCAACTCACGGGCCCTCTCGATCGTATGCACCTTTACCTCACCCCCGATGCACTTGGCACCCTGCCCCCACTTCAACTCGATGGTTTCAAGGTTGTGCTTGCTGCTTACGTATTCCGCAACACCCAGGCGGGTGTCCTCAACATTCATCTGCACGAGCATTTCACCATATTCCTCATGGAACTGTTTGTAAACATTAATCCTGCGGTCCATATCAGGTGATGACACAATTTTCTTGTTCTTGTCAAGTTTAAGTTCCGGGTCCATACCACAGACATTTTCACCGCAAACCACTGTTATCCCTGAAATTGCAGCACCTATCGCAAATTGCTCCCAGTTCCTTCTTGCGATTTCTGTTGACCCCAGGGCTCCGGTAAATATAGGCACCTTCATCTTCACCTTCTTGCTCCATCCGTACTCGGTTTCGGTATCGACTTTTGGAAATATTGCCGTGTCTGGTCCTGGTTTTACGCCGCCAGGTAGACCGATTGCACCCATCGCATAACCCTGAATGTTCAGATGCGAGTAATCCACTGGGTAGTCCTTATCTGCCCCAGCGGTTATCGAACCAAATGGTCCCGGATAAAGCAGCTCCCTGCCCCTGAACGTCGCCTTGAACAAATCACAGTTTCCTGTACATCCATCCATGCATCTCGTGCATATGCCCGACATCGGGGCTACGCTTCTCGAGCGGTTTACTGTTCCTAACGCCTCATTGGAATTCGGTCTTCTCAGATTCATTGTTTCACCATTGTTTTTTAGATTCAGTTTATCATAAGTTCAGTTTGCCAGCCACAAAAAACATTTCTAGCGAATTATTTTTGCAGTAAGTCATTCGTCTTACACTTTAAATACGGTTGGTTGTATTTTTAAACTGAAACGACAATAAGAATTGTAAAGCGAAACTTTCGAATTTTGGAAAAAATTGAAACTCACGAGAAACGACAAACGGGTTCTGAAATTCCTGATTGAAAACGCAAGGGTATCGGATGTCGACATAGCGAAAAAACTCAACATAACCCCGCAGGCGGTCGGCAAAATCAGGAAGAAGCTCGAGGAGGACGGGATAGTAAAAGGTTACTCAACGACCGTGGATTACGAGAAGCTGGGAATAAGGGTTTTCGCGATAGTGCTTTTCAAGTTCAATCCACAGTACAAACTCCGCGAGGAGGACATCGAAGAAAGAATCCGCGGACCGCATATAATCGATTATTACAGATTGCCGGAGGGTGATGTCACACACATCCTGATTTACGGCTTCAGGAGTCTGGACGAACTGGACAATTACTTTCACGCATTACAGATAGAGCGCGGACACATATCCGAAATAAAGAAGGTTTACATCCTGTCAGTCAAGAGTTTGATGAAAAACTCACCAAAGGAGTTGCTGCTCAAGGTAATCGACGAACTGGGTTCCGAAAAGCTTGCAAGGCCTCTTCCGCCAAAGCCGCTTCCGGGGCGTTACTTCACTTCTTCTTCGGTTTCGAGTAAATCCAGTACGAGTAAACCATAGGCACTATGGCGACCGTTAACACCGGGACCAGAACGACCCAAAGAACATTCTCCACAAGAAAACCCGCCACGAACATAAAAACTGCCGCAGCCATAAACAACTTCCCCCCGAGTTTGTGCGTTTTTTTCCATACGACATCACTGCTAAGAGTCCATGGCGTTCTTATGCCTATAAAGAAATTCCTCTTTGCGAACTGTATCATGTAACCAATATAAAAGAAAATTATTGATATGGCCGGAATTATGAAATAGTTTATTTTTATGTTGAACCCCAGGGCGATAAGCATCGTTATGAGATAAAGCCCGGCGAAGAACGCAACAATCACAGTTCTAAACTCGAATCCGAATCTATCATAAAACTTATTTATGTTTTTCCTGAAACCCTTGACCTCTATCGCCGGTATCACCAGAAAAAACAGGTACACCAACGCGGAAATGAGTGGTATCAAAACCAGATGAAGCGTTTTGGAACCGTATGCGTCAATCTCGCCCCTGGCGTTCCAGTGTGTCGGTATTTTTTCCGGGAGCTGGTCGTAAAAGTAAAAACCAAGCACAAACATGAGCAGTATCAGTCCTATAGGCAGGGCCTCTTTTTTACCGATTTTCATCATTAACCCATAAACTAATATGAAAATCCTGATATAAATCTCTATTTTTATGAACAAACCTAAAATATACATTCATGGCAAAAATTGACGACCTTGACCTGAAGATACTGCGCGAGTTTCAGAGGGATGCGAGGCAGAGTTACCGCGAGATGGCCGAGAAGTTGAAGGTCGCGGAAGGCACAATCTACAACCGGGTCGGCAAGCTTAAGGAATTGGGGATTATAAAAGGTTTTTTGCCTAACCTCGATTATTCAAAGCTCGGTTATGACCTCGTTGCGTTAATCGGCGTTGTTGTGGAGGGCGGTCATCTACCTGAACTAGAGCAGAATCTTTCGAAGGAAAGAAATGTCTCTGCGGTTTATGACATTACTGGAGATTACGATGCCATCGTGGTTGCGAAGTTCAAAAATCGTTCCGAGCTGAATGACCTGGTCAAAAAAATTCTTGGAATGAAGCACGTTTCAAGGACATATACCATGGTGGCGCTGAATGTCGTCAAGGAAGAGCATGGCGTAAATCTGTGATTACTGGGTAAAGAAACCGCCGATAATTCTTACCAACGCCCCGCCGAGAACTGCAAATACAGCGACCCATATCCCAACGAACACGACCTGGGCACCCAGGGACAGTGACTGCAGATAGGGAAGAACTATGGCGCTGATTAATGGCGATACCCAGATGCCCAAACCTGTAAGTGCGATAATAATCCCCAACCCGATTCCACGGCGGGTTATCAACTTTGCGACTCTTGAAGTCGTATCAATAACTCCGATATCCAAACTGCTGCCACGCGGATTTTGTGCAATACCTCCTGCCAAATCCGCCGGCGACATGGCTATTTCGGGCGGTTTTTCTGGGATTTTCATCCTGCGTTAATTTTATTTACTCCGACCCATTATTAAACGTAAAAAGTGGATGTGATAAGGTATCCTAGGGAAGTTGCAAAGGCAAAAAATCTGATCGAAAGGAAAACCCCTAATTCTTCAAAGGTGAGCTCTGTTGTTGGTGAAATATTGGACAATGTTTCCAAAAACGGGAACCCGGCATTGTTCAATTACACAAAAAAATTCGACAATTTTAATCTGACCAAAAAAAATCTGCGTGTTTCAAAGGCGGAAATAAAAAACGCATACAAAAAGGCAGACAAGAATCTCATCAAGGCGTTAAAACATGCATGCAAAAACATAAAGAAATTCCACTCAGAGCAATTCAAAAAAATAAACAAGAAATGGAACGTAAAAATTGATGACGGTATCGTCATCGGAGAAAAAATCAGCGCTATCGATTCCGTAGGATGTTACATTCCCGGTGGCAGGGCGAGTTATCCCTCAACGGTTCTAATGACCTGCGTTCCAGCAAAAGTGGCGGGCGTTGGGCGTGTCGTTATCGCCTCACCACCGCCGATTTCAGATGCAATTCTCGTCGCGGCAGAAATCTGCGGCGTTGATGAAATTTACCGCGTTGGCGGTGCCCAGGCAATCGCATCATTGGCCTACGGAACAGAAACAATAAAAAAAGTCAGCAAGATCATCGGTCCGGGAAACAAGTACGTGATGGCAGCAAAGAATTCCGTTTACGGTGTCGTTGATGTAGACATGCCTGCGGGTCCATCCGAAATTCTGATAATCGCTGATGAATCTGCAAATCCCAAATTCATCCGGGCAGATCTGCTGGCACAGGCAGAACATGACCCGGATGCGCGATGCGTTTTGGTAACCAATTCCCCTAAACTTCCAAAAAAAATAAAAATCAAAAATAAAAAGAATATCGCATGCGTTCTGGTGAAAAATCTCAACGATGCGGTAAAATTCGCAAACGAATACGCCCCTGAACATCTCGAAATCCTGACAAAAAATCCAGAAAAAATCGAAGGTAAAATAAAAAACGCGGGCGCGATATTCATCGGTTCTTACGCACCGGTCGCAGCCGGCGATTACTGCAGCGGCGGAAATCACGTGCTGCCGACCAGCGGTGCTGCAAAATTCGCATCGCAACTTTCTGTTCGTGATTTCATAAAAAGTTCGAGCGTGCAGAAAATCGACAAAAAAGGCCTGGAAAAATTAAGAGAAACAATCGAAAAACTTGCAGATGCGGAAGGCCTGAAAGAGCACAAAAAATCCGTAAGCGTTAGATTTCCCTGACCGCTTGAATCAGTTTTCCATTCTCTTTTTCAGTACCAACGCTTATCCTTACAAAATTTCCTCTAAACCCGCTGAATTTGCCGAACTTTCTCACGATAATTTTCTTATCCAAAAGTTTCCTGTAAAACCCATCCGCACTCATGGGTGAAACATCGACCAGCAGGAAATTCGCTTCGGAAGGATACGCCTTAAATTTTTTACCCAATTCCTTATACAAAATTTTTCTATCCTTCCGGATTTTTTCAACGCATTTTTTCATGTACGCAACATCATCAAGCGCGGCCACTGCGGCCTCTATCGCTATTGAATTCACGTTGAACGGCGGCCTTATCCGCTCCATAAGCCCAATAACTTTTGCATCCGCAATCATGTAACCGACACGCAAACCCGCAAGCCCGAACGCCTTCGCAAACGTCCTGAGCACGATAAGGTTGTTGTACTTTTTTGTAAGTTCCACCACGCTTTTTCCGTAAAACTCGACATATGCCTCGTCAACCACCACGATTTTTTCAGTTTTTAAAATTTTTTCGATATCTCCCTTACTTATCACAGTCCCAGTCGGGTTGTTCGGATTGCCCAGAAACAAGATGTTCGTATTTTTTATTTTTTTAATAAAATTTTTAACATTAAATTTGAAATTCTTATCCAATGGAACGCTCACCGGTTCAATGTCATAAATCCTTGGAACAAGTTCGTATTCCGCATATGACGGGTAAACGCTTGCGGTTCTTCCCCGAAACGTCTTTAACACAAAATCCATGAGCTCATCGGAACCGTTCCCGAGGATTACGTTTTCCGGCTTTACCTTACAATAACGCGCTATTTTTTCCTTCAGTTCAGGATACCTATAAGGATAAACATAAACCTTCCCGGCACTATCCCTAATCGCTTTCACTACCTTCATTGAAGGTCCGTAGTTGTTCTCGTTCGATGCCAACTTTATGCAGCCCTCTATGGTTTTTCCCGGAACGTATTCGTCCAGGCCGAAAACCCAGGGCTTTACCGTTTCCTTCAGGTTCATTTTAGCCTTTTCATGAATTGAATCGGATTGTCTTTCACCACCTTTAATGCTTCGTTCTCATCCAAACCCGCATCCAGAGCGACCTGCAACGCAGTTTCCTGCGTTACCAAATCCTCTGGTTCGTGAGCGTCCGTGTTTACCAGAAGTTTCGCTCCGGTTTTTTTTGCAATTTTTGCAACCCACTCGTTCCCCGTGCAGTGACCTCTTCTCGTGCTTAGCTCGAGGTAAATGTCGTTTTTTCTTGCGGTTTCTGCGTTTTTCTCCGTGATTTTTCCCGGATGTGCGAGTATGTCCACATACCTGCACTTCACCGCCTCCCTGTTCGTTCCTTCTTCCACCGGCTCGACAGGAGTTTCGCCATGGACCACCACCAAATCCGCTTTCAGCGCCTTTGCCTTTTTCGCGAGTTCCGCGATTTTGTTTTTTGGTATGTGCGTCAATTCCACACCAACGTAAACCTTAATGCCCCATGGAATCTGTCCTTTAATTTTCTGCTGGCATTTCAGCACGTGCTCAAGGTTCGTGAAATCCACGTGGTCGGTTATTGCGATTGCCTTGTAGCCCTTCACGAACGCGCGCCTTACCAGTTCCGTCGGGCACAAAACGCCCTCGCTGAAAAAAGTATGCGTGTGAAAGTCGCATCTTTTGCCAATATCATTCGCCATGGTTAATCATGCATGTATAAACTTAAATTTTACCATGTATTCCTATTCTATCACATGGAAATCATTTTTTTGGGAACGTCGGGTTGCATACCCACGGAGCACCGGGGCCTACCGAGTGTTCTGATAGATCACCTCAACCAGCAATTCCTCTTCGACTGCGGCGAAGGGACGCAGAGACAGATGAGGATGGTGGGGATAAACTTCATGAGAACAGACAACGTTTTTCTCACGCACCTGCACGCGGACCACTTTCTCGGTCTTGGAGGAATGATACAGAGCATGGATTTTCTGGAGCGCGACACCGATTTGAACATCTACGGACCAAAGGGAACAAAAGAAACAATAAACCACCTGCTTTC
>Ga0136653_10000551_pt1 | contig 19687 bp, 18 predicted proteins | sample LakKivw275mmetaG_FD_94866 | JGI IMG/M metagenome (GOLD analysis project Ga0136653, IMG submission 94866) | Anoxic lake water microbial communities from Lake Kivu, Rwanda to study Microbial Dark Matter (Phase II) - Lake Kivu water 275m metaG... | ecosystem: Environmental > Aquatic > Freshwater >...
ACAGTCACCTGCGACTTGCAATCAGGCCCCAGATATTTTAAGATGTTCTCCCTGCGTACCTCTGACATCCGCCTGACCAGTTTATGCGCCAGGGTAATCGGCAAAGGCATATGCTCCCTGGTTTCATTACAGGCAAACCCGAACATAATCCCCTGGTCTCCCGCACCTCCCACATTGACACCCTGGGCGATGTCCGGCGACTGGCTGTTGATCGTATTAACTATGGCGCAAGTCTTATAATCAAACCCGTATTTAGGGTTAGTATAACCGATTTCTTTTATAATCCTGCGCGCCAGCTTCTGGATATCAACGTAGGCGCTGGTAGCGATCTCCCCGCCCACGATTAAAAGCCCCATGGTAACGTAAGTTTCACAGGCGACCCTGCTTCTTTCTTTATCCGGGTCAAGCCTTAAGACCTCATCCAATACTCCGTCTGATATCTGGTCGCATACTTTATCCGGATGCCCCTCGCCCACCGATTCGGAAGTAAAAAAATGTTTACGCATTTCCTTAGTAACCCTCCCTTTCTAGAATTTGTTCTTCACTATGTTATAAGATTTCTTATCGCCGATATCCAGCCACCTTCCGCCAAATACAAAACCATATACCTTTGCGCGCTTCAGCAGCCAGCTGATATAAAAACCGGTTGCATCGCTCTTCCTCGCCCGGTGTATGTAATCCCTGATTAATTTCAAAGATGCCGCCGGGAAATAATAAAGGCACATCGCTACAAGGCGCGACGCCGGATGCTTTGGTTTCTCCTTAAAATCCCTGATCCTTCGTCCAACATCCATATTAACCACCCCGTATTTACCGGCGTCTTTGAGCCTTGTAATTTTGTAGACGCCGATTACCGGGTGCGGCTTTTTCGAGCGGGCGAAGGCAATGAAAGATTTTAAATCCGCGTCAAAGAGGTTATCGCCCCCTACCACCAGCAGCCCCTCTTTCAGGCGCCTCTTTCCCAATACAAACCCGATATCTCCGATCGCCCCGCGCCTGTCGGCATAATCCTTTGTCAAGTCGTCAACTAAGGTTATGCGCCTGGAAACCCTAAGCGTGCGTTTCCACTTCCTGAACTTAGAGATAAACCTGCCGTTAGTGACGACGATAATTTCATCCAGCGCTTCTATTTCAAGGAGCTTATCCAGGATATAGTTTATTATCGGCCTGGAGCCGACTTTAAGCAGGGGCTTAGGGTACTCCATGGTTAAAGGATAGAGCCGCGTGGCATACCCCGCTGCTAAGATTAAAGCCTTCACCCCGCCTGCCTCCTAAACATTCCCGCCTCGGAGTTAAGGCGGGGGTTCATCTATTCCTTGGCTAAACGGTCTTTGAGATACGTAACCCTATCCACCGGAGTGGGGTCTATCCCGTACAAAATCGCCAGGTAATACGAGACCATATCCCCCGTATAAATAAGAGAAAACATCCTGCTTAAGATACCCTCCCCGCGCGACCAGAGGTGGATTATCTCAACTTTCTCTTTTCTGATAATATCTTCCGTGATATCCATGCGCAGCCGTACGCGAGGATGCATCTTTTCATCTCTGAGCATCACTACCGCCAGATTTTTAAAAAGCTTCCTGGGATTTTCCCAGCCCACTATTTCGTTATGGTTCATCTCCGGAAAAAGGTGGTGCCAGGCCAGGGCTTTGGAATTCTCCGCCAGCTGCCCCCGGAAACGCAGGGCGCAGACATCAAAATGCACAGAGGCCGAATAGACTATCGTCAGTTTGTTAAAAATTTTACGCGCGACTGCCTTGGCGATATTATCCGCCTGCGCTATCTGCGGCGCTAACGATTGATCACGTAATTCTTTAAGCACCCTTACCGTTTGATTTACCTCAGCCGTGATGTCGCTGACAAAACCCATTTTCGACAGCAGATATAAAGGTATAATACTCAAATACCCCAAAGCGCACCTGGGCGCATGTGCTTTAGGTATCTCAACAAAGGGAAGATTATCTTTTTTCGCCAGCTCCTTGAGAGACCCGCCGCAGGAAAGGACGATGACTACGGCGTTCTTTTCCTTTGCCTGCTGATACGCGGAAATGGTCTCTTCGGTATTCCCGGAATAACTTGATATAAATACCAAGGAAGCACTATTGATATAAGCGGGGATTTCGTATTCCCTCAACACAATAATAGGGATCTTTGATTCGAAATACAGGTATGACCTGATTAAATCTGCCCCGATCGCTGAGCCCCCCATGCCGGCAAAAATAATCTTATCGAAACCCCTGTTTTTAACCTCTATTCTTGCTTGTTTTGCAATTTCGAGCGCCGCCTCGCACTGCAGCGGAAAATCCAAAAGCGCCGCAAGCATCCCCGACTTATCAATACGTTTTATATTTGTTAAGTTAAGCCCCCGCTTCATTGAGGATCCTCCTCAGTTTTTCCTGCGTGAAAACCTCTACCTCCCTGCCCGTAGGCAATTTCAATACTTCCTGCGCAACCTTTTCCGCCTGCTTGACCGTGGTAGAACGTATGATGTATTTGACCTCGGGGATCATCTGCGGCGGCATGCTGAATTCATCCAACCCCAGACCTAAAAGCATCAGGGCCATGTTCGGCTCCCCTGCCATCTCTCCGCACATCCCTACGCTTATGCCGGCGGCATGCCCTGCATCGATAACATTCTTGATCAATCTTAAAACTGCCGGATGCGCCGGTTCATAAAGGTAAGCGACTTTCTCGTTAGTGCGGTCGACGGCTATGGAATACTGAATCAAATCGTTGGTGCCGATACTGAAGAAATCCACTTCGCGCGCCAGGATATCGGAGGTCATCGCTGCCGAAGGGACTTCAATCATCGCTCCCACTTTTATATCGTCGTCAAACTTCATCTTCTTATTTTTCAGTTCTTTCTTGGCTTCTTCCAGTATCTTTTTTGCCTGCAGCAGTTCTTCGATTCCGGAAATCATCGGATACATCAATTTAAGCTTGCCGTGCACCGAAGCCCGAAGGATCGCCCGTAACTGCACTTTAAACATATCCGGCTGCGCCAGGCAGAATCTGATCGCCCTCCACCCCAGAAACGGCCGTATCTCCCTGGGGATCCTCAACTGAGACAGAAATTTATCTCCCCCCAAGTCCAAGGTACGTATGATTACCTGATAGGGCTTCATCTCTTCGGCAACAAATTTATAAGCCCGATAGTGCTCTTCTTCCGAAGGTAAATCCTCCCGGTTCATATAGAAGAACTCCGTGCGGTATAAACCGATACCGTGCGCTCCGTGTTCCCTGACCGCGGAGACTTCATCCGGAAGCTCGATATTAGCGCTGATCTCCACCTTTCTGCCGTCTTTGGTAACCGCAGGCAGGTCTTTTGCCGTAAAGAATATTTTTGCTACGCCTTTTAATTTTTGTTCTTCCTTTTGGTATTCAGCCAGCGTCTGGGTATCGGGATTTACAATCACCATACCCGTGCTTCCGTCAACTATCAGGGTATCTCCGTTGTTTATTTTTTGGGTTGCATCCTCAAGGCCTACCACCGCCGGTATCTCAAGCGACTTGGCCATAATCGCGGTGTGCGACGTCTTGCCTCCGATATCGGTCACAAAACCGGCAACGTCCTTTTTATGCATGGAAGCGGTATCGGAAGGAGCCAGGTCATGCGCTACGATAATAACTTTTTCTTTCAAATCCGTAAAGCTCCTGCGCTCCTTGCCCAGAAGATTGCGCAATATCCTCCTGCCTACATCATTGATATCGGAAGTCCGCTCTTTAAGGTATTCGTCTTCTATTTTGGAAAAGACACTAATGTACTTCTTCAGAACCTCGGAGAATATGTAAGGCACGCAGACCTGTTCTTTTTTCAACCGCGAGATCACTTCTTCAATCAGCATCCTGTCTTCTAAGACGAGAAGGTGTGCGTCAAATATCTCTGCCTCATCCTGCCCCATATCGGAAGCAATGCGCTTCTGCAGGTCGACGATCTCCTTGCGTGTTTTAATCAGTGCCTCTTCAAAAAGCTGTATCTGCAGAGGTATATCTTCCGGGCGGATCTGCTCTTTGGGGATAGTGAATTCCTCCCTGCCTATTTTATAGGCCGGGCCTACGGTAATCCCCCCGGCAGCGGCTATACCCTTAAACTTTATCATTCTCTTCCTCGCTTGAGATTAGTCTTTCCAGTTCCGCGATAGCCGAATCGGCATCTTCCCCGTCGACCTCGATGATGATGGTGCTTCCCTTTTCGGCTCCCAGCATCAGGATGCCCATAATTGACTTACCGTTAACCTCTTCCTCATCGTGCCTGACGGTTATCCGCGAATCAAACTTATTGGCAACCTGCACAAAAATAGCCGCAGGCCGGGCGTGCAGGCCCTGCTTATTTCTGACTACTAACTCTTTTTTAATCAACGGCATCTTCCTATATCTCTTCGCTTAAGCCGAATATTACTCTGGCTAATTTTACCGGGTCGTGGCGGACGACATCACCGCTTTTGACAACATCCTCTTCGATCACGCGGTAACCCATATTCTCTATGTTCTTTCTGTCGCTGATTACCCTCCGGGAATTCTGAGATTCATAACGCCCGAGTACCTCCGTAGGCACATCTCCGGTATTGACGATACAATAATCTATGATCCGGGGATGGCTGTGGTTAATCAGCGTCTTGATGTGTTCTGAAGCGTTAAAGTTATCGGTTTCTCCGGCCTGGGTCATCACATTGCAGACATATGCCTTGATAGCCGAAGAAGCGATGATCTTATCGGTAATCTCTTTTATCAACAAGTTAGGGATAATACTCGTATAGAGCGAACCCGGCCCCAGTACAATTATCTCTGCTTCCTCAATCGCCTTTAGCGCTTCCGGCGTGGCAGCCGCTGCTGCCGGCTTGAGGCCGACTTTATTTATCGGCAGGTGCGCCTTAGGTATATTATTCTCGCCTTCGGTGACCGAGCCGTTTTTATACTGTGCTACTAATACCACGTTATCAAGGGTGGAAGGGATCACCTGCCCTTTAAGGGCAAGGACTTTGCTCGTCTCTTTAATCGCTTTCTCAAAATCTCCTGTTAACTGCGTCATTACGGTAATAAAAAGATTTCCAAAGTTATGCCCTTCAAGCTGCGAATTTTTATCGAAGCGGAACTGGAAAAGCTCGCGCATCAATGCCGGGGCATCCGCTAAAGCGACCAGGCAGTTGCGTATGTCCCCCGGAGGGAGGATATCAAACTCCTGCCTCAGCCGTCCGGAAGAGCCGCCGTCATCCGCCACGGTGACGATAGCGGTAATATTCGAGGTGTATTCTTTTAAACCGCTGAGCAGAACCGATAATCCCGTTCCCCCGCCGACAGCAACAATCCGGGGCCCCCGGCCGAGCTGTTTCCTCTGATAAAGCATATCCACCAGGTGGGAACCCTTTGAGGCCGGGGCAAAAGCGGCGATAAAAGAACGGATCATGCTTTTGATGCCAAGGATAAGAATAATAATCCCGGAAATTACAACGATTAAATCCAGAATCTTGATAATCAATAATCCCTCAAGCTGCAGGCGGCTTGAACCGATAACTACTAAAATTATCCCAAAGGCACCCAGCAGAATCCAACGCTTGATGCCGATACCCGGATGCAGCCACTTAAATAAATCTTTAAATTTTTCTTTCATCTTGTAATATCAATCTGCGGCTTAAGCCTTTTTTTCGTCTTCCTGCGTGATCGTCCTGACCAGGGTCTTATCGTCTTCGCAGGCGCGCAAGGAATCGCGGAAATATTTGTCCTTTAAGAGGCGGGAAATCCTTGCCAGGGCTTTTAAATGCGGGCCGGCTGAATCCTGGGGCGCCACAAGCAGAAAAAACAGGTATGCCGGTTCGCCGTCAAGCGAATCGAAATCAACGCCTTTTTTAGAGACACCGAAAGCAGCTATAAGTTTCTCAACACAATCCGATTTTGCGTGCGGAATGGCAATCCCCTGGCCGATTGCAGTAGACCCTAAAGACTCCCTCGCTATCAGCGCTTCAATCAGCTTGTTGCGGAAGCGCTTCTCGATTTCACCGGCATTAACCAGAGAATCAACCAGCTCTTTTATTACTTCTTCTTTTTTGGCAGATTTAATATCCATGGTAACCGCTTTTTTGGAAAGAAAGTCCGCAATCTTCATCGCTGTCTTCTCCTATTCTGGGTTAATCCGGCTAATTTAACTAATCAACTGAATATGGAGCGGGAGACGGGGTTCGAACCCGCGACATCGACCTTGGCAAGGTCGCGCTCTACCAACTGAGCCACTCCCGCGTTAAAATTTTCCCAACCACATTACTTTAGAAATTTTAATCCTGAGGCCGTAAGGCCGAAGGATCTAAAGTTAGCTTACTATGGGCGGAAGAGGATTTGAACCTCCAAGGGTTTCCCCAATAGCTCCTAAGGCTATCGCGTATGCCAATTCCGCCATCCGCCCGCTAAAAACAAGTAACTCGTAAATTTGTAACTAGTAACTCGTAATTTAAATAACTTAGGGCGGATATATTTTCTCATACGAAAAATAAATTACTGGTTACGAGTTACTAGCTTACTAGTTACTAAATTCACTGAGCCTCCCGAGACTCGAACTCGTCGCTCGCCGACGTTTAAAATGGCTCGCTCCCCAAAGGGGCTCTGCCCCTATGGCGCTCCCCGCCACAAAACTTGGCGGGTCGCTGTTACCCCGAAAGCGTGGGGAAAGTTTTTCCCCACACCCCTTTCGAGTTCTCGTCTAAATCTAATGAGCCTCCCGAGACTCGAACTCGGCACAGCCACCTTAAAAGGGTGGTGCTCTACCAGATGAGCTAGAGGCCCAAATTTATTTTGAAAACCCTTTTCAGAGAACTGATTCGTAACTCGTAAAGTCGTAACTAGTAACTCGTAATTTCTCTTTAAGAATACCTAAAATTACTAGTTACGAGTTACTAGCTTACTAGTTACTAGAATTCTAATACTTCTTTTTCTTTGCTCTTCAACAACTCGTCAACTTTGACGATGTACCTATCAACTACCTTCTGCAGCTCATCTACGCTTCTGAATTTTTCGTCTTCGGAAACTATCTTATCCTTAAGCATCTTCTCCAGATGCTCTTTGGCATCGCGCCTGATCGTCCTCAAAGATACCCTGCCTTCCTCAGCCATCTCATGCAGCACCTTTGCCAGCTCTTGGCGCCTCTCTTTTGATAACTGGGGCACGGAAAGCCTGATTACCTTGCCGTCATTGGAAGGCGTAATCCCGATGTTGGATTTCATTATCGCCTTTTCTATCTCTGCTATTGCGCTTGCGTCCCAGGGCTGAATTACCAGCAAGTGAGCGTCCGGAACGGATATAGAGGCAAGCTGTTTTAAAAGCGTGGGGGCGCCGTAATAATCTATGTGTAAACCTTCCACTAGCGTCGGGCTGGCGCGTCCTGTCCTGACTTCGGAGAATTCCCGCGTTACCGATTCAAGCGCCTTCTTCATCTTCTCTTCTGCGCCGCGCAAAACTTCTTTAGTGCTCATATTCTCCTCCCGGGAAGACGGATCTCCCGCCTTCTCATCAATCAGTTTCGCCTTAAGAGGCCAAAGCGGTCTTCGGCAAGCAACGATTATGATACCACCGTACCTATTTTTTCCCCCAAGACCACCCGCTTGATATTTCCTTCTTTATTTAGATTGAATACCACGATGGGCAGTTTATTATCCATACAGAGGCTTACGGCTGTGGCATCCATTACTTTAAGGCGTTTCTTCAGGACATCTATATATTTTAATTTTTCAAAGCGCCTGGCGCTCTTCACTTTTATCGGGTCGGCGGAATAAACGCCGTCAACCTTAGTCGCTTTTAATATCGCGTCGGCCCCGATCTCCATTGCCCGCAAAGCCGCGGCGGTATCCGTGGTAAAATAGGGATTTCCCGTCCCTGCCACAAATATCACCACCCGCCCTTTTTCTAAATGCCTTACCGCCCTTCTGCGTATATAGGGTTCCGCAATCCGCTGCATTTCTATGGCAGTCATCACCCTGGTGGGCATATCCATCTTTTCCAGCACATCCTGAAGAGCCAGGCCGTTGATTACTGTCGCCAGCATCCCCATATAATCAGCTACCGAACGATCTAAGTCAAGGCCCCTTAACCCCACGTTCTCCTGCCCCCGGAAAATATTGCCCGCTCCCAGGACAATCGCTACATCAATGCCCAGATCCCTCACCTCTTTGATCTGTCGGGCAATAGAAATCAACACGGAATGGTCAATGCCGTGGGAGCGCTTACCCTGCAGCGCTTCTCCGCTGAGTTTCAAAACCACTCTTTTATAGGCGGCGCTTTTCATCATTCCCCGATTTTGTAACGCTGGAATCTTCTGACTACGATATTCTCTCCGAGTTTGGCGATCAGGCTTACCTGATAATCCTTTATCGAGATCCCCGGGTCTTTTATGAACGCCTGCTCAAGGAGGCAGTTATTCTTATAAAAAAGTTCTTTATCCTTCTCACCGCTGATAATCTCTTCGGGCACGTCTTCTCTCTTGATATACTGGGGACTGGTAGCGGCTACCTGCATCGCTACGTCTTTAGTGAACTGGCAGAACTCGCCGTTCTTGGCGACAAAGTCGGTTTCACAATCTACCTCGACTATCACCCCCAATTTGTTGCCGTGATGCAGATACGCCTCGATGCGGCCTTCCTTGGCGTGGCGCTCTTGTTTTTTAGCGGCTATCTCTAAACCCTGCTTGCGCAGGTATTCCGCCGCTTTCTTGATGTCGCCCTTTGACTCTTCAAGCGCTTTCCTGCAGTGCGCGATGCTGGCGCTGGTAAGATGCCTTAATTCCTTGACTAAATCAACGGAGATTTTCATCTTGAAACTTAACCTCTCTTTCTCTGTTTTCCTTTTTCTTCTTCCTGCTTAAGGCGCGCTTTTTTCACAGGATGCACCCCTTCTTCCGCGGGTTTTTCTTTTTCCACGATCACCTCTATCTCCTCGATCTCTGCTTCTTCCTGCGGGAGAATCTCCGGTGCCCCTTCCTGCTGCTCCTGTTTTATCCCGACGCCTTCCTGCGACAGATAAGAGAGAAATTTCTTCCTGCCTTCTATCGCCGCATCCGCCAGAAGCGAACAAACCAGCTTTATTGACTTGGTAGCGTCATCGTTTCCGGGGATGGGAAAATCAATCAAATCCGGATTAGAATTAGTATCGATCAACGCGACAATCGGTATCTTAAGCTTCCTTGCCTCTTTGACTGCGGTATCTTCTTTCTTGGTATCTACGATGATCGCCGCTTTGGGCATATTCTCCATTTCGGTAATCCCGGAGAAGTTTTTCTTCAGCTTTGCCAGCTCTTTTTCCAGGCCGGCTACTTCTTTTTTAGTGAACTTTTCGAAGGTCCCGTCCTCCTTCATCTTCTCTATTTCTTTCAGGCGGTTGATCCTCTTTTTGATAGTGGAAAAATTGGTCAGCAGCCCCCCCGGCCAGCGTTCGGTGACGTAATACATACCGCTGCGGATTGCCTCCTCCTTCACTGCCTGCTGTGCCTGTTTTTTGGTCCCCACGAACATCACCATTTCGCCTTTGGAGGTGATGCTGAGGATATGATCCCTCGCTTGATTAATGCACTCTTCGGTCTTCTCCAGGTCAATGATATAGATACTGCTCCTTGATCCGAAGATGAATTTTTTCATTTTGGGATTCCAGCGCTTGGTTTGGTGGCCGAAATGTACTCCTGCTTCCAGTAATTGCTTAATCAGTTCTGATGGCACTGCTTTTCTCCTTTTTTAGCCCCTCGCAGAAATCCTCTGGCTTCAGCCCCAAGGATGGATACCCATTGTTTCTGCTCGGGAGTGAGCCCGGCATCTTAAAAGCCTGGCTCCACTAAGTTATTGTGCGATGTGCCTTTAGCTCTCTGGTAAAGGCAGAATTAGGGTATTAGTATAGCAAAAACTTATATATATGCAAGTATTTTATCTTAAAAATAAAGGCTTTACTGCCTATTCCGGGGAAAGTTCCTGCATTTGGTAGAGCCTGCGGTAAAGGCCGTCGCGGGCTACCAGTTCTGCGTGGGTTCCCTGCTCAACAATAACGCCCTTATCCAAGACAACTATAGAATGGGCGTTGCGTACCGTAGAAAGCCGGTGGGCGATGACAAACACGGTTCTGCCCTGAATAAGCTCATCCAGCGCTACCTGCACAACCCTCTCCGACTGAGTATCCAACTGGGAAGTCGCCTCATCCAGGATCAGTATCGGGGGGTTCTTAATCAGCGCCCGCGCAATAGCGATACGCTGGCGCTCCCCGCCGGACAATTTCATACCCCGGTCGCCGATAACCGTATTGTAGCCGGCGGGAAAATTCTTTATAAAATCATGGGCGTGCGCCCGCTTTGCCGCCTGTTCAATTTCGGCTTCCCCGGCTGAAGGTTTGCCGTAGGCGATATTGGCGCTGGTCGTATCATTAAATAAAATGGTTTCCTGGCTTACCAGGGCGATTTGCTTGCGCAGAGAAAGAAGAGAAACCCCCCGGATGTCCTGCCCGTCGATAAAGATCTGCCCTTTTTGCGGGTCGTAGAACCTGGGGATCAAGTCGACCAGCGTGGTTTTCCCGGTACCGCTGGGGCCGACTATCGCCAGCATCTGCCCTTTAGATACTTCGATACTGATATCTTTAAGCACGTTCTGCTGGCCGTAAGCAAACCACACTCCCCTAAAGCTGATTTTATTCTTAAATTCCTTCAGCTCCGTGGCTTCTGCCGTTTCTTTTACGCTCGGAGAGGCATCGAGTATTTCATAGACGCGGCTGCTGGCTGCCATTGCCTGCTGCATGATCGAACTTACCTGGCTGAGCTTCTTAAAAGGCTTAATCAGCGAAAGTATCCCTGCCATAAACAAGGCAAATACGCCGAAAGAAAGCACTCCGTCTATCACCTGCCTGCCGCTATAATAGAGGATAAAGATTGCCATGCCGATACCGATCAGCTCGGTAAAAATACCCAGAAGCAGCATCCGCTTTATCGCTTTCATCGCCAGGCGGTAATACTGGTAATTCTGCTCCTTAAATCTGGCGATTTCCCGCATTTCCGCGCAGAAGGCGCGCACAATCCTTACCCCGATAAAAGTCTCTACCAGCAGGGAATTTATATCCGCCATCTTCTCCTGCGAACGCTTGCTTAACCGCCGCAGGATCCTGCCGACGATAATCATCGGCAGCGCTACCATCGGCAGCACCACTACCGAAATTAAAGCCAGGCGCCAGTTAATATAAAAGATCAATACCGCAAAACAGATTACCTGAAAAGACTCATAAATCAGGTCAGTGACTGCGTAAGAAACGGCGTTTTCAATGAGTTTTACGTCGTTGGTGATGCGGGAGATCAGCTCTCCGCTTCTCCTTTGAATAAAGAAATCAAGCGAAAGCTGCTGCATCTTCGCGTAGACTCTGTCTTTGACGTCGCGGATTACCCTTTGTCCGACGTCAGACATAATATAAGAATGCCAGAATTCAAAAACCGCCCGCATGACGATAGCCAACGGCATCACGATGACGATTAAAGAAAGCACTTTTAACGGAGGCATGCTGTTGAGCCAGCTGACCAGGGAATCTATAACGGCGGGGAATTGTCCCGTAGTCACCACTATCGGCCGGTTAGTGAATATCCTGTCTACCACCGGTACTATCGCGCTTAAGCGGAAGACGTCTAAGACCGTAACCAGCAGCATAAACAGCCCGGAGAGCGCCAAAAGCCCTGCGTAAGGCCTGGCAAAACTGAATAGTTTGCGGTATTCCTTCATAGGTTGTCTAATATACCACATCCCCTGCTCTTTGTCGAGGGGATATTGACGGTTTTAGCGCCTGGCTTGCCTGTGTTTCTCGGGAACGCTTGGCGCGCCCCTGCGAGGCGCGCCTGCGCTCGCATCGGCTGCGTCGCTCTTTCGCATCCGGGCCCTTGAGAAACTTTCTTTTTTTTATTTTGGAGCCGGATGCGAAAACCTTGCCCGCTCCTTGCCTTTACGTCCCTCGAAACATCAGTCAAGCCAGCCGCTAAATATCGACTAGTAAGTTTTGCCGAAAAGCAATTGTTCGCGCACAATCAGGAATTTTTTGGCAAATGTGTGCGAGGAATTACGAGCTGCTGGAGCAGTAGCTATACCGTTAGTCGTTGCGTAAGCAGCGAGTAAGCCGAAGCACACGGCAAAAAATTCCGTGCGCGAATAATTGCCCGCAGGCAAAAACAATGAAGTAAGATTTTAGTTGCAAGCGGGCTGCTACTCTGATATCATTCTTTCTATGAATAAATTACGCGTCGGGGTAGTGGGAATCGGGCATCTGGGGTTAAAGCATGCCGCAACTTACAGACAAATCCCGGGATGCGCCCTTACGGCAATCTGCGATACAAATCCTGGACGCATAAGCCACGCTTCGGCTGAATTGAATGTCCCCGGCTTCACCGACTACCGGGAGCTTTTCGGCAAAGTAGACTGCGTAAGCATCGCCGTCCCTACCTCTCTGCATTATGAAATCGGCGCGGCATTCCTGAAAAACGGAATCCATGCCTTACTCGAAAAACCCTTTACTACCGACTTAAAAGAAGCGGATTCCCTGATCAAGATCGCCGGTAGCAAGAAACTAACCCTGCAGGTAGGCCACATCGAACGCTTCAACTCCGCATTTTCTGCCACTAAGGAAATCATCCGGGAGCCTAAATTCATCGAATGCCACCGCTTAAGCCCCTTCCCCAACCGTTCGCTGGATATCGGCGTCGTCCTGGACCTGATGATACATGATATTGATATCATCCTTGGACTGGTAAATTCCCCTTTAAAAAAATCCGAGGCAGTGGGTGTGCCGGTATTAACTGCTTTCGAAGATATCGCTAATGCCCGGCTCACCTTTAAAAACGGCTGCGTCTGCAACCTCACTGCCAGCCGGGTTTCGGATGAAGTAATGCGCAAGATCCGGATCTTCCAGCACGATACCTATATATCATTAGACTATAAAGAAGCCCGCGCCTGCGTTTATAAAAAGGACAGGGCTTCCATCTCAAAAGAAGACCTGCCCATAGAAAAAGAGGAATCCCTGCAGAAAGAACTCGCCTCATTCATCGATTGCCTCGCCGAGGGAAAAGAGCCGCTAGTCAGCGGTAAGGTAGCGCGAGAGGCACTTAAAGTAGCCCTTGAAATCCGCCGAGAGATATGGAAGAAAAACAAGTCCTGATTATTTGCGGAGAACCCTCCGGAGAACTTCACGCCTCCAATCTCGCACGGGAAATCAAAAGGATTAACCCCGCAGTAAAAATATCCGCCGTAGGCGGCGCTTTGCTTAAGGAAGCAGGGGCATCTATCATCTATGATATAAAGGGCCTTTCAGCCTTCGGATTCTTCGATGTTTTAAAGAAACTCCCCGTCTTCTTCGGTTTAAAGAAATTTCTCCTCTCCTATATAGAAAAAAACCGGCCTGATTTAATCGTCCTGGTTGACTTCGGCGGATTCAACCTGCGCCTGGCAAAGGCCTTAAAAAACAAGGTCCCCGTTGCTTATTATATCTGCCCGCAGGTCTGGGCCTCAAGGCCAGGCAGGGTCAAAACAATCAGAAAATATATCACCCGGGCCCTGGTAATCTTTCCCTTTGAAAAGGATTTTTACGCTGCACACGGCGTGGATGCGCAGTTTATCGGGCATCCCCTCCTTGATATCGTCAAGCCCTCCATGGCAAAAGAGGATTTCCTGCGGCAAAACTCGCTCGGCATAAATAATCTGACCATAGCCCTGCTCCCCGGTTCAAGAAACGCAGAGATCCGCAATATCCTGCCGCTGATGGCAGAAGCCGCATCCCTGATCAGCAAAAAAATAAATGCGGTGCAGTTTATAATCGCTAAAACAAAAGGTGTAAGCGAAAAAGAATATACCGCCGCCTTAAAAGGCCGCCTTGAGGGCGCTAAAATTATCGAATCTAAAACTTATGATTGCCTGAATTCGGCGGATTTTGCGCTGGTCGCTTCCGGCACGGCAACGCTTGAAACGGCATTGATCGGAAAGCCTTTTTCAGTGATCTATAAGATGGGTTTATTGAATTATTTGCTCTATAGGCCGCAGGTAAAAGTCCCCTTTGCCTCGATAGTAAATATCCTGGCTGAGAGAAAAATCGTTGAAGAGTTTATTCAGTTTGACGCCAGGCCAAAAAAAATCGCCGGCTATGTAATAGATACCATCGCCGACGCGCAAAAGTTAAAGACTATTAAAGAAAATCTTTCCTTAGTAGTGCACTCCCTGGGAGAACCCGGGGCTGCTTTCCGCGCCGCCCGCCTCCTCCTATCATAGCTCCTGGTGCTCAGGTTATCGGGCACCTGTACCTTTAGGAGAGTTCGGATTCTAATTTGTCGATCAGGCGATCTGCTTCTTTGATGATCGGCAAAGGCAGAAGTTTAGAAAGCTCAATCTCTTTTTTAAGCGCTTTAAGAGTAGAAAGAAACCGCCTCAACGTCACCTCTCTCCTCTTTTTGTAGGCCTCTTGCGGCTCAAGCTCGTCTCTGCTTCTGATCAAACTGGTCAAATCTCTCTTTAGCTGGCCGGCGTCTTTACCTTCCTGGAATATACCTTTTTTAAGATTATCATAATCGTTTTCATCGAGTGATTTCTTGCTCTTTGCCATGCGCAGTACATCTACGGCTTCATAAGTAGGCACATTTGCCGCATCTGCCTGCGCCAGGAAACTATCCTGCAGATAGCGCGGCTCCTCTTTCTCAAGGAAAAAATACGATTTTAAGAGTTTCATTGCCGTCTGTTTCCTGATGCCTATTTCCTTGGAAGTATAAGTATCGAATTTGGCAAACCCCCATTCTTTGAATTTTTTATCCTTCCAAACTGAATATAACGCCCTTCCCAGCTCCACCCAGGAAGTCTTGAAATTTTTTGCCGCTTCCAGCGCGTGGCGCCGGAAGGTATCCTCGCCGAATTCCTGCATCCTCTCTTCCAGGTTCCTTATTGTTTTTGTTTTGCGGTATTCCATGTTAGGCTCCTTTATATCTTTGCGCCATCTCGATCCTTTCATCGATAGGCGGGTGGTCAAAGAAAAACAGCTTTATCAAAAGGTTAGGATTCCTGTCTGCCAGATTCTGGCCTGCCAGCTTTTCCATCATCGAAACAAAAGCGGCTTTATCCTGGGTAACTTCAAGGGCCATCCTGTCAGCGTTTGCCTCCATAGACCTGATGAAATAATTCTCAAGCGGCTGGGTAATCAGCCCGAAGATAATAAAATAGATGAAAACTAAAGGAAGTGCCGCGACCGAAGATAAGGAATCCAGCCCGAAAACAGGCAATAGGTTTGCGGCGGACTTAAAGATCAGGAAAAATAATACCAGCGTTACGGCCGAATTAGTCATGATCATCTTAAGCAGGTGCCTGAGCCGGTAATGAGCGAATTCATGCGCCAGTATCGCTTCGATCTCCTGCTGGGTATATTTTCCCTTTAAAGTATCGGCGAGGATCACTCTCCTTGTCGAGCCCCATCCCACAAAAGCGGCATTTGCCTTAAGGGTTTTTTTACTAAAATCTACTTCAAAGACATCTAAAATTCTTACCTTCATCTTCTCGGCCAAGCCCATTATCCTCTGCCTTAAACCCTCATCCTCCATTTTACGGTATTTAAAGAATAGCGGGATGATTACTACCGGAGTCAACTTGGCTAAAATCAGGCTTAAAAATATCCAAATTACCGAAATCGCCAGCCACCAATTATCGGCAAATGCCTTAAGGACAAAATAAAAAGCCGAAAGTACTATCAGGCTGATGATATAGGACAATACCCCTGCTTTGACATTATCTAAAAGCCAGGAGCCGGGTTTCTCACGGCTGAGCCCGAATTTATGCTCTACCCTAAAGGAGCGGTAGAAATTAAAGGGAAAATCCAAAACCGCATAGCTAAGGAAAGTTATAGCCAGATAAATCAAGAGGGCTAAATATTGGTTTTGGGTAATTTTGGCGATTCCCTGCGACAGTCCGGAAGATAAACCGAGCTTCAGGAATAAAAAAAGCAGGATTAACAGGTAGGCTGTACTAAAAAGGGCAAAACCGTACTTGATATTTGAGTAGCGTTTTGCCCTATTACCCTCTTTGCTCATTTCTCTTTTTTCTCAAGCGGGATGATATTGATGAATGTCCTCACCTTCCCGTGAGATGTCTTCTTCTTGCTGAAAAGAACTTTCCCTTCGCAGAGCGAAAAGAGCGGATCAAGCCCTTTGGCGTTTTTGCCCGCTTTATATGCGTTTATCCCTCTGACAAGTATCTGCCCGGTCTTAACAAGCTGCCCGTTGGATACTTTGAGCATTTTGTCTTTTTTCGGTGTTGAAAAACCTCCAACCATTGTATCCTCCTTAATATATTTGATCTTGATTTTTAGGGAATAACTATACCACAGAATACCTAACTAAGCAACACCTCTTCTGTTTTCTCCGGCAGATAGGCGTTGATTCCCTCTTCCTTAAGGGTATCGCAAAGGCCCTGCGACTGATCAATATCTCCGTGCACGATAAATACCCGTTTTAAAGGCAGGCACCCGCGGACAAAATCGCAGAGCTCTATCCTATCGGCATGGCCGGAAAAAGAGTTGATTACCGTTACCTCGGCATTAAGTTCATATTCAATGCCGAATATGCGCACAAAGGGATCTTTCTCGACGATCCTCCTGCCCAGCGTATCTCCTGCCATATAACCGACTACCAGGATGCTGTTGCGGGAATCCTCAATGTTATTCTTCAGATGGTGCAGGATGCGCCCGGACTCGCACATTCCGGAACCGGCGATAATAATCATCGGCCGGCGGTCGTTATTTAAATTCTTGGACTCCTGCTGATTGCGGACGTAACGCAAATTCAGGAAATCGAACGGGCTTGCCCCCTGCCTGATCAATTGCTGGGCCATGGGGTTAAAGAAAGCGGCGTGGTATTTAAAAACTTCGGTGATATTGCTGGCTAAGGGGCTATCCACATATATAGGTATGACCGGGAGCGCCTTTTCTTTAAAAAGTTCGTTTAAGAAATAAAGCACCTCCTGAGTCCTCTCAAGCGCAAACGAAGGAATAAGGACCTTGCCTTTACGCTCAACCGTGCGCCTGACTACATCTTTCAATTTTAACTTTGCTTCTTCAATCGGTGCATGCAGGCGTTTTCCGTAGGTGCTCTCGATAATAAGATAATCAAGGCCCTTTGGGATAACCGGGTCATTAAGCAGGGGCAGATTCTTCCTGCCCAGATCTACGGCATAACCTAACTTGATTATCCCTGAATTATTCTTGATTTCAACTACCGCTACAGCCGAACCGAGTATGTGCCCGGCATCGTGCAAAGTGACGAAACAGTCTTTTGCCAGGCAAAAACGCTGATTATAGGAAAGAGAACGAAACCTTTTTATCGCCTTAACCGCTTCTTTTTTTGTATAAAGCGGCTTTCTCAAAGGCAGGCCCAGCCTACGGTTAATCTTATTGACGTACCTGATATCTTCTTCCTGGATCTTACCCGAATCTTCAAGCATAAGCTCGGCAAGGTCCTTGGTCGCGGAAGTGGAATAAATTTTACAACGCAGCCCCTTACCGATCAAACCCGGGATATTTCCGCAGTGGTCTATATGGGCGTGCGATAAGACTACCGCATTCAGTTTACGGGGGTTATAAAGGAAAGTGGTATTTACCTGATAGAATTCGTCGCGGTGGCCGTGGAAGAGCCCGGCATCAAGCAGGATCTGAGATTGCCCCGTGCTGATGATATGGCTTGAGCCGGTTACGCTCCTTACTGCTCCCAAAAATTGCAGTTTTATCGGCATAATTAATCGCGCGCTTTCAGTTTAAAAACTATCAGCAGTACCGAGAAAGGATATATAAGGCTAAACCACATCAATACTCTATTTGCGAGGAAATAATCCAGTAACGCCGTGGGGCTACGGAAAACACTCATACCGACTGCCGCCAGTACATATTGAATCCAGAAGACTTTGACCGGAGAGCCGAAGATCACCGCCGCTATATATCTTCTAAATTGTATCTTGGTCAGCCCCGCGCCTAAATCCTGAAACCTGTAAGGGACTAACGGCGCAGCGCGCAGAAGAAATAACCAGAAGAAACTTAAGCGCCCCATTTTATCGTCAAGATGCCTGTATTTCTCAGGCAGGTGGTGTTCGATAAATCCGCGGCCGAGGCGGCGCGATAAACCGAATAAAACAAAGGCATTAATTATCTCTGCCAGCCATATCAGCAGCGCGCTTAAGTATGGCCCGAAGACAAAGGCCCCGGCTATCCAGAAGACATCCTTGGAGAAGAAAACAAAGAAGGTTACTACAACATAGAGCACGACATAAAGCTGGCAGGAGAAAACCAGCGGTACTTCTCCCACCAGCATCTCTACCATATCCGGATGAAAGCTTAAGTTCCTTCCCAGATAATACAGCGCCACAAACAGCAATATTAAGGCAAGGAATTCTATCCTGCTTTTTATCCTGTGGTTATTCATGGGCGGGATCTTTTATACGACAAATAGATTGCGGGAAGAAAACTTTCCGTCTGTAGTCAAATTTACGCCTAAGCGTTTCAATCCTACCTCATCTCCCGGCGTCGGGATATGCGTCATATGCACCTCGCAGCCGTTGAGCTCTTTTAATTTATTCATTGCCAGTTCCGCGGTGTGGTTGGTAGTAGCGCTGATAGCAAGTGCGATTAACGTCTCCTCTAAATCAAGGCTCTCAGATTCGCTATTTAATACCCCTTCTTTCAGTTTTCCGATCTGATTAATGATATGCGGTGATAAAAGCAAAATCTCATCGGGTATATTAGCCAGCACTTTTACCGCGTTTAAGACCAGGCTGGAAGCCGCATGCATAAGTTTTGAGTTTTTTCCGGTAATGATACGCTCGTCCGCAAGTTGAATTGCCGCTCCGCAGAAAATCCCTTCATTGCCTTTGCCGCTGCGTTCGGCATCATCTGCCGCCTTTCTGGCCACCTCTACTACTGCCCTGTCCGTGACTTTTACCCCCAATTCCTCCATCAGCAGATTGACTTTATCTACGGTCTCTTTTCTCTCGATCCCCAGGACATACTCGCTGTTATAACGGAAGTACCTGCGGATCAACTCCTGCCTTGCCGCTTCCTGGACTATTTTATCGTCAACTATGCCGAAACCCGCGCGGTTAACCCCCATATCCGTAGGAGAATTATAAGTCGGAAGGTTGGCGTCTTTATTGAATATTTTAGTCAGAATGAGTTTCAGGATGGGGAAACTTTCCACGTCCCGGTTGTAATTTATCGCGGTCTTATTGTATTTATTCAGGTGAAACGGGTCCACCAGGTTAAAATCCTGAATATCGGCGGTAGCTGCCTCATAAGCCAGGTTCACAGGGTGCTTCAGGGGAAGGTTCCAGATCGGAAAGGTCTCGAACTTGGCGTAACCTGCGTTTACCCCGCGCTTATGCTTCTGATAAAGCTGGGAAAGGCAGGTAGCAAGTTTGCCGCTTCCCGGACCGGGCGCGGTGACTACTATTATCGGCTTCTTGCTTTCTACAAACTCGTTCTTACCGAACCCCTGGTCGCTGACGATTTTATCAACATCCGCAGGGTAACCTTCTATCGGATAATGCAGGTAAACTTTCACTCCCCGGCGCTCAAGTTTATTCTTAAACATCGTTGCTGTCGGCTGATTCGCAAAACGCGTAATCACTACCGACAATATATCCAGCCCCCAGCCCCTTAAATCATCTATCAGTTTTAGCGTCGCCGCGTCATA
>Ga0136653_10000553_pt1 | contig 19678 bp, 11 predicted proteins | sample LakKivw275mmetaG_FD_94866 | JGI IMG/M metagenome (GOLD analysis project Ga0136653, IMG submission 94866) | Anoxic lake water microbial communities from Lake Kivu, Rwanda to study Microbial Dark Matter (Phase II) - Lake Kivu water 275m metaG... | ecosystem: Environmental > Aquatic > Freshwater >...
CCAATAACACCATGTCACATATCTGGATCAAGGATATTGCAAACCGGTTGTACGCCGTTGACAACTATCTTACAGGCAGAAGATTGAATATTAAATTACAGGCCAATTTCTGACGCCATGATGTTCGAGCACCCCCGGTTGCTTTATGGCCTGATCTTGCTGGCTGTACCCATCCTGATCCATTTCCTCAATTTTCACAGGACCCGGACGGTCTATTTCAGTTCCCTGAAATTTCTCAGGGAGGCCGAAACGAGCCGCCGAAACAGGCGAAGGATCCAGGATGTCTTTTTACTTATCCTGCGCCTGTTGATATTAGCCTGTATCATCCTGGCTTTTGCCAAACCCGTATGGAACCGGATTCCGGGAACCATTCAGACCGGAAGCCTCGTCGGTCTTTATTTGGACAATTCCTACAGCATGGAACTTGTCAACGAAGGGGAAACATTGCTGGAATCAGGGAAAACAGAGGCTGAAGAAATAATCAGGAGCTATCCCCCTGATACGCGGTTTTTATTGGTCACTAACGGATTAAATCTGGATTTTGAAGGAATTTCCGACCAACAACTTGCTTTGGAAAGGGTTGAAGTTCTGGAACCTGAACCTTATTCAGCCAATATTGCCGATATCCTTAAAGAATTTCAATCACTCAGTGACGGAGCTGGAAGAAAAATCTCAGCCCTATACCTGCTATCGGATTTCACGCAAGGTTTTTTTCAGTCACTCACCGGAGTTGACACATCCGGTATTCCGGTTTTCCCGGTTCCACTCCGGAGCAACCTGGTATCCAATATCAGCGTTGATAGCTGCTGGTTTGACCGTCCTTTGCATCAGAAAGGTCAAACGGATGTGCTGAAAGTGAAAATTTCCAACCATTCAGACCAGGATTTCAGGAACCTGCCCGTGAAACTCATTATAAATGATTCATTGAGAAACGAAACCGGCGTGGAGTTGACCGCCGGAAGTTCTTCGGAAATCAGCATTCCCTTCACCATCCAGGGTGCCGGATGGCAAAAAGGAAGGGTATCGATCTCAGATTATCCTTATGAGTATGATAATGACCTCTGGTTTACTTACCGGATTGAAGCCGGCATTTCGGTCCTTCTTCTGTTTGATCAATCACCCAATCCTTACTTTAGACAATTGTTCCGGTATGATCCCTATTTCCGCGCGGATGAATTTACCGTCAAAGGATTCCCTCGATCCGGATTCGACGGGTACCAGGCTGTAATCCTGGCCGGAATTCATTCTTTTGAAGGCCTTCTGTCTGACCAGGTCCGATCCTACCTGAACGCAGGAGGTGTCATATGGTTTTTCCCCGAGACAACCGGGCAACTGATCAGCTACAACGAATTCCTGGCATCGCTCAATCTGCCAACGATCCATTCAATAGCAACTTACACGGTGGAATCCCGTCTGGGCTCGAACATGGGTGAGTGGTTGAGATCCGTAGTAGTCAATCCCGATAAAAGGATCAGGATGCCGGTATTTAACCAGACTTTTAAATTCATCAATTCCGGAAGAAGCAGGTCTGATTTGCTGACCACTGTCGGTGGTGATATTATACTGAGCCGTTTCCGCGCCGGCAACGGAACTTTTGTTTTAAGCGCCTTTCCGCTTGAAGGGCAGGCCACCGACCTGATGTATCATCCACTTTTCATTCCTTTTACTTATCTCATTACGACTTCCGGGCTGAGTCATGAAAAATTATACTGTGTTGCCGGCCATGATGAACCGGCTGATATCAGTTTTACCCTGCGGCCGGATGCAGGCTCGGTGATACTGGTCAATGCCCTGACGGGGGAAGAGACGCATCCGTCAGTCAAACCTGGATTTGGCGGCAAGACTCATGTATACCTGGATTACGTACCGGTTCCCGGACATTATGAACTCAGGCAATCAGACAATTCAGTTGCCTGGGTGGCTTACAATCTGGACCGAATCGAATCGGAATTAAACTATCTCCCTGACAGCGTGATCATGGACAAATTCACTCAGGCAGGCTGGTCAGTGAACCATCAAACCCCGCAAGCAAACAACTTCATCATTAAACCATTCCTTCCCGAAAATCACAGGAAGAGCCTATGGCACTACTTTCTATTGGCGGCCTTGATCCTGTTGGTCACCGAGTCTCTTGTAATGCACCGGAAAAAGTAATTCCTTTGTAGTATTATCAAAACCTTTATTTCGCATGAAGCCGAATGAGTACATCACGCGCGAGGAGCTCTATGGAGCACATAATTATCACCCGTTGCCGGTAGTGCTGGACCATGGCCAGGGAGTGTTTGTCTGGGATGTGGTAGGCAAGCGTTATTTCGACTTTCTTTCGGCCTATTCTGCTGTTAATCAAGGGCATTGTCATCCCAAGATACTCCAGGCCATGACAGAGCAGGCCCGGAAAATGACCTTGACATCAAGGGCTTTTTACAATTCTGTATTGGGCGAATATGAGGAATACATAACACGGTATTTTGGTTACGACAAAGTACTTCCCATGAATTCAGGCGCCGAGGGGGACGAAACAGCCCTTAAGCTTTGCAGGAAATGGGCTTACACCCGTAAAGGAATCCCCGAAAACCAGGCCAAAATCATTGTGTGCGAGGGCAATTTCCATGGCCGCACCATCACTGTCATATCGATGTCCACGGATCCCGACTCATATGGGGGATTTGGTCCCTTCACCCCTGGTTTCATTAAAATACCTTACAACGACATCCGGTCCCTTGAAGAGGCTTTAAAGGATCCTACGGTAGCTGGTTTTCTGGTTGAGCCCATCCAGGGTGAGGCCGGGGTTTTTGTTCCGGATCCCGGATATCTCAGCCAGGCTGCAAAATTGTGCAAGAAGAACAATGTTCTATTCATTGCCGATGAAATCCAGACGGGGATAGCCCGGACCGGAAAGCTTCTGGCTTGTGATCATGAGAATGTACGACCGGATATTCTGATCCTCGGCAAGGCCTTGTCGGGTGGTTTTTATCCTATTTCAGCCGTTCTGGCCGATGATGATATCATGCTTTGCATCAAGCCGGGAGAGCACGGATCGACCTTTGGGGGCAATCCGCTGGCGGCTAAAATCGCCATCGCAGCACTTGAAGTTGTGAAAGAAGAAAAACTGGCTGAAAATGCAGAAACAATGGGGCACATCTTCAGGGAAAAGTTAAGCCAAATCAAGTCGGACCGTATTGAGCTGATCAGGGGGAAAGGCCTTTTGAATGCTATCGTCATAAAACCCAAAGTGGGTACAACCGCCTGGGATGTATGTCTGGCAATGAAAGACAACGGTCTTATAGCCAAACCGACGCATCAACATATCATCCGGTTTGCTCCGCCTTTGGTTATAACGGAAGAGCAGGTGCTGGAATCATCTGATATCATCAGGAAAACCATCGAAAGCCTGTAACTAGGTCAATTTCAGGGCATAGTAACTCAGCATGATCTCCAGGTTTATTCTATTTCCTGCAATAGTAATTTTGTTGACCGGTCTGTCTGGTCCGGCTAAAGCGCAACCAGACAGCCTGCCGGATGGGATCTGGTTTAAGCATGCTGATAATACCGGGAAAAGGTTCCTCTACAGTCAGACCATCATATGGTCAGCCAGCCTTGGTGCCCATCTCGCTCTCAATATTAAAGAGGGCTGGACAGAAAGGGTAACCTGGAGAATGTATCGAAGGACCTTCACGCTGCCTCCGGTCTGGGACGATGATCACTGGTCATGGAACTATGAAGTTCATCCCGTAATGAGTTCCTTTTCATACTTGTCGTACCGGAACCGCGGGGCGCACTGGACGGGGGCCATCGCGGGAACCGCCTTGAATTCGATCATTTATGAATACGTAATTGCCGGCGGAACACAACAGCCCAGTTGGAATGACATGATAGCAACCCCAATCCTCGGAAGCCTGCTGGGGGAAGGCATTTATCAGGTAAAAAAGCTGATGTTGAGAGACAAATATTTAGCCTGGTGGGAGAAGATACTGATAACAGCTACGGATCCCTTTGAAGTTTTCTATTATGGGTTCAACTACAAAAAAATAGTGTCCGCCCGATACCGTTAGTATGAGCATTTCCGGTGGCTGCGAACTGGCAGTCCATGATTAAACAAAAAAAAAGTCCCCGCAAAAAATTGCGGGGACTTTTTTGTCATTTTTTACAGCTCATTCAGGAGCCGGTTATTTTCCGATTTCAAACAGGTTGTATTCAACCCTGCGGTTCTGGGCACGGCCTTCCGGTTTTTTATTATCCTGGGCAGGTTTCGTTTCGCCGAAATACTGCAGCCTGATCCTGTCGCCTCCAATACCTTTATTGATCAGGTAATCTTTGGCTGAATTAGCTCTTTGTTCTGAAAGTTTCAGATTATACTCTTCGGTTCCGACATAATCCGTATGGCCATCGAATTGAATACCGAAATCAAGGTGGTTAACCAAGGCGTTTGAAATCTTGTCAAGGGTTTCGATTCCTGCCGGTTTGAGTTTGTAGGAGTCAAAATCGAACAGGATCGGTTCCATGAAGAGATTATATTTAGCAATAATGGCTTTCATGTCAAACGGACAGCCTTTCAATTCACTGACACCAGGTTTATCGGGGCAGGCATCCTCACTGTCCGGGATTCCGTCCCGATCGCTGTCCAGAGGGCAGCCGAACCGGTCAACCTTATATCCTTTAGGTGTGTTCGGGCAACGGTCGTCTTTATCAATCACGCCGTCTCCGTCAGTGTCAGGGCATCCTTTCAGGGCAGCCGGACCTGCAACATCCGGGCAATCATCCAGTTTATCCTGAATGCCGTCACCATCGGTATCGGGGCAGCCGTTGAACTGTTTCAATCCCGCAACGGTCGGGCATTCATCCTGGTAGTCATAAATTCCATCCTTATCCGTATCCAGTGGACAACCGTCAGCATCAACCGGCACACCAGCCGGAGTATCGGGGCACTTGTCGAGCTTATCAACGACACCGTCACCATCAGCGTCTTTTTTCTTGGCTTTTCCGGGGGTGATATACAATCCAACGGAGTTTTCGAGGAAGAGGTCTCCACCCTTTTTACCGGTAGTCACGACATCACCCACTACACCATCAACCTTATCTGTAAAAGGGTACATCAGGGCAGTCTGTGCCACGAAACTGATAGCAGGGCTGATCCTGAGATTGAGGCCAACCGCTCCATAGAGGTCAGGGGTTACAAATTTATCTGCAAATGCGCCATTTTCGCCAGTGCCTGATGCGTTTGCATAATTGGCCCCCACACCGGCCAGGAGATAAGGAGCAAGCAAGGCGTTTTCCTTTAAAATGTAACCATTATTGAACTTATACTTAGCCAGCAGGTTGGTGTTGAACATGTGGGTGTAGAAATTCAGCCAGGTAGGGGCTCCGAGCTTGCCTTGATCGTTCGTGCGCTCTCCATCATAGAAAAAATGGAGCATAAGATCCAAAGATGGATTCAAGTATCTCGCAAGGCTGGCACCCACCCCATATCCCTGTGAAAAAGAATAAAACTGGTTGGCAAGGTCACCATTGTATTCCATAACCCCGAAATGTGCGCCAACTCCCCATTTATTGTCAGCATTCTGGGCATTAACAGCCGTAACACTGATCATAAATAGTGAAATCAAGAGTAATCTTTTTAGTTTCATATCCGGTACAGTTTAAGTAAGTGTCAATTTAGGTTTTCTATTAAGATCAAAAGTAAATCATTTCTAACGATCTGCAAAACCGAATGAATGTTTTCCTTGTCACGGCTGACAGACCCGGCCATATATTCAGGTATTTGCATGATCAATAGATCAGCTCTATTCGTGTCGTATCAAAAGCTTTTATAAAAAAAGTATCCGTCCGGAAGACCTGCTCATCATTCTTTCTTTTTGACCATCGGATCAGAATATCCTGATGTCCGATAATCTGGCAGAGCACCTCCTGGTCAATGTTCATGCCGCTAAACTGGTACATTTCACTTTTACAGCAGACTTCGCAACTGGTAAAGCCATTAAGCAGACGAAACTCGAAATAATCTTGTTCGTTGACCGGTTGTGCGTTCAGCACGTGGATCTGAAGCACGGCTTTTGGCAGAATCTGATACCGGGCATCAATACCCCCTTCACTTTTAACCTCCTCGGTGTTCAGTTCAAGAGTCCAACCATAATATCCGGCTTTGGCAAAGTTCAGTTTGAGACCCGTATAGTTTCTATAATCCATCTCGAATGAAAAGCGCCCGCCCGTATCGGTAATGCGGGTTCCGGCCAAATCGTAGTTGGCTCTGAAGATACCCGCCTCTATTCTCTGGGTCCACAGCTCAACCGTCGCTCCACCCACTGGTATTCCCTGGTTAGGATCCTCCAAATTGCCTGAAATAACAAGCGTCTCGTGCCTGGTACATCCCAGGAGGAAGAACTGGGACACGAAGGCGATAAGTAGAATTCTGACCCTCAAAATGGATCCAGGCATAAACAGGATAGAAATCAATCCTCGCATAACCAAAGCTGATTAATAAAAGTACAAACCGGGAACCAGTCTTGGCCCACCTGCTCACAACTTTTTTTTTAAAATGCCATAAAACGGAGTTTAAAAACTATTTTTACGATAAAGCAGCTCCCATGAAAGAGATTAAAACCCTCGAGCCCCAAGCCTTGTGGTGTTTCTTTGAGCAAATCCTTCAGATTCCCCGGCCCAGTGATCACGAAGACTGGATTCGCGAATTCCTGATCCAGTTTGCCCGGGACAGGAACCTGTTTCATACCGTTGATTCTGCCGGTAACCTGCTGATCCGGAAGGAGGCCATGCCTGGGTTCGAAAACAGAACCGGGGTATGCCTTCAAAGCCATCTTGACATGGTGTGTGAGAAACATGCCTCCCTGGATTTTGATTTCCTGAAGGATTCCATCCAGGCATATATTGATCAAGGATGGATCAAAGCCAGGGGAACAACCCTCGGAGCTGACGATGGGATCGGGATTGCCGCCCAGATGGCCATCCTTGACTCACGGCACGTCTCGCATGGCCCGCTTGAATGCCTTTTCACCGTTGCCGAGGAAACCGGTCTGAATGGCGCTTTCGGCCTTGAACCGGATTTTCTGGAAAGCGCCATTCTATTGAATCTGGATTCGGAAGATGAGGGTGAATTGTTTATCGGTTGTGCTGGTGGGATCGATCTGACGGCCTGGCTTGATTTTGAGAAAGACAAGGTTCCTGCAGGTTTTTGTGGACTGGATCTGATGATTCATGGATTGAAAGGAGGACATTCGGGAGACGACATTCACAGGGGATTGGGAAATGCAAACAAGATAATGACTCGTTTTTTATGGGAAAACAGTGATGATTTTGATATCAGGATTCACGACTTCACCGGTGGCAATCTCAGGAACGCCATTGCCCGTGAAGCCAAGGCAACGGTTGCCGTACCTGTTATCCATAAGAAGTCAATAATTGATGCTTTTCAAGCTTTCTCATCGGTCCTGAAAGAGGAATTGGCACGCACGGAACCGACCCTGGATTTTTCAATCAAAGAAGTTGATGTTCCCGATTGGGCAATTGACGAGGATACACGATCTAACCTGTTGAACTCACTGTACTCTTGTCCGCATGGGGTGATTTCCTGGAGCCAGGTAATCCCGGGACTTGTCGAAACATCGACCAACCTGGCTGCCGTCAGGTTTGAAAAAGACAGGATTAAAGTAACCACCAATCAAAGAAGTTCCAGGGAATCAGCCAAACAGGATATTTCGCAGATGGTGGAGAGTGTTTTTCTCCTCGCAGGAGCAGAAATCCAGAAATCGACAGGATATCCCGGCTGGAATCCCAATCCTGATTCGGAAATTCTTTCCATCACGGCTCAGGCTTATTCTGACCTTTTCAGGGAAGAACCCAAGGTTAAAGCCATCCATGCCGGACTTGAATGCGGGCTGTTTCTTACCAGGTATCCGCGCATGGATATGGTTTCATTCGGCCCGACGATCAAAGGTGTACACAGTCCTGATGAGCGCCTTGACATTGAATCCGTGATACGTTTCTGGCATCTCCTGGTTGAAGTTCTTAAACGAATCCCCTGATATGGAAATTCCGGGCATTGTCAAACGGGATCCCTATCTGTCGCCCTATTCTCAAAAGATCCGGGAAAGGCAGGAACGAATTCACCTGAAAAGGATTGCTTTAACCGGTCAAACTGGTTCCCTGTCCGATTTTGCCAACGGGTATCACTATTTCGGCCTGCATCGTTCAGAGCATGGATGGCTTTTCAGGGAATGGGCTCCCAACGCCAATTCAATGTGGCTTACCGGGACTTTTAACAACTGGCAGCTGCAAGACAAATACCGGTTTGGTCCCGGCAAAAACGGCCAATGGACTTTGGATCTTCAAGAAGATCAGATCCATCATCTGGATGAATATAAACTTTGGGTGACATGGGATGGCGGCGGAGATTACAGGATACCACTGTATGCCAACCGGGTTGTTCAGGATGAGGTGACCAAGGTCTTCAATGCACAAGTCTGGGACCCTCCGGAGAGCGGCCATTCCCGGCATTCCTTGAAACGGATTCCTTTTCCGGGAGCAAAGCCCCTGCTGATTTATGAAGCTCATGTGGGCATGTCCTCGGAAGAAGGCAAGGTTAATTCCTTCAATTCCTTCCGGACCGATATTCTGCCCCGGATTGCCCGGCTGGGTTATAACACGATCCAGTTGATGGCTATCCAGGAGCATCCCTATTATGGTTCTTTCGGATATCATGTTTCCAGTTTCTATGCTGTCTCAAGCCGTTTTGGCACACCTTCCGACTTGCGGGACCTGGTTGCGGAAGCACACCGCCTGGGCATCCGGGTCATCATGGATATAGTTCATTCACATGCCGTTAAAAACACGGTTGAGGGTCCGGGACTGTTTGACGGATCACCGGGAATGCTGTTTCATACGGACCACCGGCGCGAACATCCGGCCTGGGATTCCTTGTGCTTCGATTACGGCAAGAACGAAACCCTCCACTTTCTGTTGTCCAATTGCAAGTACTGGCTGGAAGAATATGATTTTGATGGCTTCCGCTTTGATGGAGTCACCAGCATGCTATATTATGATCATGGACTCGGAAGGGATTTTGCAACCTATGACGCCTATTTTAATGCCGGTGTCGATGAGGATGCACTGGTTTATCTGGCATTGGCAAATGCCTTGATTCATGAATCCAAGCCTGAAGCGATTTCGATAGCGGAGGACATGAGCGGATTGCCGGGACTGGCGGCCCCTCTGCCTGAAGGCGGCCTCGGATTCGATTACAGGTTAGCCATGGGAATACCGGATTTCTGGATTCGAACGTTGAAGGAAAAGCCTGATGAAGAGTGGAATGTAACCGGAATCTGGTGGGAACTGACCAACCGAAGGCAGGATGAAAAAACAGTTTCCTACGTTGAATCCCATGACCAGGCCCTGGTCGGGGATAAAACCGTCATTTTCAGGCTGGCCGACAAAGAGATGTATACTCATATGGCAGTCAACACTCCCAGTCTGATCATCGACCGTGCCATCGCCTTGCATAAAATGATCAGGCTCGTGACCCTGTCAACACACGGAGGTGGTTATCTTACCTTTATGGGCAATGAGTTCGGTCATCCGGAGTGGATCGACTTTCCCCGGGAGGGGAACGGGTGGTCCTATCATTATGCCAGAAGGTTATGGAGTCTTGCCAGTAATCCGTTACTGAAGTACATCGGCATGGACCGTTTTGACCAGGCCATGATCCGTCTCTTTTCCGATGAAGATCTCCATACCGGACAAATTATTTCCGTGCTTAACATGGACCGGGATCATGTTCTGGCATTCAGGAGGGGCGATCACCTGTTTGTATTCAATTTCCATCCGGTCAATTCCTACACGGGGTTTGGCATTAATTGTGATGCGGCTGAATACCGGATCGTTCTGGATACTGACCGGCTTGAATTCGGAGGATTTGGGAGAATTGACGACACCATGGCATACGATGCTTTTCCTCTCGGCAAGCTGGGTTCCGGTTACCAGTTGAAGCTTTACCTGCCCTGCCGGATAGGATTGGTCTTGAAAAAAATAACCACACCGCATGCCCGTTGAAATGGGATAGTCAGACCGGTATGAATTCCAGGATCATCATCTACCAGCTTATGCCCAGGTTATTTACCAATAACCGGCGGGATCCTGTCCATAATGGTTCGATACTGGAAAACGGATGTGGAAAGTTTAACGATTTGACCAACAGGGTCATCGAAGAACTGTCCGAGTATGGCATTACCCATATCTGGCTTACCGGAATTCTGCGTCATGCCACAACAACTGACTACCCGAACAATAACCTGAAATCCAGCTCTCCTGATATTGTAAAAGGAAAGGCCGGATCGCCTTTTGCGGTTACGGATTATTATGATATTGACCCCGACTTGTCAATCTCGGTTCCAGACCGGATGGATGAGTTTAACAGCCTGCTGAACCGGATCCACTCCCACGGGCTGAAGGTGATTATCGATTTCATTCCCAATCATGTGTCGAGGGATTACCGGTCCGTTCAAAAGCCCCAGGGTGTATTGGATCTTGGTGCTTTGGACGATCCTTCAGTTTCTTTTAAAAGGGACAACAACTTCTATTATCTCCCTGGTCAATTCTTAAGGATCGGGAATTATTCTGAGAGTCCGGCCAAGGCGACAGGTAATGATGTTTTTAACTCAAATCCGTCAGTAAATGATTGGTATGATACCATAAAGATCAATTATGGAATCGATTTCTCCGATCATACCAATCATTTTGACCCGATACCCGATACCTGGAACAAGATGAAAGATATCCTGCAGTTTTGGGTTGCCAAGGGCATTGACGGCTTTCGTTGCGACATGGCGGGTATGATTCCCGTTGAATTCTGGGCCTATTCCATTCAGAGAATAAAGGCCCAAAATCAAGAAATCATTTTCATTGCCGAACTGTATGAGCCTGAACGATACCGTGATTTTCTTGAATCAGGCGGATTCGATTTCCTGTACGATAAGGCTGGCTTTTACGATATCCTCCGGCCCGTTATTACCGGACAAAGTTCGACTCAAAATATCAGCCGGATCTGGCAATCACTTGAAGGTCTGGATCCCAAGATGCTGCGATTCCTGGAAAACCATGATGAACAGCGGATCGCTTCAAGCCATTTCGCGGGTGATCCCCGGAAAGGATTGCCCGGCATGGCTCTGGCTGCCCTGATGAATAAAGGCCCCCTGTTGCTTTACTCGGGCCAGGAAGTGGGAGAACCTGCGACCGGATCAGCGGGTTTTAGCGGTGATGATGGCCGGACCAGCATTTTCGACTATACAACCATGCCTGAAATCCAGAAATGGTATGCCGGAGGAAAATGCGATGGATCCTTTCTGTCACCGGAACAATATCTCCTTCGACGGGAATATTCTTCCCTGATCAGGCTTGCTTCCCAATCACCCGCCAAGGATGGCGCTTTTTATGATCTTACATGGGCTAACGGGGACAATCCGGAAAGTGACCGGACCTATGCTTTTATCCGCTATCATCCGGATGCTGCAAATGTCCGGGGAGGCGAGGCCGGCAGCCGCGGATATAAAATCTGGCTGATTGTCATCAGCTTTGATTGGCGGATCAGAAACCTGAATATCCGGATCCCTGCTCATGCATTGGAAATTCTTGGATTCACGGATGATTCGCGGATCCTTATCAGTCCGTTGCCCGGTTTTCCCGGCGAAACGCAAAACCTGCTGATTTCTCAAATAACCACGAGAGGTGTGAAAGTGGAGCTCAATCAAGCCGGTTACGTTATCTGTCAGAGCTTTTTACCCGCCTGAAGGTCTCATGCCCATTTGAGAAGAACAAAATCCTGCCGGTGAGGTAAAAGGTTATTCTTGGGGTAAATACGGACACAATAATTGAAAACGCCTGGCTGTGTTGGAATAGCTGCAATCCGGTAACTTGTATGCCCGTTCAGCTTTTCGGCCCTGGTAAACTCCTTGGTGTACAGGAACTGCTGTTGTCCGCTGGGCAAGGATGTCACTACCAGCAATTCCACACCCACATCCTCGGGTGCCAGCCCGTTCAGCTTAAGAATAACCTCACCGGTAAGTTTCTCGCCCATCGGCAGAGGCTTGGACAGGTCCATGGAGTATTTGGTTTCGATCACTTCAATGGAATCCCAGAGAGATGAAACCCGCTTTTTCCATCGCGTTATTTCACGGGCCAGGTGGTAATTATTGGTTTTAATGTCGCTGCAGCGCTCCTTCAACTTCCGGTAAAACCTTTCGGAATAATCATCAATCATTCTCCGGGTAGTAAAATGGGGAGCTATCTGGGCAATGGCATTCTTAACATACCGGATCCAGCCTTCCGGGACACCTTGTTTGTTTCTGTTGTAATACAAGGGTACAATCTGTTCTTCCAACAGGTTGTAGATCATGGTCACGTCCAGTTCGTCCTGGAAATTCTGGTCCTCATATATCCTTTCTTCCTGCAAGGCCCAGCCGGCCTCTGGTTTATAGCCCTCACACCACCAACCGTCCAGGACACTGAAATTCAGCACGCCGTTCATGGCAGCTTTCATCCCGCTTGTGCCTGAAGCTTCCAGCGGCCTCGTCGGAGTGTTCAGCCAGACATCAACCCCCTGCACCAGCTTCCGGGCCACTGTCATGTCGTAGTTTTCAAGAAAAACTATCCTTCCCCTGAATTCCGGTTTTCTGGATATTTCGACAATGTACCGGATCAGGTCCTGGCCGGCTTTGTCCCTGGGATGGGCCTTGCCTGCAAAAATAAACTGAACGGGCCTTTCCGGATGATTGACAATTTTAGCTAACCGTTCCAAATCCCTGAATATCAGGTGTGCCCTTTTATAAGTGGCAAAACGTCGGGCAAAACCGATCGTCAAGGTATTCGGATTCAATCTCTGGTTGATTTCAAGGATTTGCTTCGGGGGCTCATGGCGCCTGATTGAAACCTTTTCGAGCCGTTGCCGGATGTAATTGATCAGTACCGCCCGTAACGACTGGCGGATAGCCCAGATCTCTTCATCAGGTACACCGTGTATCCTCTCCCAGTAAGTTATATCTGATTGATTTTCAATAAATTCTCGCCCAAATGCATCAAGGTAAAGCTTTTGCCACTCCCCGGCTGCCCAGGTCTGGTAATGAACGCCATTGGTCACATAGCCTACGTGGAGTTCTTCCGGGAAATAACCTTTCCATAGATCCTGGAAAATCTTACGGGTTACTTCTCCGTGCAAATTGCTGACCGCATTAATTTCCTGTGACAAGCGAGAAGCCAGGTGGGACATCGAAAACCTTTCCTGAACATTTCCGGGTTCAATGCGTCCCAGATTGATAAAATCATCCCAATTAATGTTCAGCCGTTCGGGGTAATGGCTCATGTAGGTGCGGATCATTGCCTCCGAAAAGGTATCGTGGCCTGCCGGAACCGGCGTATGGGTGGTGAACAGGGTTGATGCCCTGACAACCTCCAGGGATTCATCGAAGGTGAACCGTTTAATTTCCATCAACCTTCGGATCCTTTCCAGGCCAATAAAGGCGGAATGCCCTTCATTGCAATGATAAATATCCGGAGTAAGCCCCAATCGTACAAGTATCCGGATGCCTCCCACACCCAGCACCATTTCCTGTTTCAACCGGTTCTCTTCGTCTCCACCGTAGAGGTGATAGGTAACAGATTGATCAGAAGGCTGATTGGCCTCGAAGTCTGTATCGAGAAGATAGAGCGAAATCCTCCCGACCATGCATTTCCATAACCTGACATGAAGAATCCTGCCTGGCAGGGCGATTTGAACCTCCATCCAGTTCCCCTCTGCATCCATGACCGGTTCAATAGGAAGATCAGAGAACTGTTCAGGAATGTCCTCTGCGATCTGTTCACCGTTGATGGTAAGAACTTGCCGGAAATATCCATACCTGTACAACAGCCCGATGCCGGTCATGGGCATGTTTCGGTCGCTGGCTTCCTTCAGGTAATCTCCAGCAAGGATACCCAAGCCTCCCGAATAGATTTTCAGGCTTGAATGAAAACCAAATTCCATGCTGAAATAAGCAACTGAGGGTTGCGACGAATCGGGCGGCTGTTGAATGTAATCTTCAAATCTGCCAAGAACTTCCCCGTAGCGTTGGGTGAAATGCTTATCCTTTTCCAGGCTGATCAGGCGGCTTAAAGAAATGTGCCTCAGCAAGACTATTGGATTGTGATCGGCCTTTTCCCACAGATCGGGATCAATGGAACGGAACAGATTCTCAGCATCGATGTTCCAGGTCCACCAGATGTTCTTCGAAAGGGACACCAAGCCACTGAGTTTCTCGGGAAAAGCAGATTCAATAACGATCTTTTTCCAGATCGGTTCTTCGATCCTGGCCACCCTGACCCTGCCGGTATCTACCGTTTCACCTGAATATTCCGGTTCCGGACGGTCAATCTGGCTGACGCTGGCCAAGGCTGATGCATAAGCCTCCCTGTAAGATTGGTAGAATAAATCCCATGCGGCTTTTTGGGACCAATCCTGGGATAATTCCCGAATCTTGTCACGCCGGCTTTCGATAACCGGAATCACCTTTACGATAGTCGAACTGATCCAGGAAACGAGTTCCTCATCAGAATGGTTTTTCCTGGGAGCAATGGCTACCGGTAGCTGAGGAAAATCAGATTTAAAGGATTGAAACCATAATCCACATCCTGACTGATCAGTGGTAATTGTCGGCACACCGCAGGCCAGGCTCTCTATAGGAGTATAACCCCAAGGTTCATAATAGGATGGGAAGAGGGTGTAATCCATTCCTGTTATAACCTCATAATAGGTCATGTTGAGGATCCCGTCCTGCCCGTTGAGGTAACAGGGAATGAACAGGACATTTACCTTTTTTTGGGAACCGTTATCCAGACCGACCTCGCCGATCAGCTTCAGTATAGGATCAACAGATGCATCATGCAAGTTATGGGTCAGGTGCAAGGAACCTTTAATTTCGGCTGATTCATGCTTGACGCGCTGCAAAACGCTGTTGCGTGGGCCGTAATTATAAGCTGGGACCAGGATAAAGGCGAGGACGGGTCGCCGGATTTCCGTGGTTTTTTCGAGTTCGGCCAGTGAACGGATGAAAATATCAAATCCTTTGTTCCTGAATTCGTACCGGCCGCTCGTCGCTATCATAAAAACAGTTTCGGGGTAATGATTCCCGGTCACTGCCTCGGCAATAGCAATCATTTTTTTTCTGGCAGCCAGACGGTCTGATTCAAGCTTGCCACGATCCGGGATACTGGCCGTATCAAAACCGTTAGGCGTCAGGTAATCAGGAGATTTTCCGAGCAATTGCTTGCATTCTTCAGCCGTAATACCGCTTACAGTAGTAAAAACATCCGCAGCGAGTGCCGCATTCTTCTCCATCGAGTGCTTTGCCCTTACATTTAACCGGGCGGCTGTTTCATCACCGGAGTACTCCTGGAGGTGCTCGTACAACTGCATACCGTTACCGGCTATTGAACGTCCTACCGTCGTTGCATGAGTGGTGAAAACTGAAGCTATGTAAGGAGCCTCCTTTTCAAGATAAAGCACACCCATGCCGGTCATCCACTCATGAAAATGAGCGATCACATTCCTGTACCGGTGATATTCGCTGAAATTCCTGATCAGCATTCCGGCGGCATAACCGAAAAGTGAAGCTTCGACATAATCCCAGTCGCCAGTAATGGAATCAAGCTTGTAATCTTCCCAGGCCTTGCTGAATATTTCATCCTTCTTCCCAATCAAAGAAGTGAAGTCGATCATGATCACCAGGGGTGAACCCGGAATGTTCCAGTTCCCTATGCGGAAATTGAGCCCAAGCTGGACGGCATGTTGCTTCCAGCCTGCGAACAGAGACTGATCTTCCGTAAATTCAGGATTTTCATGTTCCTCACGCCAGGTATCCGGACCAATGTATACATACTGGCCGTCATAAGCTTTTTGGGATTCACTATTCTTGGAGGTCAAGACGGTATGAATTCCACCGATTTTATTACATACCTCCCAGCTGACTTCGAAGACCATATCCGGAAGCTTGGGCGATCCGTTTTCCCTCATAATTTCCTTTCAAAAAAACAGCACGAATTAACTAATTTTTTCCCTTTTTACCTGCCCGGGTTGTTTTGGTTGCCTTGTCGGGCAGTTTGGTACTTACAGGATCTTGACGTCCGGCTGATTTGGCAGTAGTATTCCTTTTCTTTCTTAATTGTTTGAGAATATTCTCATAAGCTCCGATCGCTTCATCCAGATTCTGCCCTGCGAGTTCCTCCAGGGGGATTCCCTTGTAACGCACTCTTTTGGTTTTTTTCTCCAGGCGGATAATGAAATCACTCAGGATATTCATGTAATTGATAAAGGCATCATAGGGACTGTTATAGGGGTTGAAGTAATTGTGAACAGCCTGGTCAGTAAAAAATTTGGTTGACATGTAATAGAAATGATCGCTGGCTTGCAGATAAGCCCAGTCTTTTGTGAGCGCCTGGTCTTGTGCCTGAAGGACCAGGGTTCTGAGGGAATACAGCTTGTTAAAGGCTTCCTTTTGCATTTCATTGCCCAGCCAGGCCGACAGATCTCTCTCCTCATCAGCCCAGGAACTGGGATAAGGAACCGATAATGGAGCTACAGGCTGATATTCGCGTGCCAATTCTGAAGGAGTGCAAAAACACAGGTTGCGATCCTTGACCACCTGCCGGACCATCGCTTCCAGGAACTGGTGGATACCTGATTCAAGGGGTTGATGTTCGCCGAAGGTTTCATAGTCCATGAAAAGGTTGATGAATTCCTCACCTTTGGGTGTGGCCTTGATCCAGCCGATATACTTCTCAGCCTTAAGCGGCCATTCCGACCAGGAGCGGTTGGAAAAACGGAAAGCAAGATCGTCACTGAGCTTATAATTTCTCAGCAGCACTTTAAGTTTGGGATTAAGTACATTGTAATAGAGAAAGTTAGGACTTTTCCATCCCAGGACATGTTTGGCCCCTTCTCCAATCATGGCCTGATAACCCATCTTAGCCACTGCTTCACCGGTGGCATCGGAATACACCAATTCCGTATTGCGGAAAACAGTTGGAGTAAGGCCAAACACAGACTCAATCCGGCTCCGGTGCAAATTGACCTGGTCCACAAACTCCTCCTGGCTGGCCTGCGATACCAGTGAATGTGAATAAGTCTCCGAGAGGAACTCAACCGAGCCGGTGGAAGCCAGTTTCTGGAAACTCTTTATAACATCGGGTGCATATAATTCCAGTTGGTCAAGAAAAAGCCCGGTCATGGAGAAAGTCACCTTAAACTGATCCTTAAATTCTGTTAAAAGGCTATAAAGCAATTCATTGGTGGGTATATAACAACGGTTGGCCACCTTCTTCAGAATATGTTTATTGAGATAGTCGTCATAATAATAATGATCGTTGCCTACGTCAAAAAAACGATAGCGCTTGAGGCGAAACGGTTGGTGAACCTGAAAGTAGAAACAGATCTTTTTCATGACGGTTAACTGGTTGAATTCAGAAGATTTAAGTAATGGTTCTTAAGTTCAAGGGCTGATTTCTCCCATTTCAGGTTTTCGACCTCTCCCTTGCCGTATTCCTGAAACATGGAGGAGAGGCCATTATAGGTAATCAGTCCATGGATGGCATCCGCCATGGCATCCACATCCCAGAAATCGATTTTAATCGCATGCTTCAGTATCTCTGAAACACCCGATTGTTTTGAAATGATCACCGGCACATTGGAGCGCATGGCTTCCAGCGGGCTGATCCCGAAGGGTTCCGATACGGATGGCATTACATAGACATCGCTCAGGGCGAACATATAGTCCACTTCCTGACCTTTAAGAAAATCGGTGAAATGAAATTTTTCCATGATCCCCAGCCGGGCGGCATAGCGGATCATTTTCCTCAGGAGATCACCGCTGCCCGCCATCACGAACCGGACATTATCGGTATGCTTCAGGACCTTGTTTGCAGCATCCATAAAGTATTCCGGACCTTTCTGGTAAGTGATCCTGCCTAAAAAAGTAACAACCTTCTCGTCGAAATTCTTTTTAACCTGAGCCGGTTCTTTATCCCGGTCTGACTCAACGGCATTATAAACGGTAACAACTTTTCCAGGATCAATGCCATACCGGTTAATTACTATGCTACGCGTAAGGTTGCTGACGGTAACCACCAGGTCCGCAGCCATCATGCCTGATTTTTCGATGTCGTAAACAATCGTGTTGTAGTTTTCTCCTGACCGGTCAAACTCCGTGGCATGAACGTGCACAATGAGAGGCTTCCCGCTGACATTTTTGGCGGCTATTCCTGCCGGATAAGTCAACCAGTCATGAGCATGGATCAGGTCGAAATCCTGTTCAATCGCTATTTCGGCAGCTATGATGGAGTAGTTAGAAACTTCCTGCATCAGGTCAGGTCCGTAACGGCCTGTAAAATCAATCGTGCCCATGATCTCCGTATATTCCGAAGATTCGGGGGTTACCTGACGGAATTTGCCTGACCAGTATGTATCTCCAGCCAGAAGGCGATCTTTGATGTATTGCTCGAACTCTTCCGGTGAAAGGTAAGGAACGAGCCCGGATCCGATCTCGATGTAGAGCATTTCCTGAACCATTTCCGGGCTTGACTGGTCTTCTGATGGTATACCTGAGGTTTTGAACTGATAGTTTCTTTTCCTGATCGGTATCTGTGAAGCGCCCAACAGCTTGAGCGAACTCTGATCCTCATCGCCATAAGCTTTCGGCACAACAAAAATGACATCCACTCCGTGATAGGCCAGTCCCTGCGTAAGACCGTAACAAGCTGTTCCCAAACCTCCGCTGATATGCGGAGGAAACTCCCACCCAAACATCAATACGCGCATAGTGGCTAATATTTCTTCAACAGATAGATTAATCGTAGAATTTCAGCAACACTTGCTGCAGAAGAAACGGCTCCGCAAGGCGCATGTGGCAGGCTGCCGTCATACACCTCCGAAAGAGTGCCAAGACCGTGTTCAAACAGGTCCTCCTCGAAGTTCCGGATCAAGGCTTGAATAAAATGCTTGCCGCTTTTCTCGTACAAGTTTAACCAGGATTCACCGAAGAATCCCAGCAGCCAGGGTCGTACAGTCCCCTGATGGTAAGCGAGATCCCGGCTTACGGGATCTCCTTCAAAGCTGGCTTTAAAATCATCGTGCCGGGGCGATAAGGTTCGGATTCCTTTTGGGGTCAGCAGTTCAGACTGTACACATTCCAAAACCGCGTGTTTCTGTTCATCCGTCAAGGGTGAATGAGGAACTGCAGCTGCGATCAATTGATTAGGCCTGACATCCCAATGGGTTTCACCATTAAAGACATAGTCTGCCAGGTAATTCTTTTCCGGATCCCAAAAGTGAGTAGTAAAGCTTGCTTGAATGAGTACAGGTAAAGTCTTCCATCGCTTGATGAAACCCTTGTCCCCTGCCGCATCAGCCAATTCAAGTGCGAAGCAGATCGCATTGTACCAAAGTGCATTGATCTCAACATCCAGTCCCGGGCGTTGTGTGACAGGCTTTCCGTCAACGTACGCGCTCATCCAGGTCAATGCCAGGTCGGGCAGATAGGCAAACAACAGTCCGTCTTCCTGCATATGAATTCCCGGATTGATCCCATCCCTGTATGCATTCAGAACTTCCCGGATGGATTTTCCGAACACTTCCCACACATGCAAGGCATTATTC
>Ga0136653_10000566_pt1 | contig 19464 bp, 21 predicted proteins | sample LakKivw275mmetaG_FD_94866 | JGI IMG/M metagenome (GOLD analysis project Ga0136653, IMG submission 94866) | Anoxic lake water microbial communities from Lake Kivu, Rwanda to study Microbial Dark Matter (Phase II) - Lake Kivu water 275m metaG... | ecosystem: Environmental > Aquatic > Freshwater >...
ACTCTTGCAAGGTCGCAGGCAGACGTAGAGGTCGAGCTGCTTGCGCAGCGCTACATTCACGCTGCGAAATCCCTTGCCGATGGGCGTGGTCACGGGCCCCTTAAGCGCGATCCTGTTTTTCCGAATGGACTGGAGTGTCGCCTCAGGCAGGGGAGTGCTGTACTTTTCGACGGCGGCCTCGCCTACGGTATGGATCTCCCAGTCGAATTTGATTCCGGTGGCCTCCAGTACACTAACGGTAGCCCTGGTGATTTCCGGGCCGATGCCGTCTCCGGGTATCAATGTAATACGATAAGTCATTTTTATTAAGCAAACCTCTTGTTCATAGCTTCAGGTCGCCGTGTTTATTGATATAAGGGATCAGTCCGCCCTCATTTAAAATATTCAGCATGGCGGGGGGTATCCTTGTGAACTTGTAGGTTTCGTTCCTGGTGACATTGCGGATAATGCCCTCATCAAGGCTTATTTCGAGGTTATCGCCGTCTGCGATACCGTCTGTCGGGCATATCAGTGCAGGCAGGCCCTGGTTGATTGCATTGCGGAAGAAAATGCGCGCGAATGATTTGGCCAGAATGGCGCTTACTCCCGCCATTTTTATCACCAGCGGCGCGTGTTCGCGGCTGGAACCAAGGCCGAAGTTGGAGCCGGCCACGATGAAATCCCCCGGCTTTACCAGTTTAACGAAGTCCGGATTGGCATCTTCCATGGCATGTTTGGCCAGCTCGGGCAGGTTACTGCGCAGGTGAGCATATTTTCCCGCGATGATCAGGTCGGTGGATATATCATTGCCGAATTTAAACGCTCTGCCCTTGACAGTGGTCGGTCCCATCACAGCACCTCCCTTGGATCGGTTATTCTGCCCGTAAGGGCCGATGCTGCGGCCGTAGCGGTGCTGGCAAGGTATATGAGACCCTCGGGATTGCCCATACGCCCTTTGAAGTTGCGGTTGGCGGTGGACAGGCATATCTCGTTATCACCCAGGGCGCCCTGGTGCAATCCCAGGCATCCGGCGCATCCTGGGGGCAGGATAATGCCGCCGGCCTCGATGATGGTCTGGATAAAACCGGCCTTGATGGCGTCGGAGTAAATTTGCCGTGAGGCCGGGCACACAATCAGTCTGACCCCCGCGTGTATCTTCTTATGCTTAAGCATCGAGGACGCTTCAGCCATGTCCTCCAGCCGGCCGTTGGTGCAGGTGCCGATGAACACCTGGTTGACCTTGATATCGCTCAGTGATTTGGCAGTTGCCGTATTATCAACCGTGTGGGGTCTTGCCACCGTTGGCTCCAGACTGCTCGCCTCGACTTTGATGGTGCGCTCGTAAGCTGCATCGGAGTCTGCCGCGACAGCGGCGTAATCATTTCCCCGTCCCTGCTTCTTCAGGTATTCGCGCGTGATGCGATCGGAGGGGAAAAGCCCTACCTTGGCGCCCGCTTCTATGGCCATGTTGGAGACCGTCAGCCTCTGCCACATGGGCATGGAATCGACCGCATTTCCCGTAAATTCCAGGGCTTTATAGGTAGCTCCGTCCGCTCCCATCAGTCCGATCAGGTGCAGGATGAGGTCCTTGGCGCCCACGCCCCTGCAGAACTTTCCTGTTACCTCGATGCGTATTGTCTCCGGCACCCTGAACCAGGTCTTGCCCAGTGACATGGCTACCGCTACATCGCTCGAACCCATACCGGTCGCGAAAGCTCCCAGAGCGCCGGCCGTTACCGTATGAGAATCAGCGCCCACGATCACATCGCCCGGGCGGGCCAGTTTTTCAGCTACGATCTGGTGGCATACGCCGCAGCCGGCGTCGAACAGCAGGCAGCCTGTCTCGGAGGCGAATTCCCTGATGAAAGTATGATCATTCGAGAGCTGTCGGCTAGGGCTGGGGCTGGCATGGTCGATGAAAAGGGCGGTCCTTGAGGGTGAAGCCAGCGTCTGCTTCTTGCCCAATTTGAACTGTCTTATGGTGAGCGGGCCTGTTGTGTCCTGCACGAATACCAGGTCGACGGAGGATATGACGATGTCCCCGGCCCGCGCATCGCTGCCGGATTTGCTGCTCAGGATCTTTTCACTGATAGTTTTACCCATGTGTCAACTCCGAGGCGGGACAAAATGCAGGATATCAGAGTGAACATTTTAGCATAGTTGCACTGCATTTGGATAAGGGCCCGTCACCGTACCGGCGGCAAATGGTAAAATACACGTACATCTATAGAGGAAATGATTATCAAGCAGGCACCTGATATTGCAGGCTATAAGAAAATGGAGTTTGACTGACCATGTGCTCACAGGCAATGATGCGCTGCGGAGACAGTGCATTCAGGTGGGGTGACCGCACCTATATTATGGGGATCATTAACCTTTCACCCGATTCATTTTCGGGCGATGGGCTTGAATCGATAGATGAGGCCCGACGGAGGGCGTACAGGATGGTGCAGGAAGGGGCTGATATTATCGACGTCGGCGGCGAGTCAACAAGACCGGATTCCAATCCTGTATCCGCGGATGACGAGATAAGGCGCGTCATACCTTTTATCGGCAGTATTTCAAAAGACATTGGCGTTCCGGTAAGCATCGACACGTATAAGTATGAGGTCGCAGCCAGGGCGCTGGATGCAGGGGCCGTCATCATCAACGATATCTCCGGCTCCAGCGTGGAATCCGGCATAGCCGGGCTGGCAGCCGAAAAACAGGTGACTATCGTATTGACCAGCAATCAGAGGGGCAAAATGGCGAGCGATATTTTGGCCTCGGTGAAGCTACAGCTGAAGGATCTTACTGATCGCTGCGTGGCCTGCGGCGTCAGGCCGGAGAATATCATAATCGATCCGGGCGTGGGATTCGGCAAGACAGTGGAACAGAACCTGGAGATAATCAGGAGGCTGGATGAGATAAAGGTTCTCGGCTATCCGCTATTGCTGGGGACCTCGCGCAAGTCCTTTATCGCTGCTACTGTCGGATCAACGCAGGAGGAGCGTTTCATGGGCACGGCGGCCTCGCTGGCAATAGGTATCATGCGGGGCGCCGACCTGGTAAGGGTGCATGATGTGAGACAGATGAAGCTGGTCTGCCGGATGAGTGATGCCATACTGGAAAGGGATATCGGGAAATGACCGTGGCATACATCGGCCTGGGATCCAATCTGGGTGACAGGGAGGCCAATCTGAACAAGGCTCTCGATATGCTATCGCAAAAGGTACTTATCGCAGAAATCTCCCCGCTTTATCTGAGCGAACCCGAGGTATTTAAGGATCAACCTGATTTTCTGAACGGCGTGGCTTGCATCGATACAGACCGCACCGCGCAGGAGTTATTGAAGCTATTGAATGGGATAGAGAAAAGGATGGGGCGAGAGCGCACTTTCTCCGGCGCACCGCGCCCTATTGACCTCGACCTGCTTTTTTTCGGAAGCGATATAATTAAACAACCCGGCCTGGAGGTCCCTCATCCGCGCGCGCACATAAGGGCTTTTGTACTTATGCCGATGGCGGATGTGGCGCCCGATTTTGTACATCCCGTTTTACATAAGACTATTGGAGAATTATTGGCCGGACTGAAGCCAGGCTTGAGGATAGAGAAATGGGAGAGCAATAAGGGGGGAGGGAAGGACTGAATATGTATATTATCTCGGTGGAAACGCATTTTGATGCCGCGCATTTCCTGCGCGGCTACCGGGGCAAGTGTGAGAAACTGCACGGGCACAGGTATAAAGTAGTTGTGAGACTGGTATCCCGCAAACTAAACCAGGCGGGACTGGCCTATGATTTCACCGTATTAAAAAAGCAGGTGGGGAAGGTGACAGACAGGTACGATCATCAGTGTCTTAATGATATAGAGCCCTTCGACCGGATCAACCCGTCGGCGGAGCATATTGCGTCAACCGTCTATGATGCGTTGAAGCCTGACCTGGCCGGAAAGGTCGATCTTGACAGTGTGGAGGTCTGGGAATCGCCCGAGTCATGCGCCCTTTACCGCCCGGGATGATATCTCAGGCATTCATATCGGGCGGAAGCAGGTTGGGTATGCTGTCCTTGATAAGATACGTGTAGTTGCACTTGGCGCAGTAGAGAGAGCCCGTAGTTATCTCGCTATCGTTCCTTTCATCGACCTTGAGGTTGAGCGGCCCTTTGCAGACCGGGCAGACGATAATCTCCATTATCGATTCTTTCATATCTTCAATCCATATCCTTCAGGAGTTAATGTTAACCGCCCCTATTTTAACATATACTGCACTGAAAAAGGCGTATCAGCAGTATTATTTGAGCACCTTGTTTTTAAATAGTGGCGAGATAACTTTGAACTCAGGTATGCCGGCCCTCTGCAGCAGCTGGAAGACCGCTATCTCGGTGGTGGTGATTACGGCGCCCGCGTCCCTCATCAGTTTCAGCGCTTTCTTCCAGTCGGTTTTATACCTTGAGCACACTGTATCGCTGACGACATGCACGTAGTAGCCCTGTTCCAGCAGGTCAATCACCGACTGCAGCACACATACATGCGCCTCGATACCGGACACCAGAACATATTTCTTATTTAATTGCTTAAAGCTGTCCCGGAAAGCCTGATCGCCCCAGCAGCTGAAGGTGAGCTTATCGATCGGCCTGTAGTGTTCCTTAAGGCTGGACTTGATGGGGTCGACGGTATTGCCCAGTCCCTTGCTGTATTGCTCGGTTACGATTACAGGCACCTTCATCGTTTCACATGATTTGATAATGAGATCAACGTTGTTTTCGCAGTTGCTGTAAACGTCCTTTTTCATCGCTACTGCAAGGTTGCTCTGAAAGTCGATCAGCAGGAAAACCGCATCGACCGCGTTGATCTTGAACTTGTCCATACCGGTCAGACCTCCTCGATAAAGAGAATACCATTTGATATTACAGAGTGACGGCAGGCTGTGTCAAAGTCAGCCTAATTTGCCTGTGCCACAATAATTAAGTATTATTCGTTAAAGCGCAAAAATGATTTAATCCGGATGGGTGAATCGAGGAGAGGTTATTATGGCTATCGAGCATGTGGCTGGCAAGAATGCGGGCAAGTTGATGCTTTATGCACTGAGTACGTGCATCTGGTGCCGGAAAACCAAGCAGTTGCTGACCGATCTGGGTATCGAGTACGACTATGTGTTCGTTGATCTGCTTCAGGGACAGGAGAAGGAGCAGACCATCGCCATGGTTGAGAAATGGAATCCGGACAGCTCTTTTCCGACGCTGGTGGTAAATGACAGCAAGTGCATTGTCGGCTTTAAGGAGAAAGAGATCAGGGAGGCCCTTAAGCTGTGAGTGCGGATGAAACCATCGCCCCGGATGAGATCGAGAAAGACTATCTGAGATGCAAAAAAGATGCTGAAGCGGGCGGTTATCATATTAATCCTGACGCAGATTTTGCCCGCGGCCTGGTGAGCGGTTTGCTGGTCAACCAGGCGCGTTACGGATACCAGTCGTGTCCCTGCCGTCTGGCAAGCGGTAAAAAGGAAGAGGACCTGGATATTATCTGTCCCTGCGATTACAGGGACCAGGATGTGGTCGAATACGGGGCCTGCTACTGTGCACTGTACGTCTCTCAGAACGTGCTGGACGGAAAGCAGGAACTGAGTGCGATTCCCGAGAGGCGCCCGCCGCGCTCTCTTCGCCGCAAAGCTGCGGCTCCGGCCTTAGCGGGACCCCTACAGCTGCCGATGCCCGTCTGGCGCTGCAAGGTATGCGGGTATCTCTGCGCCCGCGACGGGCCTCCTGAGATATGTCCGATCTGTAAAGCCAAGAAAGAACGCTTTGAGCGTTTCCTTTAGTATACGGATACTACCCCTGTCTGGCATTCTTCAGAGAATAATATATTGCGATAAGGACGAGACCGGCCAGCAGCAGGGCGCCTCCGTATATCATGACAATACCGTTGAAATCCTGAACCAGTCTCATCAGCCAGTCTTTGATCAGCGGAGGCAGGTTGAACTGTGATGTCAGCGACTGTCCCAGGCTGAAGGCGGGCAGGGTGATGATGAATTGAAGGGCTCCGCTGATGATTGTGATCAGGCCCAGTTCACCCAGAATGAATCCGGCCCTGCGCGCTAAGAAAACAATGCCAACGATCAGCGCGATGATGAGTATTAACAGAGGCACCAGACTGGACATGAGGACAACGATAAATGATTTGAGCGCAGCCAGCTGCCCGAGCATGTCGAAAAGGCCGTTTATCTGCGCGGCGTCTACGTTTTTAAAAATCGAGTCCGCATTGACGCCCAGCATCTGAAACAGGGGACTGAGGACGGGCAGGTCCATCAAAGCCTGTATATGAGCGGACAGGTTGTCCACCGCCGGTTTCTGCGCAGCTAAAGTCTCCAGCAATTTGCCCCGCTTTAGACTCTCTAGAATATATGCATACATATTCCGCACACCGGAGTACATAGTGCCTTTTATTTGCGGCTCGAAGTTGATTACCGCCAGCTCGGCGGATTTGGCCAGAACGGGATTATTAGGAGCTATACTCTCCTTGAGCCAGCTGTTTATCATGGCCGCGACATCCAGATCATAAACATAGGAAGCTACGTGATCGGGATTGAAAACGGTTTGCTGCAGCCCCAGTACCGGTCCGAACAAAACAAGGGAACTAATCAGCAGTATCGCCAGAATGATCAGCAGCGCTTTTTTCAGGGGCGATACCTCCGGCGCATTGTGGAAATAGCCTGTAAACCCTGTACTCATTTTGCTTCCCCCTGCTCGTTTTGCTTTAAAAACCGTCCGGTATATGCCGTGCGACCATTGTACCATCGCTGTGAGATGTTGCAAAGACATGTTGATTAGGAGCGGTGCTTGCGATAATATTATACGGCCGAAAAATGAAGATGTCCGGCGATTCACAGCCGCCGTATCAAATTGCCGCTCCCGCCATGAATGATCGAAAGAAGATATATGAACTGAACAGGCTTGCCTGGCTGCAGAGGCAGGGCTCCGTTTACTTTCCCTTCTGGGACATGGTTTTCAAGTACCCTCCGCTGGTCTGCTTCAACACACTGGTGAAGTTGAAGGCGCGCTTATTCAACTCATGCATCATACATACGATCGGGGACAGCCATGTTAAGCCCTTTATCTACCGCTGTCCCTTTCTGGTGCACCACATCTCGCAGGCGACGGCACACAACCTGATCAAGCAGGGAAGCTTCACAAGGTCATCGGAATATCTGGCCCTTTTCCTTAAAAGGGTGGATAAGCAGCGGGATGTCGTATTTCTGGTTTTCGGCGAGATAGATGCCAGGGTACATATATACCTGCAGTACGGTAAGAGCGGTAAAACGGTCAGCATTGAGTCTTTAATTGACAATACGGTGGCCAGGTATGGCCTCGCCATACAACAGATTAAGGATGAGGGTTACGCCGTTTGCATACACGGCATACCTCCGGCGGCCAGCAAGGAGTTCATTACGGCCCTGCCGTTTGCGGGAAAAGCCAGGGAGCGGAGCGAGATCTCCAGGATATTCAATGAGAAGCTCAGGGCCTACTGTGAAAGTGTCGCTGTGCCCTACGTGGATATTCAGTCAATCGCATCCGACAGCAATGGTTTTATCAAAAAGTATTATCTGGCTGATGAGGTCCACTGCAACAGCAGGATTGTGCCTTTTAGCAGAAAAACGATTGCAGAGGCGTTCAGGGGAAGGAAGAAGATTCTGTAAGCGGGTCAGAAGTTGGTTAATAAAAGGGCCGGCCTCGGAAAGCGGGGCCGGCCCCTTTCAGTTTAGCCCTCTATGCCGGCTATTCTCTTGGCCATTTTCTTACGGGCTTCGATGTCGTACTGCGTGGTTATGGCGATCTGTTCCATGACCGGCGAGCCGCCGCCGTGGAAGCCGCCTACCTGCGCGACGCCGCCCGTTGACGAGCAAAGTAAATCACCTACGTGCATCCAGAGTTTGATGGCGTCATCCACTTTAATATCGGGATTGCGCATGGTGTATTTCTCCAGCAGCGCTCTGGTTTCGGGATTGAGGAAATCCGCCTCGTGGGGGAAGGTGGCGGGTATGCCGCCGGCGATATCGCAGAGTATCTCTGCCTCGCGGTAAACGGCTTCGCCGGTCAGGCAGCGTCCCACATTGCAGTAGATCGAGTTGGGGATGAAGCTGCCGGGTCCGTAGGGCACAAAGCCGAATCCCGGCATATAGACCTCAGGCTTGCCCATCTCCGAGGCGGTGAATCCGGCCGCATATCCGAGCTCGGATATCATGATCAGTTCCGCCAGTTTCTCCCGGACGTGGCTGGCCTTGGAAATGCCGTTGTATTCGGCCGCCAGCGCCACTGTACCCAGCATCAGGTCTCCGATGGCCGGCTTGCAGCCTGAGTAGCTGTGACGATGGAAAAGCGCGAAAAGCAGCGCGCCTACAGCGCCGTGAATGGTCTCTCCGGCCACGAATACCCTTTCCCAGGGAATGAATACTTTATCGAAGATAGTGTAAGAGTCGGTCGCGCCCTGCATGACACCTTTCTTGTAATGATTGCGCTCCCTGAGGTTATGGATGGTCACGACCTGCTTGATGCCTTCCCAGTCTGCCGGGATGGCGAAGGCCACCGCCCAGTCCTTTTCCTCGGGCAGAAGCGCGCGTGTGGGCACGACCACGATCTCGTCGGCTGTCGAAGCCTCGGAGTTGTGTACCTTGCAGCCGCTCACAACGATTCCGTCGCTCTTGCGCTCCACGATGTGCAGGTATAAATCGGGGTCCTTCTGCTGGCTGGGCCTCTTCATGCGGTCGCCTTTGACGTCCGTCTGAGCGCAGCACCCGACCAGGTCTTTAGTCTGGAAGTTTTCGATCCATTTGCGGAAATTCTTATGGTACTCGGTCGCTCCCTTATTCTGTTTATCGGCCTCGAAGGATATGGCGTTACATGAATTGGACCCGTCGATGCCCATACAGCGTTGTATACAGCCGCCCACCTGCTGGCAGAGGGCGCGCGTCATATCCTGCTTCTTATGCAGGTCCTCCTTGCTCTGGTGGATATGAGTGAAGCGGTTGATGGTATTGCCGGTGATGTGGCTTTTGGCCAGGACCAGGTCCTGAAACCTGGGATCCTGGGCGAAATCGTAGGTCGATCCGATGATGTTGATGGTGTTCATCTGCAGCTCATCGGTGCGGTCGATCAGATGGCCGTCGAAATACACGTTGCGGCGCATTTTGCCCAACCTTTCTATGAACTGCTTCTTGGTGCTGAGTGTCTTAATGCCGGGTTTACTGCCTGTCGTCATGGTTCCTCCTAATCTGTTAAATAATTATCTCTGCAGTTTTTGATTTCTCGAGCTGCGTGAGGGCCAGCCTGATCTGTTCTCCTGTATAGCTCTCAAGGGTGTAATATCTTTTGAGGTACCATCCGCGGTTGGCCCAGGCGTTAGCCATGGCCACGATATTATGCGCTGCCAGCCTGGCGTCGCATGCGGCAAACTCGTCCCGATCTATCCCGTCCTGTATCAGTTTGACAAAATGCTCGACCACCCTGGACTCGGCTTCGTAGACTATGTGTCGCTCGCTCGCGCTGAGTGAAAGCATGATGTGATTGATGAAGTTGTGGAAGTCGCGATATACCTCCACAATATCCAGGTAGGCCTCAATTGACCTTGCAAGCTGCCGGGCAGGCGTTTCATTCAGCATTTTTTCATCGAAACGTTCCAGCGACTGGCTGGTCAGGTCGGAGGCGAAGTTAATAATAAGATACAGGATATCCTGCTTTGAACCTATATAGTGATAGAGGCCGCCGGTGCTCATGCCCAGCGCCGTCGCCAGGTCACGGGTGCTGATGTTGTTGTAACCCTTCCTGGCAATCAGCTCGGTGGCAACCTTGACGATGTGGTTGCGGCGCTGCCTCACCAGCTCCGTGTCATGGCTGAATGTTCTGACTTTCCTCATCCCACAGACCGAACGCTCTGTCGTTATGAATATATCTTATCATAATATTACGGCTGTTGAAAGCGGGAATAATGCAAGGATGTGATGTATAATTGTCTGGATATTCCGATAAGTCAGTTGCAACAGTAAGTGGTGGACAGGGGAGAAATGCAAGTTGCATGCTGCGAAATTATGGCAGATTTACGATTTAACTGTACGACCGGAGGATCGATCGCATGAAGGGTAAGATGGACATTCTGAATTACATGGGGGGCAAATGGCTGCCGTCCAGGTCGGCGGACATGCAGGACGTAATAAACCCGGCTACCGGAGAAGTGCTGGGACAGGTGCGGCTCTCCACTGCGGAAGAGGTTAAGAATACTGTGGATGCGGCGGCCGGCGCTCTGCCTTCATGGCGAAGGACCCCGGCAACCGAGCGTGTACAGCCACTGTTCAAGTTGAAGAACCTCTTGGAAGATAATTTTGAGGACCTTTCACGCATGATCACCATGGAGTGCGGCAAAACGCTGGAAGAGGCCAGGGGTGAAACGCGCCGTATGATCGAGAACGTCGAATCCGCCTGCGGCATTCCCCAGTTGATGCAGGGCTACAACTCCGAGGATATAGCCCACGGTATTGATGAGGTCATGATCAGGCAGCCCGTGGGCGTGTGCGCCGTGGTTGCCCCGTTTAATTTCCCGGGAATGGTGCCCTTCTGGTTTTTACCCTATGCCGTTGCCTGCGGCAATACCTATGTGGTCAAGCCGTCCGAGAAGGTGCCCTGCACGTTGCAGAAGGTGTTCAGGCTGATGGAGCAGGCCGGGTTCCCGCCCGGCGTGCTCAATCTCGTCAACGGCGCCAAGGATGTCGTAGACGGTCTGCTGGATAATCCGGCCATCAGGGCTGTGAGTTTTGTAGGCTCGACGCCCGTGGCCAAATACGTATACAGCCATGCCACTGCTGCCGGCAAGAGGGCGCAGTGCCAGGGCGGGGCCAAGAATCCCATCGTCATTATGCCTGATGCAGACATGCAGATGGCGGCGCGTATAACGGCCGACAGCGCGTTCGGCTGCGCCGGCCAGCGCTGCCTGGCGGGATCTCTGGTCATTACGGTGGGAGAGGCGAAAGATCGTTTCACCGAGGCTATTGTTGAGGCGGCCAGAACGAGAATTGTGGTGTACGGCCTGGATGAAAAGGTGCAGATGGGGCAGGTTATTACGCAGCAGAGCAAGACCAGGGTTGAACATTTAATAGGACAGGGTGAAAAAGAGGGGGCGCGGGTGCTGGCCGACGGCAGGGGAACAGTTGTCAAGGGTTATGAGAAAGGCAGCTTCGTGCGTCCCTCGGTTCTGGATGGGCTTCCGCCTGCGGGCGAGGTGGCCACCACCGAGATATTCGGCCCTGTGCTGGGCCTGATACACGTGGAGAGTATCGACCGGGCGATAGAGCTAGTCAACGCCAGCCGTTACGGCAACATGGCCTGTATATTTACCGACAGCGGCGCAGCGGCCAGAAAATTCCGCTACGAAGCCGAGGTGGGCAATATGGGTATCAACATTGGCATAGCGGCGCCCATGGCCTTTTTCCCCTTCAGCGGATGGAAGGACAGCTTCTTCGGCGACCTGCACGGCCAGAGCCTGGACGCCCTGGAGTTTTTCACCCAGAAAAAGGTTGTCGCCGAACGCTGGCCCAGGGAATGGACGCGCAAATTTTAATAAGCTGAATTAAATCGAGGAGATGCAATAAAGCGTGATTTATGATCAAATGGCCGCAGCGCGACAGGAGCGGGTGGCGGCTATTGCAAAACATGGCAGCCTGGACGCCACGCTGGCCAGCCCGGGCTACCCGCGACGGCATGACCTGACGCTGTCCGAGGCCGTGGTGCTCGGCCTGTTACGGCAGGATGTGCGCACTTATTTCGCTGTATTCGGCCATGGAAGCACGGATGTGGCAGAGGTTTTGAGGGTATACCAGGATGCCGGACTGGTCAGGGTGCTCAACGTGCGCAACGAGATAGAGGCATCGCATGCGGCGTCGGCGCTGCGCTGGGCTACCGGTAAAAAGGCGGCGGTCATTACTTCCATCGGTCCCGGCGCTCTTCAGGCTATGGCTGCCTCGCTTGTTCCCTCCTCCGACGGCCTTGGAGTCTGGTACATTTTCGGTGACGAGACCACCGAGGACGAGGGCTTCAACATGCAGCAGATACCTAAATACGAGCAGGGCCTTTTCCTGCGGCTGTGTTCCACCATGGGCCATGCCTATACCCTGCACACGCCGCTGGCCGTCTCCACCGCCCTCAGGCGCGGTCAGACCGTCGTCGATCATCCATACCGTGCAGGTCCGTTCTTTTTACTGCTGCCCATGAATACGCAGGCTGCTGTGTTGAGGCAATTTGTGCTCAACGAGCTGCCTCAGAAAATGTCCATCCTGACGGGAGCGGCGGAAGGCGATTATGCCACTACTGCACATATATTGAGGGAAGCCAATCAGGTAGTCGTGCGCGTGGGCGGGGGCTCGCGCGGTGCCGAGAGGGAAATCAGCGAGCTGCTTGAACTGAGCGACGGCGTAGCCGTGGTTTCTCCCCTCGCCAGCGGTGTGGTGTCCTACAGTAATCCCCGCAATATGACTGTGGGAGGTTCCAAAGGCACGTTATGCGGCAACTACGCCATGGAGAACGCGGACCTGCTGCTGGCAATCGGCACGCGCTTCGTATGCCAGTCCGACTGCTCGCGCACGGCCTATCTGCGCGTCAGGCAGGTCATCAATATCAACGCTGAGATAGAGGCTGCCGTCAACTATAACAGCGATGAGCAGTCCGGCAGCTCCATCGCCCTGGTCGGCGATGTGCGCCTGACCCTGCAACGGTTGATCAGGGAGCTGCGAGACGGCCCGCCGAAGGCTAAGGGCAAACAGTCGGAGTGGTTCAGTTCCTGCAGCGCCAAACGCGCCGAGTGGGATAAATTTAAGCAGCAGCGCTACGAGCATCCGCTGCTTTACGATGACGTCTGGAAGAAAGAGGTGCTAACCCAGCCGGCGGTGATTAAAACGGCGGATGACTGGGCCAGGAGCAAGAAGGACGTAATCAAGTTTTTCGATGCCGGCGATGTGCAGGCCAACGGCTTCCAGATCGTTGAAGACAAAGCTCCGGGCTTTACCCTGACTGAGACCGGCGCCAGCTATATGGGTTTTGCGGTATCCGCACTGCTTTCCACCGCCGCGGCGGACAGGAAGTTCTTCGGCCTTGCCTTTTCGGGAGACGGCTCCTTTACCATGAATCCGCAGGTGCTGATCGACGGCGTACAGCATGGCGCGCGGGGTTGCATCCTGCTGCTGGACAATCGCAGGATGGCGGCCATCACCGGCCTGCAGGTTGCGCAGTACGGCCATGAGTTCGCCACCAGCGATTCGGTCGAGGTGGACTACGTGAAGTGGGCGGCGTCTATAAAAGGCGTGCTTGCGCTCGATGGAGGGGCTTCGGTGAACAGTCTGCGGTCCGCCCTCGACCGGGCATATGCGTATGATGGGTTGTCTCTCATACATGTTCCGGCATATTTCGGCGAGGATGAGCTTGGCGGTATGGGCGTATACGGCCGCTGGAATGTAGGCAACTGGTGCGAAAGCACGCAGGCGCTACGGCATGACCTCGGATTATGAAAACAGGGATATGCAATGAAAAAATACGACAGCAAGTTGATAGCCGATTTGAATGCGCAGGCCAATTATCTGCGCAGGCAGAGCCTGACCATGATCTACCGCCGCCAAGCGGGGCATCCGGGCGGCTGCCTTTCGGCCGCTGATGTCGTGGCCGCGCTCTATTTCAATGTGCTTCGCATAGATCCTAAAAGGCCTGACTGGGAGGACAGGGACCGCTTCATCCTCAGCAAGGGGCATGCCTCGGCACTGCTGTACTCCGCCCTGGCGCGCCGCGGCTATTTCGCTGAGTCGGAACTGGAGCACTGGGGGGAATTGACATGCCAGCTGCAGGGGCACCCCGACCGCCTGAAGACGCCCGGCGTGGATATGACCAGCGGTATACTCGGGCACGGCATCGCCATCGGATTGGGCCTGTCGCTGGCCGCGCGCCTGCGTAAGAAGGACTATCACACTTACGTTCTGCTGGGCGACGGCGAGTGCCAGGGAGGCATCGTCTGGGAGGGCGCAAACGCCTGCGCCAAGTTCAATCCGGGCAATCTAACCGCCATCGTGGATTATAACGATGTACAGCTCGATGGGGCTGTGCACGACATCATGCCCATGGAGCCTTTTGCCGACAAATGGCGCTCGTTCCGCTGGGAGGTTATAACCATAGACGGGCATGATATGAAACAGATATTAAATGCGCTCGATGAGGCGAGAAGCATAACGCGCAGTCCCGTCGTGATCATTGCCCGCACGGTCAAGGGCAAGGGGGTATCCTTCATGGAGAACAAGTCACAGTGGCACGGGATACCGCCCGACAAAGAGCAGTACGCGGCGGCTATGGCAGAGCTGTCCGGGGAGGGCAGTTAACTATGGCAAACCTGGCCATGAGAGAAGCCTATGGGCGGGCGCTGGCGGACTACGGCGCTGTCAATCCAAAGGTAGTGGCGCTGGATGCCGACACGGCATCCTCTACGCTGTCCAGTTTCTTCGAGAAGCGTTTCCCTGACCGCTTCTTCAATTTCGGCATCGCCGAGCCCTGCATGGTTGATGCCGCCGTCGGACTGGCCCTGGGTGGGATGATACCCTTCGCCAACGCATTTGCGGCTCTGGCGGCCCTGCGCGCGCTGGAGCAGGTGCGTACGTGCGTTTGTTACGCCAGGACCAACGTCAAGATCGCCTCCAGCTACGCAGGCGTATCCGACTTCAAGGACGGCCCCACACACCATGCCATCAGCGATATTGCTATTATGCGGTCTCTGCCTGAGATCACCGTTATCGTGCCTGCCGACGGCAATGAGGCAGCCGCTTTCGTGCCGCTGATTGCAGAGTATGATGGACCGGTTTATTTCAGGCTCAGCCGTTCCTCAGCAATGCCCGTGTCCAGTCCGGGCGAGTCTTTATCCATCGGAAAGGGAATTGTGCGAAGGCAGGGTACGGACTTGTCGATCGTTGCATGCGGCTCGATGACGGGCCGCAGCATGCAGGCGGCCGATGTGCTGGCCTCCAAAGGAATAAAGGCCCGTGTCATCGAGATGCATACCATCAAACCGCTCGATACAGGGCTGATATTGCAGGCGGCAGCCGAGACGGGCGCCATTGTTACCGCCGAGGAGCATACTATTATCGGCGGGCTGGGCTCGGCTGTAGCGGAAGCGCTGGCTGTGCGGCCGGTCCCTCTGGCAATGGTGGGGATACATGATGCGTTTGCCCGCACGGGTCCCGACCCGGAATCGATCATGGACGCCTGCGGTATGGGTGTGGGAGATATCGTCGACTCAGCCATGTCGGTGATCGACAGGAAAAAGGGCGGGAGGTGAAGGCGAGATGCGTATAGCCGTTATAAACGAGACGAGTGCGGCGGACCGTAATGCCGACATCCTGGCTGCACTGGATGGGCAGGGTCACGGGGTAATCAATGCCGGCATGAAGAAGAACGGGGAGAAGCCGGAGCTGTCGTATATTCACACCGGACTGATGGCTGCCGTGCTGCTCAACGCGGGCACAGTTGATTTTGTGGTTGGTGGGTGCGGGACAGGGCAGGGTTTTCTCAACTCCGTTATGCAGTATCCCGGCGTCACCTGCGGGCACATACTCACGCCGCTGGATGCCTGGCTATTCGCGCAGATAAACGGCGGCAACTGCATTTCGCTTATGCTTAACCAGGGGTATGGTTGGGCGGGCGAAGCCAATTTGAAATTCATCTTTGAGAAGTTGTTCAGCGTGGAGCGGGGCTCAGGCTATCCGCCTCACCGGCGGGAACCTCAGCGCCAGTCAAGGGAACTGCTGGGACGGTTGAACCGCATAACCCATCTCAATATGACGGAGATACTCCAGAAATTACCCGGCGAGGTTGTTTTGCCGGTGGCTGCGTATCCGGGCCTGATAAAAACGATGGAATCGTGGAAGGGTACCGATGCGCAGATATTGAGTGCATTGAAAACCAGACTAAAGGGCTGAAAGCCCCCGGGAGGAAGATATGAAACCGATCGGCGTTGCTATCGTAGGGTGCGGGCGTATCTCGGATCTCCATCAGCTTGGCTACCAGGGCATATCTGATGCACATATCGTGGCTATTTGCGATACGAACAAAGAAACGGCTGAGAAAAGAGCACAGCAATGGGGAGTGAAAAAAGTCTGCACGGAATATGCTCAAGTACTTGCGGACCCGGATGTTGACCTGGTTGAGCTCCTTCTGCCGCATCATCTCCACGCGGATATGACAATCGAGGCCTGCCGTGCGGGCAAACATGTCAGCGTGCAGAAACCGATGGCCACCTGCGTATCTGAAGCCGATCGCATGATCGAGGCGGCGAAAAAGGCCGGCGTGGTGCTTCGCATATACGAGACCTTTGTCTTTTACCCGCCTGCGGTGTTGGCTAAGAAGATGTTGATGGCCGGGGAGATCGGCGAGCCGCAGATGCTGCGCATGCATGTCAGCACAGGTTCCACCGAGTGTGGATGGGAGGTCCCTCTGGACGCCTGGATCTGGCGCTTCAATGAGCAGCAGTGCGGCGGCGGCCCGCTGATATTCGATCACGGTTATCATTTGTTCTCGCTGGCGCATTATTTGATGGGTCCGGTGGAGAGGGTTAGCGCGTGGATCGACCATACGGAAATAATGCCCGGCGTAAGCCTGGATGCGCCTGCCACCATCATGTTCCAGTTTAAGTCCCCGCGGCGTTACGGGGTCTTCGATGTCGAGCATACGCCGAACACACAGATCTCGTCCGATTATTACGTTGACGACGACAGGATCGAGATAATCGGCGACAAAGGCATGATTTTCATCAACCGCTACACGACCAGGACCGTTGATCTGCCCGAGCTGATGATTTTTAAGGACGGTAAGACCAGGCCGGTGCCCGTTGACCGGGTGGACTGGTCACACGCGTTTATCGATTGCACAAGGCACCTGATAGACGTATTGAGGAAAGGCGGAGACCCTGTTCTGGATGGTCCCACAGGCAAGTCCGTTCTGCAATTTGCCCTGGCAGCCCTGCAGTCGGCGAAAACCGGTTGTGAGGTCAGACCGGACGATATCACTGCGTGACCGATATCACAGAACAGCCGGGCTGATAATAGAATAGTCTAATGTGATATCCCTGTAACGCCGTTAAAGGAAGAAAATGCATGAAGAAGCAGCACGGTCTGGTCTGGATTGCGTTGATACTGGTGGTAGTATCGGCGAGCATGTATTTTGTGCACTACCTCGTTTTTCATGACGCTCACCATATATTCATTTTCATGATTGGCGACCTGGCATTCCTGCCGCTGGAAGTGCTGCTGGTGGGCATCGTGGTTGAGAGGATTCTGAGCCAGCGTGAAACAGAGGAGAAGATGGGAAAGCTCAACATGGTTATCAGCGCCTTCTTCTCCGAGGTGGGCAATCCCCTGGCCGGCATACTTCTGAACGCCACCGCTCAGAAGGACCTGATAGTGGCGAACCTTGATGTGAAGGTTAGCTGGAAAGATGCCGATTTTAAGAAATCCAAGCAGTTTGTAGAAAAGGATACTTCGATCAGTTTTGACGGGATGGATATCGCAGCCCTGTTGGACTTCCTGCTCAAGAAAAAAGCCTTCATGCTGACGCTGATCGAGAATCCCAACATCCTGGAGCATGAGAGTTTTTCAGACCTACTTCTATCGGAGTTTCATCTCACTGAGGAGCTTGAATCCAGGCCTTCCCTGACTAATCTAGCAACCAGGGACGCCGCTCATATCAACGAAGATATAAAGAGAGTCTACAGGCATCTGATAACCCACTGGTTGAATTATATGCAGCATCTGAAATCGGACTATCCTTATCTGTACTCGCATTACCTGCGCATACATCCTTTCCAGCCGCATCCGTCCGCTTTCATTGAATAGACTGAGGTAATCATCCTTGTTTTCCAGGGGCACGATTGAAGAGACCTGTATATGTAAATAGTAATGGGATCAAAGGAGAGGGAAAATGGAAGCCGTCTGGCAATGGGGAATAAATCTGATCATAGTAATCCAGCAGGCACACAGTCCCGTATTAGATAGCCTTTTCGGCGCCATCACGCTACTGGGTGGGGAGCAGTTCTACCTGATATTATTTCCCCTGATCTTATGGTGCATTGACTATAGTTTCGGCGCTGTGCTGGCCGTATTCTTTATGATCTCAAACTCCATCAATATCATCTTGAAAGGCGTGTTCCAGCATCCCAGGCCCTTCGAGTTGAATCCCGGCGTCAGGCTCTCTTATGAAGAAGGTTTTGGGCTGCCAAGCGGGCACGCGCAAATGGCAGTTACCGCCTGGGGTGCTATCGCATTCAGGGTGCGCAAGGTCTGGTTCAGCATAATCGCAGTTTTGCTGATCTTGCTCATCGGGTTTTCACGCATTTATCTGGGAGTACATTTCCCAACAGACGTATTTGCCGGCTGGATCATAGGCCTGATACTGCTTGCCGTCTATCTCGCGGTCGAGTCTCCGGTTGAGAAATGGCTGTCGCGACTCAATATGTGGCTACAGCTTCTGGTAGCCGTTGCGGTGACGCTGTTGTTGCTCCTGTTGAATCAGTCAAACGACGCAATCACGAGCGCGGGCACCTTATTTGGGATATCCGTCGGACTCGTATTTGCCCATCGTTATATCTCGTTTGATGTACAGGGTGTGTGGTGGCATCGCGTGTTGCGTTTTCTGATAGGTTTCGTTGTAGTGCTGGCACTTTATCTTGGACTGAAGGCGGCCTTCCCTCCGGACGGCGCTTTATATGGTGGCGTATTCCGCTTTCTGCGCTATGCGCTGATCGGCGTTTGGATAGTGCTGGGCGCTCCCTGGCTGTTCCGGTTTATGCGATTGGCCCCAGCGTCGAAGTGAAACGGTCGCATACATCCCTTTCAGCCGCACCCGTCCGCCGTTGTTGTATAAACTGCAGATAACAAGTCTTTAATATCATAGCCGGCATCTTCTTATCAGGGCGTAAAAGGGCTCCGGTACGTGCGGTAACTCGATCTCCTGCACGACTTTGAATCCGAAGTGTTGATATAGGGACACGTTTTTTAAAGAATGTGTCTCAACATAACAGGGCAAGCCCTGTTCATCGAGATGATTAAGCATCGGCCTGAGCAAAGCACCCGCGTAGCCCTTTCCCTGGTAAAAAGGATCTACAGCAAGCAGTCCCAAATACGTGTGAGGTTCTGGCAGGAGCTTTTTCCTGATCTTGCTGCAGCGGTTGCTTGAATTTATCTCCCATATGACATAACGAAGCCCGCATTTGAGGGTAGTGAAGGGATTTCCTCCCCGAAATATGGCCCCGTGCGGCTCTTTTTTATCAGAGGAGAGCCATGCCGCAACGCCTTCGTATTTTTCCGACGTCGTGTAAACTTCATAACCTCCTAAGAGGCACATGCGCAAGGAGTATTGAAAAACGAGATGCAGGTTTTTACGCTGATTATCCCTGGGGATCAAGTAATGCAGGAACGATTCATTTATAAATGCCCGGCTGCAGACC
>Ga0136653_10000568_pt1 | contig 19452 bp, 18 predicted proteins | sample LakKivw275mmetaG_FD_94866 | JGI IMG/M metagenome (GOLD analysis project Ga0136653, IMG submission 94866) | Anoxic lake water microbial communities from Lake Kivu, Rwanda to study Microbial Dark Matter (Phase II) - Lake Kivu water 275m metaG... | ecosystem: Environmental > Aquatic > Freshwater >...
ATGCCGAGCGGCAGGTTCTTCCGAGGGTTCTTGACCTCGCCGGCGCTGTAGGTCGCCGCCTCCCAGCCCTTGTAGGCCCAGAGCGACGCGACCAGGCCGACCCCGAATGCTCCCAGAAGGCCGAAGCTGAAGGGGCCGGGCGAGGGTTCGACGAAATTCCGGACCTGGCCGTGGCCCTTGCTGAAGAAGAAGGCGCCGACGACGATAATGCCGATGGCGGCCGTCTTGAAGTAGGTCGTCCAGTTCTGGAGCTTGGATCCCCAGCGCAGCCCGACATAGTTGACGGTGCCGAGGAAGGCGACGAAGACCGCGGCGATGAGCTTCTTCACGAGCGGCGTCATCGCGACGAAGCGAGGCAGGATGTTGTGGGAGAAGGCGACGGCCAGCGTCGCGATGGCGCCCGAGTCGATGACCAGGAACAGGGTCCAGCCGAAGAGGAAGGAGATCAGCGGACCGTAGGCTTCGCGGAGATAGACGTAGATGCCGCCGGCTTCGGGCATGGCCGCGCCGAGCTCGGCAAAGGCCACCGCGCCGAAGAAGCTCAGGAGGCCGCCGACGACCCAGACGGCTAGCATGAGCAGGGGGGCTGGCACGTCAGCGGCGATCTCGGACGGGGTCAGGAAGATGCCCGAGCCGATGACCCCGCCGATGACGATCATGACGACGTCCCAAAGGCTGAGGATGCGCGGCAGGGCGATCTTGGTCTTGTCGACGGGAACGGACAGTTGGGGATTCGGTTCCATGCGCTTCATCTCCTGCGGAGCGATGCGTGCATTCCCGGGGATTCTATCAAGGGCGGGCGAAAAGGGCAAACGTCCGTCACGGCGTTTTCATGAATGGTCCAGGTCAGCGCAGCCGGTCCATCATGCGGTATTGGATGGCCTCGGAGACATGGGCCGTCGCGATGCCGTCGCTCCCCTCGAGGTCGGCGATCGTCCGGGCGACCTTGAGCACCCGGTCGAAGGCCCGGGCACTGAAACCGAGTCTCGTCACGGCCGCTTCGAGAAGCTGCTCTGCCTCGGCCGGCAGGCGACAGAATTCCTTGACCTCTTTGGGACCCATCTGAGCGTTGGCGAAGACGCCGCGCCCGGCGAACCGCGCCGCCTGCCTGGCCCGGGCCCGGACGACGCGGGCCCTGATCGCGGCCGAGCTTTCGGCCGGGGCCCGCGAGACGATGTCGCCGAACTTGACCTCGGGGACGTCGAGCTGGATGTCGATCCGGTCGAGGAGCGGCCCCGAGATCTTGGAGTAATAGCGGGCCTTTTCGCTGTCGGTGCAGTCGGCGGTGCCGCCGAGGAGGCCGCGGCGGACGTCGGCGCAAGGGTTCATGGCCGCGACCAGCATGAAGGCGGCCGGGAACGTGACCGAGTACCCGGACCGGGCCACGGTCACCCGGCCGTCCTCGACCGGCTGGCGCAGGTCCTCGAGCACCTTGCGCCTGAACTCCGGCAGCTCGTCGAGGAAGAGCAGGCCGTGATGGGCCAGGCTGACCTCGCCCGGCTTCGGCACCAGGCCGCCGCCGACGAGGCCGGCGTCGGTGACGGTGTGATGCGGCGCCCGGAAGGGCCTGGCGCTGACCGTGCCCGCGCCCGCGACGAGCCCGGCCGCGCTGTAGATCCGGGTCGTCTCGAGCATCTCCTCGTAGGACATGTCGGGGAGGATGGTCGGCAGGCGCCGGGCCAGCATGGTCTTCCCGGCTCCCGGCGGGCCGACCATGAGAACGTTGTGGGCCCCGGCCGCGGCCACCTCGAGGGCCCGCTTGGCGTGCTGTTGGCCCTTGACGTCCTCGAAGTCGACGGCGTAAACCGGCGCCGCGACGAGGTCGCGCTCGTCGAGGCGGCAGGGCGGGACCTCTCCCGGCTCGCGCAGGAGCCGGACGACCCGGACGAGGTCCTCGAGGGCGAAGACCTCGAGACCGCGGACGAGGGCCGCTTCCCGGGCGTTCACGGCCGGGACGACGACGCCTCGAAAACCGTTCGCCCGGGCCATCAGGGCGATGGGCAGGACGCCGCGCACGGCTTTGAGCCGGCCGTCGAGCGCCAGTTCGCCGACGAAGAGATAGTCCCGTAGCCGCGCCGGGGTAACGACCTCGAGGAACGCAAGGAACCCCAGCGCGATCGGCAGGTCGAAGGCCGAGCCTTCCTTTTTCCTGTCAGCGGGGGCCAGGTTGATGGTGATCCGCTTCGACTCGAGGTCGTAGCCGCAGTTCTTGAGGGCGGCCCGGACGCGCTCCTTGCTCTCGCGGACGGCGGCGTCGGGAAGCCCCACCGTGACGAAGGTCGGGAAGCCGGCGACGATGTCGACCTCGACCTCGACGGCGTAGGCCTCGATCCCGTGGAGAGCGGCGCTCGTGATCTTGACCAGCATGGGCCCGCTCCTAAAGACGAACGGGCCCGGCCGTTTGCGTCAGCCGCGCGTCTTGCGGACGTACTCGCGGGAGAGCCGGTCGAGCTCGGCCTCGATCTCCTGACGGGACTTCCGCAGGATCCGGGTCGTCGAGTTGGTCGGCGCCTTGGCCCCCTCGGAGGCCTGGGCCTCCTCGAAGTCCCGCGAGTCGGCGGCGGAGGTGTCGGCGTCCGTCCGGGCTTTGGTCCCGTAGAGCTTCTCCCGGGCCAGCGGCACGGTCAGCTTGGAGATCTCGCGCAGGGTCTCGAAGACGCCGACGCCGTTGACGGCCGCGGCCTCGACCCAAGGCCCCCGGCGGGGATTGAGCAGGTTGTTGAAGGTCTCGACCGGGATGAGATAGCTGAGGTCGCGCTTGTTGTACTGAAAGACGAGCGGCAGCTTCATCAGGTCGATGTCCTGCTGGAGGCAGTTGCGCCGCAGGCCGTCGAAGCTCTCGAGGTTGGCGTCGAGGAGCGGGATCTGCGAGTCGGCCACGAAGACGATGCCGTCGGCCCCGCGCAGGACGCTCTTCCGCGAGGCCTCGTAGAAGACCTGGCCCGGCGCCGACATGAGCTGGAAGTGGACCTTGAAGTCGCCGATCATGCCGGCCCGGATGGGTAGGAGGTCGAAGAAGTAGGTCCGGTCGGCGTCGGTCTCGAGACAGACGAGCTCGCCCCGGTAGGCGGGGTCGAGCTTGTAGTAGATGTAGCGGAGGTTGGTGGTCTTGCCGCTCAGACCGGGACCGTAGTAAACGATCTTGATGGCGATCGTCTTGACGGCGTGATCGATGAACGGCATGCGCGGTGCGACCCCGGGTCCCCTAGTATTGCCCAATCCCGAGGGGGGCGTCAAGTGATGACCTGAGGGGTCCCGGGATATGATAGAATACGGCCCGAGCGAGGCCTCGGGAGGACGCCCATGAACGACATCCGCAAGCGGGTCCGCATCGCCGTCATCGGAGGGAGCCGAGCGGGCCGCCCGGCCTTGGAGACGGCCGTCGAGGTCGGCCGCCTCGTCGCCCGGGCCGGGGCCGTCCTCGTCTGCGGCGGGCTCGGCGGGGTCATGGAAGCGGCGAGCCGGGGCGCCCGCGAGGCCGGCGGGCTCGTTATCGGCATCCTGCCCGGGACGGACCCCGCCGACGCCAACCTCTCTGTCGACGTCCCCGTCGCGACCGGCCTCGGCTACACCAGGAACTCGCTCGTCGTCATGAACGCCGACGCCGTCATCGCCATCGACGGCGAGTACGGCACCCTCTCCGAGATCGCCTACGGCAAGATCCACGGCAAGAAGGTCGTCGGGCTCGGGAGCTGGGAGGTCAAGGGCGTCGAAGCGGCGGGGACGCCCGAGGAGGCCGTCCGCAAGGCCCTCGACGGCTTGGCCGCGAAATGAAGAACTACCGCATCGTCCTCGGCTACGACGGGACGGATTTCAAGGGCTGGCAGCGCCAGCCGGCGGCCCGGACCGTCCAGGGCGCCGTCGAGGACGCCCTGCGCAAGATCACTCAAAAGAAGGTCGTCGTTCACGGCGCCGGCCGCACCGACGCCGGCGTTCACGCCCTCGGCCAGGTGGCCAGCTTCCGCGGCGCCTTCAAGCTCACGGACGAGGTCCTCCTGCGGGCCCTCAACGCCGTCCTGCCCGAGGACGTCCGGATCTTCTCGCTGGCCGAGGCCCCGCCGGGGTTTCACGCCCGCAAGTCGGCCCGGTCGAAGCTCTACCGCTACCGGATCGTCTGCGCCCCGCAGCCGAGCCCGCTCGACCGGCGTTTCGTCCTTCACTGGCCCTATCCCCTCGAGGTCGGGGCCATGCGCCAAGCGGCCCGACTTTTCGTCCGGACCGCCGACTTCACCGCGTTCTCCTCGAACCGCGACCGGACGCCCATCCGAACGGTGCGGCGCTCGGAGCTGCGGAAGACAGGCGAGGAGCTCGTCTACACGATCGAGGCCGAAGGGTTCCTGCGCTACATGGTCCGGACGATCGTCGGGACGCTCCTCGAGGTCGGCCGGGGCCGCCTGCGCCCAAAGGACATCGAGGGGATCTTCGAGCGCAAGGACCGGACGCTCGCCGGGGCGACGGCCGCTGCCAAGGGACTGACCCTCCTCCGGGTCGACTACTGATCGAGGACGAGGCCCATGAACCAGGCGTCCTCGTCGGGCTTGGTGTAGTAGTTCTTGCGCGTCCCCAGCACCTCGAAGCCGAGCTTCTTGTAGAGCGTCACGGCCGCGGTATTGGACTGCCGGACCTCGAGGGTCATGAACTCGCCTCCCTCCGTCTTGACCCTGGCGATGGCGAACTTCATCATCGCCTCGCCGAGACCGAGGCCGCGACAGTCCGGCCGGACGGCGATGTTGTTGACCTGGACGTCGCCCCGGATATGCCAATACACGATGTAGCCGACGACCTCGTCGCCCGGGCGCCGGACGACGACGAGCGGGAACGAGACGGCGGTGTTCTGGATCTCGCCGCGGAACGTGTTGTCGCTCCAGGGATTGGAAAACGACAGGGCCTCGATCCTGTGGACCGCGGGGAGGTCCGCCTCCTTCATCCGGCGGATGAAATAGCGGTCCTCGCCTTCGATCAGCTCCGACATGTCTCCTCGGCCTGCGATCTCCGGAAGTAGATGGGCTCGAGCGCCGCGGCGGCGACCCCGCGGCCCTCGAGGACGATCGAGCGCCCGATCCGGCCGACCTCGGCGGCGATGAACGGCGAGCGGCGGGGGAAGCGGGCCTTGTCACGGATGTAGGGCAGGAGCTTCGCGCGGTAGGCGGCGACGCCGCTCCCGGCGAAGGCGATGACGCGCCGGGACGGCAGCCGGACGAAGAACTCGTCCGGGCCGTAGGCCCCTTGGGGGATGATCTCTTTGAGGCCCGTGCGTCCGGCTTCGAACAGCGCCGCGTAGATCTCCCCTTTCTTGGCGTCGAGGAGAGGCGCCGCGAGCCGCGTCCCGTCCGCGGCGAGCTTCGTCGCCAGCGCCACGAGGGTCGAGACCGGAGCGACGGGCTTCGCCGAGGCGAACGACAGCGCTTTCACCGCCCCGAGCCCGATGCGGATGCCGGTGAACGAGCCTGGGCCCGCGGCCACGGCGAAGGCGTCGACGTCCTTGATGTCACGGTTGTGGGCGCCGATGAGGAAATCGACGGCCCGGAGGAGGCGGGCCGAATGGGTCGCGGCCGACTCGACCCCGACCTCGCCGAGGAGCGTCTCGTCCTCGAGCAGGGCGACCGACCCGCTGGGGGTTGTGGTATCGACCGCCAGGATCAGCACGACCGCCCCGCGTAACTTGGGCTATTCGCGAGCCGGTCCATGAGAGTCCAGGTCAGAGCTTGGCGGCGACGGCGCGGCCGAGGTCAAGGCTCGAGGACTTGCCGCCCATGTCGTAGGTCCGCGCCTGCCCTTCCTTGATGACCTCGGCCACGGCGGCCTCGATCGCGGCGCCCTTGGACGTCTCGCCGATCCAGTCGAGCATCATCTTGGCCGCCAGGATCGTGGCGATGGGGTTGACCTTGTACAGGCCCGAGTATTTTGGGGCCGAGCCGTGGGTCGGCTCGAAGACGCCGTACGTGTCGCCGATGTTGCCGCTGCAGGCGAAGCCCAGGCCGCCGACGAGCTGGGCGGCCAGGTCCGAGACGATGTCGCCGAACAGGTTCTCGGCGACGAGGATGTCGTAGTCGCGGGGGTTCTTCAGCAGCCACATGCAGATGGCGTCGACGTTGGCGTCCCAGAACTTGATGTCGGGATAGCCCTTGGCCACTTCGCGGGCGGTGTCGAGCATCAGGCCGCCGGTCTCGCGCAGGACGTTGGGCTTCTCGATCAGGGTGACCGACTTGCGGCCGGACTTGCGGGCGAAGTCGAAGGCGGCCTTGACGATGCGGGCGCAGGCGGGCTTGGTCATGATCCGGGTCGAGACCGCGATCTCGTTCGCCGGCACGTCCTTGAAGCGCTTCATCTTGGGATTGGTCAGGAGGGCGTCGCGGACGACCTGCGGCAGGGGGAAGAACTCGACCCCGGCGTACAACCCCTCCGTGTTCTCGCGGAAGATGACGAGATCGATGCCTTCCTTATAATTCAGCGGATTGCCCGGGTAGGCCTTGCAGGGCCGGAGGTTCTGGTAGAGGTCGAACTCCTGGCGCAGGCGGACGATGGGGCTGAAATAGGACAGGCCCTTGCCCTTGAGCGACGGGTCGAGCTCGAGGTCGGCGTCCTCCTTGGGCTTGCTGGTGATGGCCCCGAAGAGGCAGGCGTCGGTCTCGCGGAGGAGCTTGAGCGTCCGGTCGGGCAGAGGATTGCCTTCCTGGCACCAGAACTCCCAGCCGATGTCGCCGTAGACGTACTGGGCGTCGAGGCCGGACTTCTCGAGGACGATCATCGTGGCTTCGACGACGTCCTTGCCGACGCCGTCACCGGGCAGGATCGCGATCTTGTGCTTCGGCATGCGCGGGTCACTCCTTTTTTTCTTCGGTCTCGTCTTCTCGGAGCTTGGCTTTGGTGTACTCGATGAGGCCGCCGGCGGCGATGATGCCGAGGACGGACTCCGGCAGCGGGTGGAAGGCGAAGGTCCCCTTGGCCGAGCGGATCTCGCCGCGGGGGAGGTCGAGGTCGATGGCGTCGCCGGCCTCGAGCCGGTCGGGCGCCTCTTCGCTCTGGAGGACGGGCAGGCCGAGGTTGATGGCGTTGCGGAAGTAGATGCGGGCGAAGGATTTGGCCACGACGGCCTGGACCCCGGCGGCCTTGAGGCAGGCGGCGGCCTGCTCGCGCGAGGAGCCGCAGCCGAAGTTCTTGCCGGCCACGATGATGTCGCCCGGCTTGACGGTCTTGGCGAAGGCCGGGTCGAGGTCCTCCAGGGCGTGCTTGGCCATCTCCTCCGGGCTCATGATCTGGTAGGTGTAGCGGCCGGGGAAGATGACGTCGGTGTTGACGTTGTCGCCGTACTTCCAGACGGTGCCGTGGCTCATCGGAAACCCCTCGGGTCCGTGATCTTGCCCGTGACCGCGGTGGCCGCGGCCGTGGCCGGGGAGGCGAGATAGATCTCGGAGTCGCGGTGGCCCATGCGGCCCTGGAAATTGCGGTTCGAGGTGCTGACGCAGACCTCGCCCGCGGCCATGAGGCCCTCATGGGCCCCGAGGCACGGGCCGCAGCCGGAGTTGAGGATGACGCAGCCGGCCTCGACGAGGGCCGCCAGGGCGCCGGTCTTGAGGGCCTCGCGGTAGACCTCCCACGAGGCCGGGATGACCAGGACCCGGACCGACGGGTGGATCTTGCGGCCCCGGAGGATCCTCGCGGCGGCTTCGAGGTCCTCGAGCCGGCCGTTCGTGCACGTGCCGATGAGGACCTGGTTCACGGGCTTTCCGGCCACCGCGGCGACCGGCTTGACGTTGTCGACCGTGTGGGGGCAGGCGATCAACGGCTCGAGCGCGCCGAGGTCCACGGTGAGGACCGATTCGTAATGGGCGTCGGGATCCGAGGCCACGGCCGTGAACGGGACGCGGGCCCGGCCCTCGAGCCAGCGGAAGGCCTTCTCGTCGGGGGCGAAATAGCCGTTCTTGGCCCCCATCTCGGCCGACATGTTGGCCAGGGTCAGGCGCGAGCCGACGCTAAACCCGGCAGCGGCCGGGCCGGCGAACTCGACGGCCTTGTAGTTGGCCATCTCCGCGCCGTGGTCGCCGATGAGCTTCAGGCTGAGGTCCTTGGCGAAGACGCCGGCCGGGAAGCGGCCGCTGAGGTCGATCCGCATCGTCTCCGGAACGCGGAGCCAGATCTCGTCGGTGGCCCAGGTGCAGGCCGTCTCGGTCCGGCCGATGCCCGTGGCGAAGGCCCCGAGGGCGCCGTAGCTCGGCGTGTGCGAGTCGCTGCCGACGATGAGAAGCCCCGGCAGGGCGAAGCCCTGTTCGGGCAGGACCTGGTGGCAGATGCCGGCGTTGATGTCGAAGAAGTTCGGGATCCCCTGCTCGGCCACGAACTCCCGGATGGACTTGTGGTTCTGGGCGTATTTCTCGTCGGCGGCCGGGACGATGTGGTCGAGGACGATGACGATCTTCGCCGGGGCCTTGACCCTCTTGACGCCGAGCTTGCGGAACTCCTTGATGATGGCCGCCGAGTTGTCGTGGGACAGGACGTAGTCCGGGGAGACCGAGACGACCTCGCCGGCCACGACGTCCTTGCCGGCCTTGCGGCCGAGGACCTTTTCCGAAAGCGTTCGACCCACGTGCGCCCTCCTGGCCTTCTCATTTTATGGGCGCATCAAGGTCTTGTCAACGAAACGCGGAAAGGGCCGCGGTGAGGGCGGCGAGAAGGGCTATCGAGCCCGATTTGGAAAATTCTAGCCGGGACGCGTGGCGGTCGAGGGACGGCGGGGAGCGGACTCTGGGGAGCGACCATCAGAAGCGCGACGGAGCGACCCGGAGGAGCGCTTGTGGGAAATACCTTCAGAAAGCACTCGCCTAAGAGATTTCGCAGAATCGGGCTTCGGGCACTCAGCCCAATTCTGCAGGTCCGCTGCGAAGACTCCGCTCCCCGCCGGAGGGCGAGATAGCCCTCGAGCCGACCAGCGGCCCATCGCGTTTATTCTAACCAGACCTTGATGACGGCCCCGTCCTCCTCGATCTCGACCAGGGCCAACGGGCCGGCCTTTTTGAGCGCAGCCCAGACGGCCTTGAGGTCGATCTCGCAGTCGCCGTCGTCGACCTTGAAATGCCGGCTGTCGCCGCAGGCGAGGAGGACCTCGATCAGGGCGACGGGCAGGGTCAGCTTGACCCTGGCGTCCCGGGAGTCGCTGTCCTGGATCAGGACCTTGAGCCACTTCACCTCGCCGCCCCTTTCGACGGCCGGGGCGGCGCTCTGGTTGACCGCCCGCTGAATGACCCTGAAGTCCTTGTCGTTCGCGGCGGCCGGAACGGCCCTCGAGGCGAGGCCGAGCCCGAACACGGCCAGGATGATGAGCGTCGTTCGTGTCTTTGTCATGGGTCTCTCCCTGTCGTCCGGTTTCAATCGATCCAGATCTCGAAGACCGTGCCGTCCTCGCCGGCGATCCGGAGGATGCTCTCCTTGGACCTGACCAGCTCGTTCATGATCTTGTTGACGCCGTAGCCCTTCTTGCGCATAGCCGCCTTGTCGTCTTCGTCGAGGGCGCTCAGGGCCAGGTCGGCCAGGGCGAAGGGGATATTGAGCGAGAAGACCGGCTCCTTCCGGCCGGCGCCGCGGATGCGGATGTGCAGGGTCCGGGCCGTCGTCACCGCCCGGGGCGCCCGCTCCTCGGCGGATTTCAGGCTCTCGGGCGAGATCCGCAGCAGGGCGATCCGGGCCCGGTCGAGGAGCTCGGGGTCGGTCTCCGTCTCGACGATCCTCTTCAGGACCGGAGCGGCCTTGGCGGCGATCTTCTTGTCCGAGACGAAGCTGAGCTTGTAGGCGGCGTAATAGCTGACGACCTTGCTCGCGACGCCGAGCCGGCTCTCGATCTCCCGGAGCGCCGAGGCCTCGCCTTCCTGATAGAGATCGAAGGCGATGTCGACGATCCGGCCCTCGGCCTCTTCGACGAGGTTGGCCGGGGCCGCGGGGAGCCCGATGAACTCTTTGTAGATCCTCAGGGCCTCCCGCTGCCGGCCGCCGAGGCTGTTCAGGCACTCTCCTTTATAGAAGAGGGCCTGGCCGGACCAGGGACTGGCCGGGAATTTCCCCCGGAGCTCGTCGATCTTGTCCAGGGCGCCCTTCCAATCCTTGTCGAAGACGAGGAGCTTGGCCTCCCGGAAAAGCGCCTCGTCGGGCGTCCGCTGGTCCTCCGGAGGGGCCCCCGCGGCCGCGAGCGGCGCCGCCCCCAGGACCAGGGCGATGACGGCGATCAGGATGGTTTTTCTCATGTCAGACCCCGCTTTCGAGCTCTCTCTTGACCAGATTGATCTTGAGGAGGAGCTGGCGCTCTTCGACCAGGTCCTTGATCCGGGCGAGCTCGGCCGCGGACAGCTCCTCGCTGATGTCGGAAAGCTCGCGGAACAGAACCTCGATCTGATCGCAAAGGACCTTGGCTTTGGCCATCTGGAACCTCTCCAGCTGGCCGTTGAGATATTTCTTCCTCTGCAGGAGGTCCCGGGCCCGCTCGGCGCGGACGGCGGCAGGCACGACCGGGCCCTCCTCCCCCGACCCGAACACGTCGAGGAGCATGTACTGGCTCTTCTCCAGGTAATCCAGGGTGCCCCGGCGGGCCATCTCGAGCTCGGCCCGGTCCAGGAACTCGCCTGAGGCATGATAGGCGCTGGCCGCGTCCGGGCGCCCCCCAGGCGCTCTCAGGACGAAGTACATGGCCGCGGCGCCGACGACGAGGCCGGCGGCCAGCCCGGCCAGGGCCGGTCTCAGCCGTAAGCTCCAGAGCCAGCCCCACGGGCCGGAGGCGCGCCGGACGTGTTCGGTCCGCCGCGGCCCGGCCAGGGCCTTGTCCGCGATCAGGCCGGGCAGGGCTTCCCAATCGACGGAGTTGGAGGCGCGCCGGATCTCGTCCCGGACGGCCTCGGTCTCCTTCAGGAAGAATTTCATTTCGTCGTCGCTTTTCATGGTTCCATCCCCAAGACCGGAGCGAGGCGCTTGCGCAGGTTCTGGACGGCCTTGAAGTGCAGGGACTTGGCCGTCCCGACCGAGATCTTCAGGACCTCCGAGATCTCGTTGAAGGCCAGCTCGTTGTAGTGCCGCATGACGAAGACCATCCTCTGGCGCTCGGCCAGCGTCTCGACCGACCGGGTGAAGGCGCTGCGCAGGTCCGAAGCGGCCGAATCGCCGCCCTTATCCATGACGGCGATGGGGATCTCTTCGACCCGCCGGCCCGTCTCTCCTTCCTGCCTTTTCCTGCGCCGCCTCCGGTAGCTGTCGATGCTGATGTTCTTGGCCATTTCGAGGAGCCAGCCCTGGAAGGAGCTGCCCTGACGGTAGAGCCCCGCCTTCTGGTAGAGCCGGAGGAACGTCTCCTGGACGGCGTCCAGGGCATCCTCCCGGTCGCGGAGGATCGAATAGGCCATGACGAACACCTTCTGCTGGTAAAGCCGGATGACCGTCATGAACGCCTCGCGGTCCCCGCCCTGGACGCGCCTGAGGAGGGCGGCGATCTCCGCCGCCTCGGTCTGCGGACGCGCCGGGCTGTCGATCATGGGACCTCACAGGCTACAACGAAGCCGTTTCCCCTAAAGTTTACTCTAAAAATCGACAAAATCACGAGAATCACCCGGCCAGAGGGGCGGCCGCGGAAGAAGGGACCGAGGGGTATCCCGGAGTGAGCATAAAGCGGTGAATTAGCCGTCATCGGCCGGAGACCTACGATCTGGCTCCGGACCGGGACGGCGTGAAGATTCACCGCAGCGAACGGAGCGGATCCCCGAGGCCCCTCCGCGGCCGAACGGAGAGGAGACGAGGATGCGATTCAGGAGGCGGCTAGTACCGCGGAAAGCTTCTGCGGTCGCCGCCGCCGCCGGGGCGCCGGTCGGACCCGGGCCTCTCGGCGCGGGGGCGGGCGTCGTTGACGATGAGCTTGCGGCCGTCGAATTCGGTGCCGTGGAGCTTGCCCTTGGCTTCCTGGGCCGCTTCGGGGGTAGCCATCTCGACGAAGCCGAAGCCGCGGCCCTGGAGGATGTTGACCGAGGCAACCTCGCCGTATTGCGCGAACAGCTGTTTCAGCGCGTCTTCGGCGGTCCTGAAGTTGAGGTTGCCCACATAGAGCTTTGCAAAGGACATTCCGCATACCTCCTGTCGCCCGCCAGGACCGCCCGCTCGGGCGCCGGCCCGGCGGCGGGTGAGGTCATTGTGCGTCAAACCGGCGTTTGAAATCAAGCCGCCTTCGGTGTAGATTGGAACCCCCGGAACGAGGAGCCCGTCATGCGAAGATCCGCCTATGTCGGACTGATCATCCTGTTCTTTGTCCTGCTCGCCGCGGCCGGCCTGTTCTTCATCGTCCTCGAGGACTTCAGCGGCTCGACAGTGGAGGTCCCCGGTCGGGGCTACCTCGAGCTCCGCCTGGCCGGGCCGGTCGAGGAGATCGTCCCGTCGGAAAGCCTGCCCTCGGTCCTCCTCGGCCTGAGGGCCCTGTCCATGCACGACTTCTGGGCGAACATGCGCAAGGCCAAGGTCGACGCGCGGATCCAGGCCGTCCTCCTCCGCGTCGGCACGCTCCAGTGCGACTGGGCCAAGGCCAACGAGATGCGGGAGACGATCCTGGACTTCCGCCGCAGCGGCAAGAAGGCCATCGCCTACATCGAGGAGGCCCCCGACTGCGACCTGGAGTATTTCGTGGCCACGGCTTGCGACCGGATCGTCCTCCACCCCCTCGGCTGGATGGGGGTCAACGGGCTCGGCGGCTACGTCCCCTTCTTCAAGGGAACGCTGGACAAGCTCGGCCTCAAGGCCGAGTTCGAGCATGTTGAAGAATACAAGACGGCCTACAACATGTTCACGGAAAAGGGCTTCACACCGGCCCACCGGGAGGAGATGGGCTCCTATTACGGGGACGTCTTCGCCCAATACGTCTCTACGGCGGCCAAGGCCCGGGGCAAGACCGAAACCGAGTTCCGGGCCCTCATCGACCACGGCTTCTTCCAGGGCGTCAGGGCCAAGGAGGCCGGGCTGGTCGACGACTGCCTCTACGAGGACGAGGTCGCGGGGCTCCTGGCCAAGGACGGCCGGCCGCTCACCCGGGTCCGGTTCGAGGACTACACCCGGGTCCGCCCCGCTTCGGTCGGGCTCGAGACGGGCCGGCACAAGGTCGCCGTGGTCTACGCCGTCGGCACGATCATGACCGGCGAGAGCCTGGCCCCGGTGATGGGCGGGTCGACGGTGGCCCGCTGGATCCGGACGGCCCGTCTCGACCCCTCGGTCGGGGCCATCGTCCTGCGCGTCGACAGCCCCGGCGGCTCGTCGGTCGGGTCGGACGTCATCTGGCGCGAGGTCGACCTGGCCCGGAAGGCTAAGCCCGTCGTCGTCTCGATGTCCGACGTCGCCGGCTCGGGCGGCTACTGGATCGCCATGGGCGCGACGAAGATCGTGGCCCAGCCGCAGACCCTGACCGGCTCGATCGGCGTCCTGGCCGGCAAGTTCAGCGTCGACGGCCTGCTCGCGAAGCTCGGCGTCACATCCGAAAAGTTCACCTTCGGCGAGCACGCGGACGTGTTCTCGCTCTTCCGGCCGTTCACCGACGAGGAGCGCAAGGTCCTCAAGGGCGAGATCCTCTGGGCCTACGAGCAGTTCCTGGCCAAGGCGGCCGAGGGACGGGGCCTCACCCGGGACGAGGTCAACGCCGTCGGCCGGGGCCGCATCTGGACGGGCCGGCAGGCCAAGGACCTCAAGCTCGTCGACGAGCTCGGCGGCTTGACGATGGCCATCGGCGTCGCCAAGAAGGAAGCCGGGATCGACGCCGACGAAGACGTCCGGCTCGACGTCTGGCCGCGGCGGCGCAGCTTCTGGCAAACGCTATTCGCCCGGCCGGCGGCGGGCCTCGACCTGAAGAGCGCCGCCGGCCTCGACCGCGTCCTCGACACGCTGCGGCTCATGGACCACACCCGGATCTGGGCCGTCATGCCCTTCGACGTAAAGCCGCAGTAATTAAAGTCGTTCCCGCTCTTTCGAAATCCCCGCGCGGCGGCGAGGGATATTGCCTCGACGACCCCCGTAGCGGAGGGGGGCCCATCGCCGGGCGATGGGGGAACCGCCGGGACTGGTTCCCGGGGGGACCGGGGGGCTAGAGGCAATTCCCGAGCGAAGCCGATGCGGAGGATCTTGTTCAGCGGAGGGAACGACGCTTAATAGGCGAAGGAGGACGGACAGATCGTTTTGAATTCGCAGACGGAGCAGCTGTGCCAGTCGGGGCGCGCGGCGAGGTCGCCGGCCCGCAGGCCGTCGGCCGTGGCCCGGATCTTCTCCTCGGCCCGCCCGAGCTCCTTCTCCCCTTTTGACGCCCGGCCGACGATGCCGGCCCCGAGGAAATACAGGCGGGTCTCGACCGGCAGCATCCCCTCGGTCTTCAGGAACGACAGGGCGTAGATATCGAGCTGCAGGCTCGCCGCCGCGGCCTTGTCCGCCTCCTTCTGCGAGGCGACCTCGGTCGTCTTGTAGTCGATGATGACCGCGCCGTCGGCGTTGAGATCGACGCGGTCGAAGCGGCCCGAGAAACGGAGCTGACCTTCCTGCCAGCGGAACGGCCGCTCGAGGAAGGCCGGACGCTCGGCCGAGGCCTCTTCCCGGGCATGGAAGAGGCGGAGGGCCCTCGCCCCCGCCGCCCGGCGCAACTCCTCGTGCTCCCGGCTGAGATAGCCCTCGTTCACCCAGCTCCCGGCGTAGGCCTCGAGCAGGAACCGCTCGTCCGGGCGCTTGCCTTTCATCTTCTGCCGGAGATACGCGTAGATCGCGGCGTGGAGGACGCGGCCGAAGACGAGGGAATGGTGGGCGAGGACCGGCACGCGCATGATGTGGCGGAAGCGGTACTTCAGCGGGCAGTTGAGGTAGTCCTCGACCTGGACGTAGCTCAGCCTCGGCGGACCGGGGGGGCGGACGGCGGAGGGCGTCCTCGGCCGCCCGTCCGACAGGGCGTAGCGGCGGATCTCCTCGAGGACCGTGGCTTTCAGGACCTCGTCCGGCAGGCGGGCGATGTCCAGGGCCTCGAGGACGAACGGGCTCGCTCTCTTCAGCCGCTTGAGCCCGTAGTCGCGGGCCCACGTCAGGTAAAGGGCCCGGCGGGCCCGGGTCATGCCGACGTAGAAGAGCCGCCGCTCCTCCTGGAGGAAGTTCTCCCGGCCGGGCAGGCTCTCCTTGAGGACGGCGTCCGGGACCGGGATGCGCTCGCGCCGCTCCCGCCCGGGAAAGCGGTCCTCGATCAGGCCGACGAGGAAGACCGTGCCGAACTCGAGCCCCTTGGCCTTGTGGACCGTCAGGACGTTGACGGCGTCCTCGTCGAGGTCCGCCTCCGATGTCGCCGGGTTGTCGCCGACCTCGGCCAGGAGGTCGAGATAGCGGGCGAACGAGCGCAAGGAATCGCTCTCGGCGAGGTCGGAGAAGCCCTTGATCTTGTCGAAGAAGAGCCGCACGTTCTTGACCCGGATCTCCGACTCGAGGCTCATGGCCTCGACGAGCGACTTGAGGTAGCCGCTGCGCTCGAGGAAGGCGTAAACGACCGCTCCGGCGTTCTGGGTCGCGGCCATGTCGACATAGGCGAGGATGTCGGCGAAGATGCGCTTGACGGCCGCCTCGGTCCCGGGCGGGACCTCCAGCGGGTTCCGGCCTTCGGCGACGGCCTTGAAGACGGCGTGGAGCGAGATGTTCTTCTTCGACGCGTAGCCCGCGATCCTGGACATCTCGTAGGGATCGGCCTTGTAGACGTCCGAGAGGGCCAGGTAGAAAAGGTCGCGGCTATTGTCGAAATCGGTCACGGCGCGGATGAAGGCGACAAGGACCTTGATCTCCTCCTGCTGGTAGAGCCCGCGGCTGCCGGAGAAGCGGTACGGGACCTGCTTCATGTTGAAGGACCGCAGGTACGGGTCGGCGTCGGCGTTGCGGCGGACGAGGACGGCGATGTCGCGCCAGGCCGCCCCGCCTTCGTGGAGGGCGGCGACGCGGGCCGCGACGTCGTCGGCCTCGTGGGAGACGGTGTCGTAGGCGAGCATGTGGATGCTCTTGCCCGACCCGCGGGACGTCGCCTTCAGGCGCTTGTCGACCTTGTCCTTGAACTCCAGGCGGTTCGGGTCGTTGTGGCGGATGAGCCGGTAGGACGCGTCCAGGATGGCCTGGGTCGAGCGGTAGTTCCTGACCAGGACGACCCGCCTGGCCTCGGGATAGACCTCCTCGAACGACAGGATGTTGCTGAGCGAGGCGCCCCGGAAGCGGAAGATGCTCTGGTCGTCGTCGCCGACCACGGTCAGGTTGCGGTGCTCCGCGGCCAGCATCTTCAGCAGCTCGAACTGGACGAAGTTCGTGTCCTGGAACTCGTCGACCAGGATGTACTTGTAGCGCCGCCGGAGCTCCTCGAGGACGGCCGGCCGGCGGCGGAAGAGGTCGACGACGAGGGTCACCTGGTCCTCGAAATCGATCAGGCCCTCGGTCCGGAGGAGCGTCTGGTAGGCCGTGAAGACCCGGGCGATCTCGAGGTGCTTGCGGGCCGTCTCCTTCTCGGCGTCGGTCCCGGCCCCGGCGCCGAGCCCTTCGGCGTAGCGGACGTAGTCCTCGGGCCGGACGTCCTCCTGCTTCAGCCGGCGGATGGCCTCGAGGACCTCCTGGATGTGCCGGGTCGGCTGGCCGAGCGGCCGGTAATAGTCGAGCGGCAGGCGGAACAGGTTCTCGCGGAAGAACACGGCCTGGTCCACGTCGGCCAGGAGCCGGAAATCGGGCCGATAGCCCGCGTCCAAGGCGTAATCGCGCAGGACCCGCTCGCCGAACGAGTTGAACGTGCTGATCTCGGCGAACGAGGAGGTGTACGGCACGAGGAGGTCGACCCGGGCCTCCATCTCGCTGGCCGCCTTCTCCGTGAACGTGACGGCCAGGATCTCGTCGGGGCGGGCCGCCTTGGCGGCGATCAGCCGGGCGATGCGGTGCGTGATGACCTTGGTCTTCCCGGTCCCGGCCCCGGCGATGATGAGCAGCGGCCCGCGGCCGTGGAGGACGGCCCGGCGTTGGGCGGGGTTGAGGCCTTCGAGAAGGGCCCGCATCTATTTCTTGACGGGCGGCGGGCCGGGCTCGACGACGACCTTCTCGCCGGGCGCGATGAGCCCCAGCTTCTCCCGGGCCTGCTTCTCGATGGCCTTGGGGTCGTTCTCGAGCCTCCGGATCTCGGCCTCGAGCCGCGTCTTCTCCTCTTCGAGGGCCTTGATCCTCTCGGCCTGCCGGGCCAGGACCTTGCGGCTCCGGCGCAGCTCCATGACGCCCTTCTTGCCGAAGAGGGCCGTGACGATCATGATCACGAGCAGGCAGGCGAAGCCGATGAGGAGGATCTTCTTTTTCACGTCCACGGCGCTCACCGGACCGCGCCCAGCCCCTTGCGCAGGAGCGATTCGACCTCCTCCGGCGTCTCGGCCTCGGCGTAGCAGCGGATGAGCGGCTCGGTCCCGGAGAGCCGCAGGACGAGCCAGCAACCCCCGTCGAAGGCCAGGGTCAGGCCGTCGATCGTCTCGACGGCCGCGACCTTGCGGCGGCCGAGCTTCGACGGCGGGCCCTGGATCAGGGCCTTGAGCCGCTTCGCCCGGTCAGGCGTCAGGGCGAGCGTCCGCTGGCCGCTCGTCGCCGGGCCGTACTCGCGGAAGAGGTCCTCGCGGAGGGCGCTCAGGCTCCGGCCGGTCGAGGCGATCATCTCCGCGACGAGGAGCCCGGCGAAGATGCCGTCCTTCTCCGGCAGGTGGTCCTTGACGGCGATGGCGGCGCTCTCCTCCCCGCCGAACATGATCTCGCCCCGGAGGAAGAGGTCGGCCATGTACTTGAAGCCGACCTTCGTCTGGGTCAGGGCGAGGTCGTACCGGCGGGCGATGCGGTCGATGAGGCGGGTCGTCGTGCTCGACCGGGCCACGCCGCCGCGCCAGCCCTTGTTGCGGACCAGGTGGTCGAGGAGCAAGGCCAGGATGATGTTGGGGTGGACGAAGGCGCCCGTCTCGTCGACGAGGCCGAACCGGTCGCCGTCCGCGTCCGTGGCCAGCCCGAGATGGCATTTCGACTGGACGACCCGGGCCTTGAGCTCGGCCAGGTTCTCCTCGGTGCAGGACGGGCTGACCCCGCCGAAATAGGGATCGACATAGCCGTGCAGGCTCTCGACCTCGATACCGTTCTCCTCGAGGATCTCATCGAGGTATTCGCGGCTCGTGCCGTAGAGCGGGTCGGCGGCGACGCGGAGGCCGGCCCGGCGCATGACCTCGAAGTCGATCTTCCCCTGGAGGTCGGCCAGGTAATCGGCCTGCAGGTCGATGCGGGTCACGGCCTCGTCCCGGGCGGGCAGGGCCTCGGGCGAAAAGACCGGCATGAGCCGGCGCGTCTCTGCCTCGATGAAGTCCGTCACTTCGGGCAGGGCCGGCGCGCCCGTTCCGACGTTGAACTTGAGGCCGTTGTACCGGGGCGGATTGAAGGAGGCGGTGAAATTGATCCCTCCCTGGCAGCGGCGCTTGATGATCTGGCAGGCCAGGGCCTGGGAGGGCGCGTCGCGGTCGGTGAGGAAAACCTCGATGCCGTTGCGGGCCAGGAGCCGGGCCGCCTCGAGGGCGTAGCGGTCCGAGAGGAAGCGGGTGTCGTAGCCGACGACCACGGCGACCGGCCCGTCCCCGTGGGTCGTGCGGAGGTAAGCGGCGATGGCCTGGACGACGACGCGGACGTTGCGGAAGGTGAATTCCGAGCCCATCACCCCGCGCCAGCCGGACGTTCCGAAGCGGATCATCATCGCCCAAAAATTAGCACAGTCCCCTGGCAAAAGCAACGCACGGCCCTGTCCACGGCCGTGGACGGGCTTCGGGGATCCGCTCCGTTCGCTGCGGTGAAACTTCACGCCGTCCCGGTCCGGAGCCAGATCTTAGGTCTCCGTCCCGAGGCCGGCTATTTCACCGCTTTATGCTCGCTCCGGGATGCCCCTCAGCCCCTCATCCGCGGCCTGGCCCCTGGGTCCGTGTCGCTCTTGAGGGTTCACTTCTTCTTTTGTATCGCGCCGGTCATAGGGACGAAGCGGACGTCGAGGATGGCCTTCGAAACGGGCTTGCCGCGGCGCTTGGTGACGAGCGTCAGCACCTGGTAGCTCCGGGGGTCGCCGAGCGGGACGACCAGGCGGCCGCCTTCCTTGAGCTGGGCGAAGAGCGCGGCCGGGACCTCGGTCGCTGCGGCCGTGACGATGACGCCGTCGAAGGGGGCCGCCTCCGGCCAGCCGAAGAAGCCGTCGCCGGCACGGACGCGGACGTTCTTGTAGCCGAGGCGCTCGAGCGTCGCCGCGGCCTGACGGGCCAGCCCGGCGTTGATCTCGACCGTGAAGACCTCGGCCGCGAGGCGGGACAGCACGGCGGCCTGGTAGCCGGAGCCGGTGCCGACCTCGAGGACCTTGGCGTCCTTCGGCAGGGCCAGCCGCTCGGTCATCAGGGCGACGATGTAGGGCTGGGA
>Ga0136653_10000570_pt1 | contig 19425 bp, 19 predicted proteins | sample LakKivw275mmetaG_FD_94866 | JGI IMG/M metagenome (GOLD analysis project Ga0136653, IMG submission 94866) | Anoxic lake water microbial communities from Lake Kivu, Rwanda to study Microbial Dark Matter (Phase II) - Lake Kivu water 275m metaG... | ecosystem: Environmental > Aquatic > Freshwater >...
GGTAGTCGTAACGCATGCTTTATTATCACAAACCTGACCTGCCGGACATGAAGAACATGTAAAACCCGCGTTACAATAACAATCGCTATTACTACCCGGACAATATGTACTGCTTGGATTAAGACCGCCAGCACCATCACACACGCCGCACTCCGTTGTTTCCATCAGTGTGCCTGCCGGGTCATAAATACACAAACCGTTTACGCATTGCTTGCAAAGAGAGCATATGCCGGGTTTTCGTCCGTTGAGATTTGTGCATACACCACCAGAGCATGCTTGGCAGAGCGTACAAGTACCCCTCCTCTCGCCGTCTGCAACAGTAACACACTGACCGCCTTGGCAGTATTTGCATGGGCCAGTACAGGAACCGGGAACCGACTGCCCATCAGGAACACCCTCGCAGGGGTTTGTGGCAAGACTTGTCACGCGTGCATTAACGAACAGTATCAGGGAAAGTAGGATTACTAGACCAACTGCCCCGATGACGATTCTTCCTCTCACAGTGTTTAACCCAATCCCTCTTTCCATTGTTTTGTTATTTATTTATATTGGTTGATTTATTTAAGTTGGACATACGAACACGTAACCTTCTGGTGGTTGCTCATCGCCAGGCTCGTAATAGGTTATTGTGCAAGACCCCTCTGTTTTTGTTTTCTGAACTGGAGTTGGGCAACCCATGCACTCCATCTTCACAGACGTGTATCCTGGGCATGTCCTTGTATTTTCCCTACAATAGCATGAGGAACCACATCCGCCCCCCTCAGGTCCACCGCCTGTCGATGGTTGGTCCCTGCAATTCTGGTCTTCACAACATTGGTGGGGGCCCCCAAGCTCCGGCATGGGGTTGTAATAATCCCCTCCCCAACACATCGGCTCACATTGATAACCAAGTGAAGTCCTTGTGCAATAGTTTGGCCCGCAAGAATACTCAAAGTGTTCCTTGCATCTTCCGGGGCAGGGGTTGTTTGGGTCGTTCCAAGCAAGGTTCGGGTCGCAAGTGGCACCGTAAAGTGGTTCACATTCACAATCGTATTTCGCCCCGGGACAGGGATACCAGTCGTATTTACTTCCAAAATTCCACCAATTGTCCCACTGTCGCATGCAATCTTCATCACAATTCATGTCACAGGTGCATGTTGGCATAAACGCACTGCCTGCACAGACGTAGGTCACATCCTGGCTGCAAAGTTTTGCAGGAGCCAGTGAGGGTGTTGGTGGAGGACATATCTGAGATTGCAGAGGATCAGATTCCATCATGCTGAATGTTGATGAGTCACCACACACGGATCTTGTGTAATCCTCCGGAGGGGGACAATCACCACCATCGTCGCAGTCTATCGCACTGTCCCTGTCATTATCATAATCGTCCTGGCACTGCCACCAGTTACCGTCCCTACACTCAATACCAGGGCCATCTACGGTAACCTCTGTGCAACAAGACATCGGATCGGTTGGATCCGCACAAGTTAGATAATCGCACTCCCATGTCGTGTAATCCTCATTCCATGCCTGACAACTGCCCATTTCACCGCTTGTCGTGTCGCAGGTGTCAACAACACCTCCATGACCGTCGCACACTGCGCCATGGAACTGCCCTCCGGAGATGTAGCAGAATGCGTAGCCCTCAAAACCAGGTCCAGGCATGTCTCCGCCGCAACCCCTGTCCACACAGTCGCCCCAACCGTCGCCATCATCATCCTCGCATTGGAACCACTCCCATGATTCGCACGGGTAGGTGCCGCACTTGTGGGTTTGGTCATAACAATCTTTTGCGTCAAGGACATTGGGGTCATCGTATGCCCAACAGTTGTAAGCTCCCGTGTGCGGGGGTTCACCAGGTCCGGGAGGTTCAGGTCCGGGAGGTATCTGACCTGCAACGTTCAGTCCAAACAGCAAGATTATTGATACAGCCACAATGGATAGCAATTTATTATCCACCTTTCATCACCTGCGAGCACCCGCTCCTTATTCTTTCAACCCCTATTTTGTCGCATACGGAAATGTCACCTGTGGCAGAGGCATACCTCCAATAGCACACGTCCTTTGCGAAGTTATCTTCAATGGAACTGCAAATGCCGGATTTCTTTGAGATTACTGCCGCATTGGTTATACAGTTGTTCTTTTCACCGCCGCTCAGGTTTAAGCAGTTCTTGGTGGGGTCGAGGAGGCCATATTTCATGAGACACTTGTCCTTCAGCAGGGTTGAGGTTATTTCATTACACACGGAAGGGTCATTCAACCTGTCGGCAATCGAATACAGACAATTTGCCTTCTGACCGGGATCTGTCAGGTTATTGCACATCCCTCTCAGTTTCAGAATCTCGCTCTCACTTCTAACAGCAGGCAAATTTATTGTTGTGGTTGTCTTGACAGTAGTTGTGGTCGGAGCAGTGGTAGTAACAATGGGCCCCATATACTTCAGGAAAAGAAACAGCACGATGATTGCGGCAGCCAGTAGTATAATATACTTTATATATACCGCAGCTGTTTCATTGGAGGCCATTGTAGGACGTATGAATAATTATCCGATTTGGTATTTAAATAATAGAATCTATGTTCAGAAAGATTATGAGGCGTACATCAAGAATACAAAGGTCAAAAGTGGACTTCTTACTGAGGTTATCTACCACCACTTCCCTTCTTCAGCAGGTGGGGACATCGGTGACCAGTAGAAGGTTTGCCTGCCGTATTTTTTGCCGATGATAGCGTCGTAACACTCACGCCGGATATCAAACGCTTCTATATTAGCGCAAGACTCATTGTTTTCCCGTATCTTTACACTTATATACGCCCATGCGTTATCCTTGCATAGACTCACGGCATACTCCTGATGGCTGCTGTTTATTTTTTCACATATTGTTGGGTCACGATTAGCAAAGGCCAGACACTGATACCTTAAGGGATTGTATAAAACTTCGTCACATATCTGGGAATCATCAGGTATCTTTACCAAATTTACAAGACATATATCTCTAAAGTGAATCTGGTTGTTGTTGTCGTAACAGAATTTTCGATCTTCCTCGGTGTAAGAGGTTTGTTTTTTTGGAATGTTGGGGATGTTGTAGACTTGGACAAGGACTATTATCAGAACAATTATTATCGGGATACCCAGCCAATATGCTGTTTTTTTCATTTTTAAGAGTTAAATTAAGAGACAGTGAATCCCCAGTTAGTATCACTTAAAAACCCCGGATTACCTGTTTCATCCGTACAATTTACATTCCAAGAATACTGACCCGGATAAATCCGGGGCACTACAAAACTGTGCCGCCCGAATGGAAGGTTATAGTCAATCAGCAATGGTCCCCACTGCCTGGTTATATCGGTGTATAACGAACAACTCGAAACTTTAGAGCCGATATTATCTGTAACGTTATATTCAAATATAACATTCAATGCATAATTACCAGGTGTTCCGGGTGTTAATAAAGCGGAATACGGGGTGTAGATATACATCCATGTTGGATCGTCTAAACGCCATACAATATTTCTCGAACGATCAACCTCAATCACCTCCGACTGCAAAGTGTTTGTTACCAGTATATTGCCGTTGGGCAGTTCTACTGCCCTATGGGGCTCTGCTAAGTCAGGAGTGGAGTAATCCCAGACGACATCCTCTCCGCTGCATAATGTATTGTTACGGAAATAATCCGTTCCGCTGTCCTTCCACAGACCATTTATATTTTTGAATGTAACAAAATACTCGTCCGTTATCACTGCCCCGTTTGTCCAAGAAGTGTTATAGGTCTGAGTGACATGAGCTTTGATTTTACTGTCTTTCTCCGTCTCAGCGGCCTTGAGTTCTTGGTTAAACATGTATACAACTTCGGTTCCTATGAGATACTTTTGAATTTCCTGCTGTGCCTCGTAATACTCTACGTTTGTTGGGTCAATAGTATCCATATACATCGTTAGATTCTTCTCCAAGGTTGCTCTGGATTGTTGATTTAAAACGTCAGTTAGTTTATTCCATAACTCGGAGTTACTCTCGATATCTGGTGTAAATAGGTTTAGTTTGTATTCAGTTATTTTGGCCGTCACAGCTGACGTTATAAGAACATTACCTTGAGAGGTGAATACTGCGTCTGTGGGGAGCGGTAGGTCATAACACATCCAAGCGACCTTATTATTGGCATTATCCACTAGCAGAACGCGCTCGTTTGATTTATCAACGATAAGTGTTTTTGTGTTATCCGCAGACCTAACTGCGCTGTTTGGCTCATTGAGATCTTCGGCATAAGTCCACACAAGGTTGCCGCCGCTATCAACCTCTACAACCCAATTATTTCCAGACTCTGCTATCAGGGTGTTGCCATTATTCAGACGTACCGCGGTTGTGGGTTTATTTGACAGGTAAGTCCAGATGATACAACTTTCATTAAAGCCATGCCTCCATCCATAAATATTAGGGTCGTAACAGGAGTAGTTAACTTCTATTACCTTATTTCCTCCTGTGTTGGCTACAAGAACATTACCGTTATCAAGTTTCATGGCATATGTCGGAAAAACCAGAGCATTTGGGCCGTATATAGTACCAAATCCGCAGTACTCCCAGACTATATTTTTGGTTATATCATTAACCTCGTAAACGCAGCTTTTCCCATTGTCTGCAATTATGAGGTTGCCACTGACAGGGGATACCACGAATAATACTAGTATCGTAACACCCGTCCATGCTTTTGATTCAGTTAGTTTTGTCATTGTTATCTTGTAATCCCAATCATTATACCTTGGTCTTCCCCACCGGCACTACCGCTAATACACAACCAGCCGTCTTGCCCGAATAACCTAATTGGTCTGCAACCTGTGGCCCCTATGCCCAAACTGTTTGGATCCTTAGTTACGGTTATTCTGGCCCCCCACGTCCATTTGCCGCCTTTCCCACGAGTAGTAATATCAGCGCCAGGACCAACCTCGCAACAGCAGATTTGGCTATCGAACGCTATTGCCTTGTAGGGTACAGAACACCCACCACCCGTTGGTTCTATACCCCTCTTATACCCATTTTGAACGCACAAAGTGCCACATACTGGAGCAATTGTGGTTGTGGTGGTTGTGGTGGTGGTGGTTGAGGTGGTGGTGGTTGAGGTGGTGGTGGTTGAGGTGGTTGGACAACAACATGTTTGGCCTCTTACACAACAGTGATCGCAATTTGGTGGATGAGAATCATCAACATCCTCCTCCTGCGATGGGTCACATCCTCCTTCTGGCTTACACGCACAATCCTTTCCTCCAACACTCCAATCTGAACATGCTGTTCCACTCCTTGGGACAAAATCATACTTTGGCATTTCTATTATGTTACCAACCACATCGCCACCCGTATTCGCAATGCTAGCCACTAATCCTGCAACCGGAACGAGTGATAGCGAACTCTTTTCGGATGATTCCTCAAAATTCAATGGTTCCGGATTAATTTCCCCCTTTGTGGATGATTCGGCAGGAGTTGCAACACCAAGCATCCCGAGTTTTCTGCCGTGGTTCCCGATGCCGGCACCGGTCACGGTTTCGCTACCTACAGACCGGCCAAATGGAACAGGACCGACAGCACCTTGGGTTTCAATCTTCACTCCCTGATGAGTTTCCCCAGTTAGAGGGTCATATGTCAGGGCCTTTTTGATAGCCCATGCCACCTGATTGAGCATGTTAGCATGTGACCTTGCATCTGCACTTACCCCCCCATGTCTTCCAAGAGGTGCATCAACAGTGAAGAATTGCGTTGAGTCGCGTTCAGCGTATGTAACTTGGATGCCTTTGCAGCAGACTCCGTAAATTTTCTTGCCGAGTAAGAGGGCAAAATCGTTCCCTCCGTGTATGCCAAATGCAGCATCACCCCCTACATCCTGAAGCTCTATATATATTGATTTATCATTTAACGTTCCAACTTTTAATTGAAGCCGATATGTAGGGCTTAAACCAAAATCTGCGTTGAATTTCCAGTCACCTGAACTATGAAATCGAGCACTAGCCGTAGCAAGCGTCAGTCCAATCTGGGCGTTTATGGGCCCGATTGCTTGGTCCATGATAAGTTTGACCTGGGCTTGCGCAGGAACAGTAATGTCCTCCCCCCTCATTATTCTGTCCCAGTTCGGTATCAGTATCTGGTTTACTATCTCTCTCGCAAACTGGTCCATTTGAACATCATCGAGTGTTAATTCGATTGCTCGACCAGCAACCCTGGCAAAATCCCGAGCACTGGGCTCCGCATCGGATCTCACAAGTTTATCAAGGTCACAAACAGTTCCGCCCTTCCCGCTGGGGTTAAAGTCTCTGGTCAGTCTGTCGCATTTTTTCTCGCATTTATTCTGTTCATTGCAAGACTCGTCAGGTTGGCACAACCTGCAACCGACCCCTGCGGTACATTTTTGGTTATCCCACTCCATGGAAGGGTAACACCCAGGGATACAGCAGCCATACTCGTCCAATGCACCTTCAGCATATTCGGCCTGAGGATTTGGACCTTTATTACCGCAACAGAACTTCTCGCATTCTGGCATGGCTGCTTCTCCAGGGAATGCAGATTTTGGGCCAGTACAACTATAGAAAGTTGAACCGCCCTCCCTGAATTCACCGGGGTGCCCACCGTTAACATCAACGCACGTACCATCCTTGAGGTAATCACAACATAATTTGACCTGTGGGGTAGGTTCAGGCAACCCCTTACGTCGGGCTTTTTCTATTTCTGCTCTGTTTAGTACATACTCCCTCCATTCGGGTTTTGTCTTACAGTCGGGGCGCCAGCATTCAAGCATGAAGCCGGTTTCCTTACCGATGGCGGTAGGGGCACAAAGTATTTCGCCAATGGCATGTGGATTACCACATATATCTTTGCAGTACGCTTCGACTACGGGGCATGGTTGAGATTGGGATGTTGCTGTGTTGGTGAGGAAAAACAATGTTAGAACTAAGACTATTGCAGATAGCCCGAACTTTCCAAGTTTCCTGTGTTTTATAGATTTTTCCATTTTTGTCTTAGGTAGGACACACAGGAGTTAATGGCCCGATTCCATCGCTCCTTGGTCCGATAGCTTCGGCGGTATAATATGTTACTGGACAACCATCCTCTGTTGTCGACTTCTGCACGGGATCGCAACCTATACACTGCATGGTTACGGTTTCGTAGGTGGGGCAGGTTTTCTTCCGCTCCAAGCAGTAACAAGGACCACATCCGCTCGTTTCAGACCCTTCACTACCCGGGGGTGGACTCTCAACACAATTCTTGTTCTCGCAACACTCTTGGCCTGTGTTACTGCTGGAACCATAGCATAGTGGCTCACATTGATAGCCAAGCGAAGTAATTGTGCAAGAGTCTGACCCGCAAGAATGCTCGAAGTGCTCCTTGCACCTTCCGGGGCATGGATTGTTGGGGTCGTTCGGGCCGCAGGTATCACCTTTGAATGACTCGCAAGCACAGTTTTCTTTTGCCCCATAGCATGGCCACCAAGAATAGGCAACGTACCACCAGTTGTTCCACTCGTTCTGGCAGTCCTGGTCCCACGTACAACCCTCGGGCGGAGGACCCGTGCACACCATAGGATTGCAGTCTGGAGCATATGTGTCATCAAGACACTTCCAAGTCACTTGCTGCTTGCATAACTGTGCGGGGGCGAGTGATGGTGTTATTTGTGGACAAAAGTCAGAGCCGTACCAATTACCCCCTGGCCCCATTCCGCCCGTTGATGAGTCTCCACAAACTTTAATTGTGCGATCGGCTGGTTTTGTGTATGCACAATCACCATCCTCACAATCTGTCTCACCGTTATTATCGTTATTCACTTTATCAGAGCAGGGAGGTCCATGGAAGTATAGCCACCAACCATATTCGCACCCGCCGATTGGTCCACCGGGCACTAGTTGACCACCTTGGGCGATACAATCATTGGGATCCATATCAACAACTTGACCATTAAGATAACATTGGTCTGGAGCGTATTGATAGTAACAGCCAGGATCCCAACCAGTACCACACTGACCACAGCATACATCCCCCTCCTGACCGCCCCCAAAGTTATATGCCCAGCAGAAGCCAGTTTCACCGGAAGCACTACAAACAGATTGCCACTGACCGTTGACACATTTGTATCCTGTCACGTCGCCCATCGCAGGATGCTCCCAGAAGTACTGACCAATTCCACTCGAAACTTCACATTTCACTTCGCCTGGAAAGCAATCGGGCATGTCCTCGACTTTTGCAACTGCAAATCCAGTAATTGGATTTATGGTTGCATTATCGCCAACAGAGGTGCTTATTGCCGAATATTTTTTGCATTTTACTCTGGATTCCTCGGTTTCGATGGAATCACAGATAGATGGGTTACGTAGTGAAATTGCAACTCGGATCAAACAAAGTGTTTTATTCTGGGAGTTTGAACAGACCTCTTCGGGTTTTATTCCTCTGGTAAATAACAGACACTGAACACGCCATTGGTAGTCTTGTATGTTATTACATAACAAAGAATTGTTTTTGACACTTGCTAGAGCAATATAACATCTGTCTTTCTCAGCAGGGTTCTGTAGCGCTGCACAGATATCCTCGGGTTTCAGGTTTCTTTTTAGGTTTTCTAAACATTGTGTTTTTGTATAATTATCACTTATTTTAGCACAAAACTTTTCGTCTGGTTTTATTTTTGAGAGTCTCAGGAAACAAGTATCTTTATCAAAACCATTAAGTTTGTTGCACAGTTCTTCAGTTATGGGAATGGTTGTGGTTGGAGTGGTGGTTGGTGTACTGACCCTTACAGGACCAATATACTTTAAGAACGGGGCGAGGATGATAACTGCGACAAAGAATAATATAATATACTTTATATAAGCCGAAGCTGTTGTGTCGGAAGCCATGGCGGGATGTATGAATAATTATCCGATTTGGTATTTAAAAATACAGGGAATCAAATGAAGCAGTGCATCAATAAGAAGCTAGGGTATAGGAACGGTTAGATGTCATGCCATGGGTTTGTTACTTACGTAAAAATAAGTCATAGGCTTGTTATTTATGTAAAAATAATTCAACCCCGCCCAGCTACCTACTGAATCGCCGATGATAGCTCGAATTCTCCAGCAGTAATTGCTGCCCGGCTTAAAATCGTATATAGAAGGCTGGAGTATTAACTCCTTTGTTTCCCAGTTCAACGAATCATTTGCGGACATATCGCAATTATGGAAAACTTGTATCTCATAGGATACGTTATTACCTTTCTCGACAGGGTTCCAGTAAAACCTCACCCATTCTGGGTCTATCACCTCACCGTTATACGGGTATATAATTACAGGCACATCAAAAATGAACTCCTTTATGTAGAGGTAAGAGAGGTATAGGAGTGTAGCAATTACGATGAGATATACTATGTTATACCTGTCAAACGAGTGCAGTTTAAATTCCATTTTTGAATTCCTTACGTTTTTTTGTGAATGCATACACAAGTAGCAATGCTACTGTTAGGGCAGAAATTGCACTTCCAACCAGTATATAGTTCGGGCCTTCGTAATTAAACTCAACAATGTGTTCGCCCTTAGGAACAATAATGCTGCTAAGTCCGGGGCTTATCTCAAAATTTTTGACTACTTTACCGTCCAACGTGGGAACCCAGCTTCGATAATACGCGGTTTTGAATATTAGGAATGCCGGACGGTTTGTTTTTACCGTCACGATATTATGCTCCCTCTCGTCAACTATCTCCTTTGCCTCTGATTCGAGATCCATGTATTCGATGCTACTTCGGAGAGTGTTCATTTTTTCTGCAGATGTAATAGAGGATATGTTGCCCCACATGACAAAACCACCACCCTTCTCGTAGTTTTTTATGAGCACTAAATCCAAAGGATCCAGCGACTCGGGATTCAGTACCATCATCCCAGAGAACATATTTATGTTCATAACAAGGTCCCCTCTTGAGAGGTATTTTGACCTGACAAAGAAGGGCATTTTTTTAGGAGCAGAGTGCAGTTTGTATCCCAACAACCATGCAGAATTCAAATCCCACCAGCTTTTATCATCTGCGAAAACTAATACAGGCAAGGATTCTACAAACTTGAAATTACCAAAATCACCATTTACTTTGTAGAGCGTAAAGAACTGAGTATCTCTTAGTAAAGTTAGATTGCTTGAGAGATTATAGGGATCGGATTCGGACGATATTTTTGACATATATGACTTGGACAGTAGGAGATATCGAATGTTGCATATTTCTATGATATTGTAACTTTCAGCTATTTTCCTCCTAAACCCCTCATCATTTAGTCTTCGATTTAGACCGCCAGTTATACCTGCGAAAGCACCGTTTATGACGTTTGTTTTATTCGTAAGAATCGTTACATGAGTCAGGTAGAAAGACTCGAAGTCATTCACGGGTATGCCGTACATCCTGCCGTTGTCTTTTTGCATCCGTAGAGTGTTTAGACAATCGCGAAAGCTCAAATCAATAGATGATGATGAATAACCCGCATCCTCGGCACCTAGAACTGTGAAAGATTTTACACGCACTAAACCTTCGGAAAATTTTAAGCGGTCAGCATAAATCGGAACAAAAACTAATATGCAGATTATCAAGGTGGCAACTAATGCTGATACCTTTATGGATTTTTTAAGGAATATGAATGCTTTCACGGAGATGAACTCCGCAAGCTTGTATAGTGCAAATGCTGACAAACACATAGCAAACAGGTCCATAATGGCTGAATAGTGGTGATAATCCAGGTCCTTTTGAAGTGGCATATACCTCAGGAACCATATGTCATCTGGACCAAGGGCCATAAGTACTGAAAACAGAAAAGCTAAAACAAAGAACGAATTTCTGAAAGACTTGATGTCCCGTAGCATTACAACAAAGCCCAACAGGATGAATAACGTGAAGATGGGGGGCCTATATGGATTGTCAAATTGCGGCAGGTACTCGTCATATATGCCGACGGCTTTTCCGGAATCGAACAGATGCCCATGAACCAGATTTGTTAGAAATTGCTCACTGGTATAAACAACGTGCGGGAAATCTGTCCTAGTGTTTATCGATAAAAATCCATAATACTGGATTTCCCCAGAACCAAGGAAAGGTAATAGGTAGAATGCCAGTAGTAAGATTAGTACAAGAAGAACGATAACTGACCTCTTGATCGCTTGTATTGAATCTGTGAACTGCTGCGTTATTATAAATGTAAATAGGTAAATTCCCAGAATTAAAATGGAAAAATAACAGATGTATGGGTGGCTTAGGTACATCAGCGCCATAAGAAACGGCAAAACAAAAAGATTCTCTTTTTTGTAAATGATGCCGTGGAGTTTACCCACGAAAATTGGGAATATGAACAGAGCAGCCATCTGCTTGATGACACCAAAGCGGAAATACGCGTCGAGTGTATGACCCATCGGGCTTATCGGTGCAACCGAGAACAAAGCGCCCATACCGCAAACCAAATCCGGAAAATCGAATTTTTTTAGGAGATAGTAGATGGGGAGAGGGTACAACGAGAACAGGAGTATAATCACCAACTTGTGGACAAAAAGCAATGAGAGTGTGTTGAGGGTAAGTAGGTGAGTAAAAACAACTATGAAGTAATGCAGCGGTGGCCGGAACAGGAATATCGGCGAACCAAGACCGTATAGATAAGACCATCCAAAGATTTTGTGCTCTTGCAGGATTATGTTTTCGAGTTCTTGCTCCTCTACAAAATGGAAGTGGTCATCACCACCGCCCGCATGGCCGGGTTCTAGGAGTGGCGAAAGCATGTAAAAATTAAACAAAACCCCGAACAGTATGCAAAAAATTGATAACTTTTTATGAAGGATGTTCAACCAATTATCAGGCATTGTGCGAACCTCGAGTATAATGTAGATATTAAATTAGGTGTATGATTAAAAAGGTCGGTTCTGGCTTATATCTCGCATAACCCGATATTCCAAACTAAAAAGCTCTGCACCATCACTTTGCTGAAACACTCTTTCAACAATTTATCGAAAGTATCCGTATCCCATGACTGTACGTGCTCAGGGTCGTTCCCCCAGCGGGATATGTTTTTGCCCATGAAAAAATTCGATACCCTGAAAAACGGCTCATTTGGAACCGTTATCAGGCAGTAACTCCTTGAAACCCTTTTCATCTCTTTTAAAGCGCGTCGGTAGTCATGCAGATGCTCTAGGACTTCTATGGCCATGACCATGTCAAACGATTTGTCCTTGAAGGGGAGGTGAACTGCGTCCGCGTTTACAAAAGGTACTTCGGGCTTGTTTTTGACCGCTTCTTTTAGGATGTACCTAGATTTATCAATGCCAAAGAGCGAGGTAGCAGATGAATCATTGAAGTAACTTAAGAGAGTGCCAGGTCCGGCCCCCACATCAAGTAGTATGCGGGGATTAGTTGCTTTAACAATCGAACATATCTTTTTATTGAACGATTTTGATACAAAACGCAGGACTGGATTCCTGGATTTATATCTTTTATATGTATAAGGTTTCATATTACTTAACCTGGCTACCTAAAGTTATGAACTCCTCATCCTTAAAATTATTTAAAAAATTGGATATTATCGAGCAGAATTTTTTACCTGTATTTCTGGTGCGGATGTCATAGGCATGCGTTCCCTCAAGTTTTGTGAATTCCCATGAATGGATGTAAATCACGGGAACAATACCGCGTTTTAACAATTGTTTTGTTCCAATGGTACTCCAGAATGAACCGAAATTTCGCATCCAGATCCAACCAATAGGTAAACGCGTTAAAGGCATTACCCCTAAGGGGAATTCAAGTACATCCAAATCTTTGATGGGTTGGTGGGGGTAGATTGGATATCTGAGGTTATTGTAGTAAGAGGGCAGATATGTTGGATGGAGTGAACTATCATACTTAAAACCCAACGAATATAAATTTTTTATTAATTCCAAGGAAAACTGCAAATTAGGGGCCCTAAAACCAACTACTTTATCATTAATTGTTCTTTCCAATATTTGTTTGGATTGAGATATGTCCTCTTTTAGATTTAGGTTACTGTTTCCCCTGTAGAAGTGGCAATAACCATGTGATGCTATCTCGTGACCTTTTGAGTGTAGATATTTGACATGTTCTGGTTCTCTTTCGGCGAAATATCCGGTCACAAAAAATGTGACCTTTATGTTAAACTCGTCAAGTAATTTCAACAATTGAAGATTCCCTTCCCTGCTAAAATCGGTGTTTCCTTCCCCTTTTTTTGGACCATTACCGATCAGGGGGTTCCACTGTTCGCAATCAATTGTGAGTGCTATCATTCTTACAGAATCACATTTTCCTACCCACTATTATAAGGTCATGGGACAGAATTGAAGAACCAGGTATAGGTTCAATCAAATGTTCTAAAAATTGGATATGTTGGGGTAATTTTACGATATATTTTACATTCTCGACCATGATATTATTATCTGTCAGTACAGCAGATATCTCTCTTGAGGAGAGTAGTGTAAGATTACTTGAATGAAACCTTTTTTTGAATATACTATCCGCATTTAATGTCTGGATAATTATTCTGCCCCCTTTTTTTGTAACTGCTGCCATCTCCTTAATAGCCACATCTATATTTGATAGATGTTGGATTAAACCAATAGAAACCACTACGTCAAATTTAGATTTTTTTATTGGCAGGAAGTAGGTATCTGCATTTATAAGATACCCCTTGTCTGTCTTCTTGTTTTTAATCTGATTGAGAGAGTAATCGATACCGAATATATTGTAGAATCCACGTTGCGACAACAATTCAAAAAAGACACCCGGTCCGCACCCAATATCGAGTATATGTAAATCTAGATCTTTACTTGGGATACAGTTAAGTGTTGTAGAGAAGTTTTTGTATTGATAATAGCTATTAATCCAACCAGACATCTTATGGACTTCTCTTGAGCTGGCCAGATTGTCAAAATTTGATTTCCAGTAATTTTCAATTTTCATTTTTACTATCTTCCCATGGACATTCTTATGTAGGGCCCGATTAGATTGCACAGCGGTACTGGTAATGCCCCCCACAATTTTGAGTAAATCGCGTATTTTTTTGTTCGCGGGTCTATTATGTTAGGATGCTTGTAGAATTTATAATACCAATCAACCTGTTCGATAGTTCCCCCCCATTTTCTTTTGAACTCAAAGTTTCCTGAGTTAGGCCTGCTTGTACCGAAATCAAAATACTTGAATTTTTTACAATTATTTTTTATAGCTTCCCAAAAAATGAGGCTTAGTCCATTTAAGTGTTTATATTCTGGTTTGGATAGGCCACTGTATGCTATAACCCCTTCATTGTAGAAGAAAAGGATGAGTCCTGCGATAGTTTTATTACCATATTCTGCTAAGTAACCACCTAGATATTTAGGGTAGAATACATTGAAAAGTTCATTAAAGAATTTGAAAGGTAATGGTGGTGTTCCTAATTCATGCATATTAAGTTTGTGACATTCGTAAAACTTTTTCATGTCCCCCCCAGTTTTTATCTCTCTTGTTACAACCCCTGATTTTTTAGCTCTTCGTATGTTCTTCCGCAAGTACTTAGTTAAATTTTCGAATATTTTCTCTTCCCCCGGTAAGAGATTTATTAAAAATGACGGATACTCCCATGGTTTAAAAAATCCAGAATCTGCCGGCGAATACTTTTGAGATAGGTTATGCATCTCTATACTTTTTACATTAAGCTGTTTGCCTAATTTCGTAACCTCTGCCAAAATTTCTTTTCCGAATGCCGGCTCACCCAGAATACCCACCTTATCAGCATAGGGAACAGATATCAGCCGATTACCAAAAATTCTGCTTTTAACCAGGAAAATGGGGCATGCCGCCCTTATGCTGCCTTCTTTTTTGACGTACATATAGTAGGGTACATAACTACTTACCCTTTCCAAGAAATCTCTCCATTCGAATGTATGGTATATTGTACCGCCATTTTCCTCGACAAAACGATTCCACTCATCCCTGTCAGAGCTATGCGCCAAGTTAACTGCAGAAACTGGACTCATTCTATTATCTTATCCTTTAGGTCGGTGGGTATCTTTTTAACAAGCATCTCGCCCAACAGCCCCAAGGATATGAAGTTTACGCCAAGAAGCAGTAACAATACGCCTAGTATCAAAAGTGGCCGGTCGCCTATACGCTCGCCGAAGATAAAGTGGACATACGCCAGGTGTGCGGAGATTGCAGACCCCGCAAAAAAAGCGATCAATCCCAACGTTCCAAACAAGTAGAGAGGAGCTTCCAGAAAATCGTTCAAGAATTTGAAAGTCAGCATATCCAAAAATCCTTTGTAAACCTTCAGAACACTGTATTTTGATTTACCGTATCTTCTCGGAAGGTTTTTCACGGGGATTTCGGTTATTTTTTTGTAACCATTCCAATGAGCAATAGCTGGGATATAACGATACATGCCGCCATACAATCTCAAATCTTTAACAATCTCCCCTCGATATGCCTTGAAAGGGCAATTGAAATCATGAAGGTTAAGCCCAGTGATGACGGATGTTAGCTTGTTAAATATTCTGGAAGACAGTGAATAGAAAAAATTGCCTTCATGTTTATTCTTCTTCCAACCAGAAACAATATCATAACCTCCATCCGCATTTATTTTATCGAGCAGCATTGGTATATCCTGTGGATCGTCCTGCAGATCGCCATCCATGGTTATTACAACATCGCCCTTCGCACTCATGAAGCCGATGGAATACGCCACCGATTTTCCGAAGTTTCGCTTTAATGATATGATTCTCAGATTTTTATCATCAGGATTTAACCCCTTCAGTATGAGAGGTGTATTATCAGTGCTTCCGTCGTCCACAAAAACTATCTCGTAAGGTTTATCAAGAGAGTTCAAGACATCCCTCAATTTGGGGTAGAGTAGGGGTATGTTGCTCTCTTCGTTAAAAACGGGTATAACAACACTGACTTGGGGGTTTTTGGCCATAATAGCATATACCTATTTAACGAATTTAAAGTAAAAGAAACCAACAATTATCAGGATTACCGCACCAACTGCGAGAAATGTAAGTGACGATCTTCCGTACGTACTTTCCTCTATTCTGACAATCCCTCTCGCAATCGCCGAGAAGTGCTGGTTGTTGTCTTCATAACTGATTCTTGCGGTTATTGGATACACTGCACCAACAAGCGCACCCTGGGACGACAGCATTATGGGGATTGATTTCTCCTCGTTAGCATTTAACGTTTCATCGATGTTGGTATTTGTCGCAATAAGTTCATCCGGCAGTATCAGTTTTATTTTAAGGTTATGTGGTTTATCACCACGGTTTCTTAAAAGAAGCATCATTTCCACAGGCTTTCTTTGGATGCTAACACTATCCATTACTCCGTAAACCGCGGATATCGTAGGTGTTTTGTAGTTTATGATGATTGAGGTTACTGACGAAAACGGATACTGGTTTGCATCTGTGTAATGGATCAGGATACTCACAACATAGGTTCCGGGTAAAATGGAGGTGTCATTTATTTTCACAGTGAATTTGTCGGTTCTCTGTTCCTTTGGCTTGAGTTCGCGGTAGAATATGTTGCTTGAGGTGAACCCATCGGGGAGGACGAGAGAAAGCTGGACATTAAAGGCCGACTCATCACCATTGTTTACTATGGCCAATGGAAATTCGGATGTTTGTTCCTGGATTATGTCGGGGGCAGAGAGTGTGGGTATTATCTGGATGTAGGTTGCGGATGTGGATGTTACCAAGAACAGGATGAATAACCCGTACATTGATACTTTGAAGGTTTTCATTTTTTCACACTCCGGTTATTGATTCTTCTTCACTTCCCCTGCTAGAATTTTTTTGATTTTCTTTTTAATGATGGGTATATCACTTACAACGATATCCCAAGTTAATTCAATGTCTACACCAAAATAACTATGGATGAGCTTATCTCTGGTTCTCGCCATTTCACTCCAGGGCACCTCGGGGTGTTTCTTTTGAATTCTTGTGGTAGATTTTTCGTAGCTTCTCCGATTATTTCAAGCCTTCTTAGAACTGCATCTTGGATTTGTACAGAATTAAAAAAATCTTCTTTCGAAATGCCTTCTGTGAACTCTTCGATTCTCTTTATACTTTCCAAAATATGCTTTAGGAAGATGCCCGCATCTTTTTTCATATTATTCTGACCTCCTCCCTAAGAATTTTCTCTCTTATCAGAGGGTGCAATGAATTGTACGTTAGCAGATCAACTCTCCTACCAAACTCCTCCTCCAATTTGATTTCCAATCCGGCAAGGTCAAGCAAACTCTTTCTACCCTTAAGCTTAACCAAGATGTCAATATCGCTATCTCTTTTAGCCTCCCCTCTTACAAATGAACCAAATAATCCCGCCTTTATGACACCGTTATTTCTAAGTATTGGAAGTATTTCCTTCTTCACTTTTTCGATTTCTATCTTACGCTTTATCATTTTGTGTAGTATATCACTTATATACATAATTATGAATCTGTTTTATGAACTTGTTGAAATCGTCGAGTTCATTAGCAACAAAATCGTGCAGCTTCCTGCTGTCAATCTCGATGTAACCATGAACCAATCTGTTTCTTAGACCTACCATCTCTAGAGTTCTTTTAACAAGGCTCTCGTTCAGCACTTTTCTCTTTCCGAGTATGAGAAAGATGTCCCTGTACTCTTTAGGTTCTTCAAACCCAGCAGTTGCTATGATATGATTACCTATATCGAGCATGGCTTCTATCGAAACCTGAAGCAGTCTCTCCGCCGTAGAAATGTGCTCAACGCTAGATGAAAACTCCTTGCGGCTCATCTTTCCATATCTCTTGAGGTAGGTTAGGTTTGAACGTATCTTCTCGACCCTGCTGTTGATAACCTCTTCATCGAATTTCATATTAACCACTGCTCGAGACCGCCCTTCTCAGGTATTCATAAAAATTCTTTCGGAGATTATTAGTGCTGAGATAATCGGAGATAGTTTTAAAACGAAAGTTTGCTTTATCTGACATGGATCGTGAGTATATAAGTTTTCCCTCCGTTAGTATGTGCATTCTCAAGGAGGGTGACGCTTTATCCAGTTCTACAATGTCTATATCCTCCCTTCCGAATATGGTTTGTAGTTTATTTGTTATATCTAAAAAAACCTCGAGAGAATATTTTCTGGTGGGCGGCATTATTGCGATATCTATATCACTAAGTGTTTTCATTTTATCGTTGCTTAATGAACCGTAGATGTAAAATAAAGAGATATCATAACGTCTACATAAATCACTTATTTTGCCGGTGAGTTTCCCAACGGTACTCATATCAACCTTTTTTGGTTGCTTTATTGTATCAATAAGGCGCATTTTCATTAGTTATGTGGCAGGATAATTAATAAAGTATATGATGATACAGGATTACAGAATAAGGAGCGGTAGCGATATCAAATTCCAGCCAAGTTTTAACGGTATGTTTGAGGAGGTGCCGCCGGTTACCATGGCTTCCGCCTCGCGTATTCCGTTCACGTACACGTATGCGGTGCCGTTGTAGCTTCCGCCGCAAAGGGTTACCGTGTCGTCGCTGTCGTCTGGGTCCAGATCCAAACCCGTTGCCGAGTAGTTCTGTTTTATGCTCGTTACAGTCGAATCAAGGACGGTTCCGTTTTGCGAAACCAGTGCGAGGACGAGCATGTTCGTATCTACGGATATTTCCTTCTTGTTTACGGTGTAGTTCGTGTTGCCGATTGTGGTGACTGTTGCGTTGTAGTATGCGGAATTTACGGTAACCGACACCGAACTTCCTGTTGAGGATACGTTCAGGTAGTATGAGCCGTAGGTTTGGTTTTCGCCTGGATTGTCACCTGAGAGTTGTCCTGCGCCGTCAAAACCGCGCAGCCGGCCGTCCTCTTCCGGGTTAAGCTCGGCAAAGATGTCGTTTGCACTTACGGTGAAGGTGTCATTGTTGGTTTCTGGATGCGGAAGGTTGGTGATTACTGCGGATAATAGTCCGGGATACACCGCACGCGTGCTCGACAGCAAAAAATCATCCGACGTCTCCGCGTAGTAGTGCGTTCCGTTTGAGCGCTCCTGCCCTAAGGGTTCGAGGAGCGTGTTGCCGTAGAGCGGGCCGTCGCTTATGACACGAACGGTGTTTCCGCCCCGGTATGCAAGACCGACGAATTTTCCTGCAAGTTCTCCGGACGCGTTTGAATAAATCCGGAGCTTTACATCGGGATTCGTCCCTGCACCGTCGAGGTAGGAGTTTGAGAGCGTTTGGTAGCTCAGGATTACGGTCTGGTTGGTTTCAGTGTTTAGGATTCTCGCATCGGTTATCGAGGCGGCTGCCGGTTCTAAGAGCAGCACCAGTATGAGGAACGCGAATCCGGTTTTCATTGCAACCACCTTTTCAGCTTGTCGTACAGAACGATGAGTTTGTTCATGAAGTAGTTTATGTTGCCCTGGTTTGGAACGGTTACTCCGCTCGGGCCTGCTGGAGAAACCAGTTCACGAGTCACTGCAAGGTTGTCA
>Ga0136653_10000574_pt1 | contig 19353 bp, 13 predicted proteins | sample LakKivw275mmetaG_FD_94866 | JGI IMG/M metagenome (GOLD analysis project Ga0136653, IMG submission 94866) | Anoxic lake water microbial communities from Lake Kivu, Rwanda to study Microbial Dark Matter (Phase II) - Lake Kivu water 275m metaG... | ecosystem: Environmental > Aquatic > Freshwater >...
AAATAAATAGTTATCTTCATTGAAGATAAGCATTTCCATATGAAATTTATTAGTCGGATTAAAAGGGCTAAGAATGTAAATATTATGTGTTACCGGATTATATTTTAACGAGGAAAGCATTCCGCATTCATTTATTGACGAGTTTAAAAATTCCTGTTGAGTACAATCAAATATCTTAACTGTACCACTCTGTAACGAAGCATAAACCTTATTTGTATAAGGAGAAAATTCAAAATCGTATATAAATTCGTTTGGCAGTTCATATGAATATAAGCTAATATTGTTTATATCATTTATATCTAATCTTGAAAAGAAATTCGGCCTTTGAATAAAATAAATGTTTTTATTTGAAGGATCGAATTTTAATCCACTTGGTTTTAGAACAGATTCATCAAATAGCAAGGTACTATTATTATTTAAGCAAAAAACTGTTCCATATAGCTCGTTTTCTGCAGAGGGTGTCACCCTAAAAAAAAATTGCCCCTCCTTGATATGCTACTCTTTATACACATTTTTTTAAGCTTTGAATGAACACCGGTATGTTAATAATATGATGAAAGTTGATTCCGAATAATTATCAAAAAATCTGATACTTGCAAAAAAACAAGTGTCATGGAATACATTAGGATAACAAATCTACCAGATCAACGTCTGGAAAAAAGGGGCTAAAAATGCTAACTTTGATGCAAGAGAATCCAACAAGCGTAATCAATCAATCTCATTCTACGCATAAGGATAAAATTGCAGGATACAGGTTTATTAACAATAATAGGATACCACCCCAAATGTTAACCGAATCATTACAGGAGCAATGTTTAAGAAATAGTAAAGGATTGGAACTTGTATGTTTACAAGACACGACAGAATATAATTATCAGCATCATTTGGAGCGATTACAGGAGGATACTTTGGGTATAGTGGGCAATAATGTGGATCGAGGTTTTTTTGCTCATACCATGGTAAGTTTTGATGCGGAAAGCTGTTTGCCATTAAGGATACCCTATGTGAGATTGTGGAGCCGTGATCCTAATAAAAAGAACAAGAAAGAAAGGCGGTACAAAGCATTACCCATTGAAGAAAAAGAATCGTACCGATGGATAGAGGCAGCAGAAAAGACTAAGGCATTATTACAAAGTGCAAAGCATATTACATTTATATCTGACAGAGAGAGCGATATATATCAAATATAGGACAGGATACCAGATGATAAGACAGATTTAATCATACGATCCAGAACAGACAGAGCTTTATACGATAAACCCACAACCGTATACAAGCTGCTTGAAGAGCAGGAAATAAAGGGGAGCTATATAATAGAAATCAAACAGGATAAACGAAAAAATCGGAGTAGTCGTAAAGTAAAGTTAAATGTAAAATATTCAGAAATAAAGGTAAGGAAGCCAGAATCGGTAATAGATGCTAACGACTCAGAAAAGGGATATGTGAGTATGTATGTTGTTGAGGCAAAAGAAGATTTAAGTACAATAAAAAATGGAGAGTCGCCTGTTCATTGGATATTATTTACAACTTATAATATTGGTGACTTTACCCAGGCCAGACAGATAATCAAATGGTATAGTTTCAGATGGCAGATAGAGCAATTTTTCAGGATAACAAAAAAGCAAGGAATCGATCTTGAGAGTAGTCAGTTGGAGACAGGAGAAGGACTAAAGAAGCTGGCATTGTTAGGATTTGCGACAGCATTGAAAATTCTTCAATTATCACTGGCAAAGGATGGGAAACAAAATGACAAAGTCACAAAGTATTTTAGCAAAGACCAGATCATAGTTTTAGGACTGCTCAATGAGCAACTTCAGGGTAATACTCAAAAACAACAAAATCCGTTTTACAAAAACTCACTTTCCTGGGCATCATGGATCATTGCCCGATTAGGTGGGTACTGTGGTTATAAATCTCAATCACCTCCGGGACCAATTACATTTAAAAGAGGATTAGATAAGTTCTATTATTTGACTACAGGTTTTTATCTCGCAAAACGAGATGTGTATAAAGAGTAGATGTTGGGGGAAGGGCCTGGGATAGGGGCTGATTATTGTATGTTCGCCAATGAGTGTTGAAAATTGGGAAAGAGGCGTTTTATTTAACCACTGAGGAGCACGGAGGAAAATGGAGGTTCACGGAGGTGAAGGATTAGATTTCCTTCCTCTGTGGCGCCGTGGCGACCCTCTGTTCTACATCCGTGTCCCTCTGTGGTTAAGCAAAACATATCAACCCGGATAGCATCTCCTGTTCCGGCACGCGTTACAAACGCGCGCAAGCAAAGGTGTTGAGGTTCTTTAAGCTCCTCTCCTCTCAGGAGAGGGGTTGGGGTGAGGTTTTTACCGGCACGCGTTGCAAACGCGCGCAAGCAAGGGTAAGGGTTGCAAGTTACTTGATACAGGTCACAGGTTACGGGTTACAGGTTACAGGTTACGGGTTAAGTTATAAGTGTGGAATTTGGTATTTGTCGTTTGTAATTTATCTGGGATTTGTTATTTGGGATTTGTGATATCAATCGGCTCTTTCACCTTCTCCCTTAACAGTGCCAGATCGATCACCTCGATCATCTGGTCGATGTAATGAAAGGTCAGCCCTTTAATATAATCCTCCTTGATCTCGTCGATGTCTTTTTTATTTTCCTTTGACAGGATGATGTCCTGCATTTTTGCTCTTTTGGCGGCAAGGATTTTATCTTTAATGCCGCCCACGGGCAGTACTTTCCCGCGCAGGGTGATCTCCCCTGTCATGGCGATCCGGGCTTTCACTTTACGTTGTGTGAAAGCGGAGGCGAGGGCCGTGAACATGGTGATGCCTGCCGACGGACCGTCTTTGGGTGTGGCTCCTTCAGGGACGTGGATATGCACGTTCCAGCGGTTGAAGACCTTGCTGTCGATACCGAGTTTGGGAGCATGTGCTTTCAGGTACTCCAGTGCGATAGTGGCTGATTCCTTCATCACATCGCCCAGGTTACCCGTGAGGGTGAGTGTGCCCTTGCCCCTGCTGAGGCTTACCTCCACGAAGAGTATTTCCCCTCCGGCGGTGGTCCACGCCAGGCCCGTCACCACTCCCGCCACCTCGTTGGAGAGGCTGCGGTCCTTCTGGTATTGTGGCGGACCCAGGATCGTCAGCAGCTCCTTAATCGTAATCTTCCTGGAATAACTCTCATCCTGCACAATGAATTTAGCCTGGTGGCGGATGATCTTGGCAATGATCTTCTCGAGGGTCCTGACACCGGCTTCTCGGGTATAGTCGCTGATGATTTTCTCCAGGATCTTTCGTGAGAAGACGACCTGCTTGTTTTTGACCCCATGCTCTTTGAGCTGTTTAGGGAGCAGATGGCGCAGGGCAATCTCTATCTTTTCCTCCAGGAGGTACCCGCTGAGCTCGATAACCTCCATCCTGTCATGCAGGGCCGGGTGCACTGTGCTGAGTGTGTTGGCGGTGGCGATGAACATCACCTTCGACAGGTCGTAATCAATATCGAGGTAATTATCATGGAAGGCGACATTCTGTTCGGGGTCGAGCACTTCGAGCAGCGCCGCTTCCGGATCGCCGTTGATGTTCATGCCTGCCACCTTATCCACTTCATCCAGGACGAAGACCGGGTTGGACGACTGCGCTCTCCGGAGGTTCTGGATGATACGTCCCGGCATGGCGCCGATATATGTCTTCCTGTGCCCCCGTATCTCCGCTTCATCGCGTAGTCCGCCCAGCGACATGCGGATATACTTACGTCCCAGGGCTCTGGCAATGGATTTACCCAGGGAGGTCTTGCCCACTCCCGGAGGGCCTACCAGACACAGGATGGGTGATTTCAGGTCACCCTTCAGCTTGATGACGGCCAGATATTCAATGATACGCTCTTTCACCTTCTCCAAACCGTAATGATCTTCATCGAGGATGCGCTGGGCCCTTTTCAGGTCGAAATTGTCATTGGTGTATTCGCCCCAGGGCAGCTCGACAAATACCTCCAGGTAATTCATCTGAATGGAATATTCCACGGCGGCCGGATTCATGCGCTGGAGCTTGGTCAGTTCCTTTTCGAAAACACCTTTCACTTCTGCGGTCCACTTTTTCTTACCTGCTTTCTCTCTCAATTCATTTATCTCCTGCTCATGCGGGCTGGTACCCAGCTCTTCCTGGATCGTTTTCAGTTGTTGGCTCAGCAGGTAATCCCTCTGTTGCTTGTCGAGGTCGGTTTTGACCTTTTTCTGAATCTGGTTCTTCAGTTCCAGCATCTGGAGATCACGGTTGAGGAATTCCAGCAGTTTGTGAGCCCGTTCGGTCAGATCCGATATCTCAAGGAGAGCTTGTTTCTCCACATGGCTCGCGTTGAGGTTGGATGAAATGAAGTTGATAAGGAAAAAAGGACTCTCAATATTCTTCACGGCGAAGCCGGCTTCGGAAGGAATATTGGGTGATTGCTGGATGATCTGCACCGACATCTCCTTGATCGTCAGCATGAGCGCATTGAATTCGGATGTGTGTTCTTTCTGAAAGGTGTTTTCATATTGCGAGACCCTGGCTTTGAAATAGGGTTGCACCTGAATGATCTCATGGATGAAAAAACGTTTCTTGCCCTGTATAATGGCCGTCGTGCTGCCGTCGGGCATTTGAAGGATACGAAGGATGTAAGCCACCGTTCCCACCTTGTAAAGATCGTCTTCATCCGGATCTTCCACTTCGGCATCTTTTTGTGACACCACGCCAATGGTCTTATCACCTTTATAATATTCCTTGACCAGCCTGATCGATTTGTCCCTTCCAATGGTTATAGGTATGACCACGCCGGGAAAGAGAACTGTATTGCGCAATGGCAGCAAGGGGAGTATCTCGGGCACCTCCTCGGCTTGCATATGTTCCTCATCCTCAGGTGACAGCAAAGGGATAAACTCCGTCTCCCCATCCATAATGCCCGGAAACAGAATATCTTTATTTAACCGTTCACTCATCGTTACTCATATGACTATTAATTAACCGACCAGCCATAACAATGTTCAACAGATCCATAATTGTGATGTTCCACAGTTGTCTCGTTAATACCAATGGTTCATTTTCTCCTTCCGGAGGTTCGCCCGCTGTTCATCCGCGCAAGGCTTCCAACTGACACTGATCTGTTAATAGGTTCGTCTGTACTTAAAGGAAACTTCATACACATCACGGAGGATCTCTTTATCCGTCTCGCTCATTTGCAGTCCCCTCCGTTGGTACATGCGTTCAGCGGTTTGTATGGCATCATCGATATCGATGTTTCTGAAACCTGCCGTTCCACCTTTCTGAAAAGAAGCGATGAAATTACGCTGGAATCCGGCGCCGAAGATGCTGGTGCACACCCCTGCCACGCTTCCCGTATTAAACATGGTGTTGATGGCCGCCTTGGAGTGGTCACCCATGATCAGCCCGCAGAACTGCAATCCCGTTTCAACAAAGGATTGCTCACTGTAACTCCATGCTTTCACCTTGCTGTAATCATTTTTCAGATTGGAGTTACAGGTGTGGGCGCCAAGATTGCACCACTCCCCGATGACGGAGTGGCCGAGGAATCCGTCATGTGATTTGTTGGAGTATCCGAATATCACCGATTTGCTGATCTCGCCTCCTGCTTTGGAGTGAGGACCTACGGTGACAGGACCGTAGATTTTAGCTCCCATCTTAATCACCGAATGGTCGCACAAGGCGAAAGGTCCCCTGATCAGGCTTCCTTCCATGATCTGGGCCTCTTTTCCGATATAGACCGGACCGGTGGTGGCATTCAGCGAAGACCACAAGACGGTGGCACCCTCTTCCACAAACAGATTTTCCTTGCCAAGAACCCTGTTGCCCTTGTCAATCTGAGCTGACGCCCTACCCTCCGTTATAAGGGCATAATCGGAGCGCAGGGCTTCGTCGTTCTTTTCAAAGATATCCCAGACATTGTGGATGGAGGTGAATGGCTTGTCGTACTGTAACTCCTCGTAATCGGCCTCCTCCACGTTGTCGATTTCTTCCGAGGTAAGATGAATGGCCAGGATATGATCTTCGATGACGATGGCCTGGTTCGGCTTCAGGGAGGTGACAGTGTCGACCAGCCTGGCATCAGGGAGAACGGATCCATTGATCAGGATGTTGTTGTCGTCTTTCCTTAAGGGATGTTTCTTACAAAGATAGTCTTCGGTGAGAGTGGAGGTGGTGGCTTGTAAATAACATTCCCACTTCTCACGGATCGTCAGTATCCCGATTCGAATGTCAGCAACGGGACGTAAGAAAGTCAAAGGCAGAAGATTATCCCTTCGCGAATCATCAAAGAGAATATAGTTCATGATATCGATTGATAATTATTGGTTATGCGTATATGAAGTTTAACTGTTTTCGTATCAGGCATCCCGCTATGAATTGTAAAAATACGATAAGAATAGCTTTTTGCAACCATTTATTTCCACGACATTTGAACAATGTTCTTAACAAATATAACAAAAAAGTCCCGCTTGTTGCGGGACTTCCGATAATTTCCTGGGAGAGCGTTTTACTTCTTATTTTTCAGGTCGAGATGTTTCTGGTAGCGGCTCTTAAACTTATCGACGCGTCCCGCCGTATCGACGAGCTTCATCTTGCCTGTAAAGAAGGGATGCGACATATGGGATATCTCCAGTTTCACCAGGGGATATTCATTTCCGTCCTCCCAGACGATGTTGTCCTTGGTTTTGGCCGTTGACCGTGACAGGAAAGCGTAACCGTTCGACATATCCTTAAAAACGACCAGTCTGTAATCTGAGGGATGAATATCTTTTTTCATTGCCGTATCATCTTATACGTGTTTGCCAATTGAATTTTGGCCTGCAAAATTAGACATTAATATTGAAAAAACAAAACGCATTTTGTTTAAACGCTTCAACAAACAGAGAATCATTTTGTTTTTCTTACAACCTCACCCGCAGGGAATGAGGTCATTAATCCTCACACCATGGAACACCAGGAAAAGCATTTTACCGGATCACAGACTGTCAGAGACATTGTCATTGGCATGTCGGACGGTCTCACCGTCCCCTTCGCGCTCACAGCGGGCCTCACGGGCGCCGTTACATCCAACATGATCGTCATCACGGCCGGTCTGGCCGAGATCGTCGCCGGCTCCATCGCCATGGGGCTGGGCGGCTACCTCGCCGGCAAAACCGATTATGACCACTATTTCGCAGAAGAAAAGCGGGAGTATGACGAAGTTAAAACTGTTCCCGATGTAGAGAAACAAGAGATCATGGACATCCTCGCAACCTATGGCATCAGCGGTGAAAATCAAAAAATGTTCACCGAAGAGCTGTCCATGGATGAAAAGAAATGGGTCAACTTCATGATGCGTTTCGAATTGGGGCTGGAGGAGCCCGAACTTAACCGAGCCCGAAAGAGCGCTATAACCATCGCCCTGTCCTACATCGGGGGAGGGCTGATACCTCTTTTCTCCTACTTCTTCACCCCCACTCCGCTCAGGGGCCTCTTCTACTCGATATTCATAACCCTGCTTGCCCTGCTGGGATTCGGTTATTTTAAAAGCGCCATGACCGGACAGAAGCGCTGGACAGGAGCGTTCAAGACGGCAGTTATAGGAGCTATTGCGGCCGGAGCAGCGTTCTTTATCGCGTATATGATCGCGAAGTGAGTTGCGAGTTGCAGGTTGCAGGTTACAGGTTACAGGTTGTGAACTGTCAGTCTCAATCCACTTGCCCAAACTAACTTGCAACTTGCAACCTGCAACCCTCAATAATCAGCAGATTTATTCTTCTGGAGGCCACCAACCATCATCATCACCGCAATAACTATCAGATAAGCGTAATAATCGACCAAGTACAGCCTCTGCCAGAGGCCTTCCAGCGAGAATACGCCATGACCCGGATTCAGCAGCTTTGCAAGTGTAAACATCAGGAAGAATAATAAACCAACGGTAAAAATAACCCACGAAAATCCGGTTATCCTTTTAAACCGTGTCGTCTTGAAAACAGGAACCATGACAAGCGGCAGGGCTATCAGAGCCAGCAGTCCGACGCCCCCGATGGTATTATGCACATAATAGGAAAAAGTGAGGTGAGAGTCTACGCGGTTCGCGGGGAACAGGCCCGATCCCAGGCCTTCGCCCAAACCATAGACGATCATCATCCAGGAGGCTATCACAGCCGGGCGGCCCTTTCCGGAAAAAGCCAGCCTGAAACCGATGCCAAACAGCACGAACAGGAAGCCCATCACCACCCACCATGTCGAAATGATTGAAGCCACAGGACTTGCCGACTCGCCCAGCACGCTCATCGTCTCCCTCAGATGGCTGTAACCCGGGAAATAGGATCCCAGCCAGAAAGCAAAGGTAAAATCACCCACACACGCCAGGATGCAACATATTGAAGCGATGATGATGAAGGGAGTATGGATATCTTTTAACGCCATAAATACGGGATTACGTATAAGTCTGCTTATTTTATTCAAAATTAATAGAATAGTCTTAATTTTGTATTAATCCTGCATTAAGATACGTTTACATGCTTTATTCAACTTAGTTTCTTGTCCTAATTTCTCAAACCACCTCAATTTCCCATTTATAATTGCCAACTTCCTCAAAGTGTTTATTTTTGTGCATGCAATTACCCGAAGGATTTCTTCTTGGTTTGAGCACCGGTGCCGTCTGTATGGCTTATTGCGGTCCCGTGCTGATCCCTTATCTTCTGGGCGAAGGTCACACCGTCCGGCGTAACGTCGGGCATGTGATCCTTTTCCTGGCCGGGCGGTTCGCCGGCTATGTCGTCATCGGCCTCATCGCAGGCCTGGCGGGGCAGTTACTGATCCGTCCCTCGGCCACAAAGACTGTCATTATAGCGGTGATCTATGTTATCCTGGCTGCTTTGCTCATCGCTTACGGTTTTTACCGTTTCAGGGAAATCTGCCTGGGACAGGTACAGGAGAAAGTAAAGAAGCTCTATTTTGGGCGCTGGCCTGCTCTGGTACCCATGGCAGGAGGTGTCATCACCGGGCTGAACATCTGCCCTCCCTTTCTGCTGGCCATTGCCAAAGCCGTCGATGCCGGAAATGCAGCAACGAGCATACGGCTTTTTATCATGTTCTTTCTTGGCACCTCCCTTTTCTTCATTCCTTTTCCCTTCGTGGGTTTTTTCAGACGGCAGCAGGTCTTACGTGCCATTGGAAAATTCGCCGCCATTTTGGTGGGATTGTTTTACATTTACAGGGGAATTTTCATGTTGATTCATTAATTTATTTATATGGAAAAATCGGTTACTTACTCGATTGCGGGAAGTGTCGGGAAATCGTTGCTGCTGGCGCTGCCCATGTTTCTGCTGATCTTTATCTTCATCAGCGGGGGCAAGCCTGATTTCAGCAGCACCGGTAATCTGATCGCCTTCGTGATCACCTTTCTTTTTTTCAGCTATTTATTTTTCATGATCCTTTTCACCGGAAAAACGGACCGTTACCGTGCCACCGGATTTATTGTGCTGGCACTTTTTTTCGCCCTGGTGTTCATTGTGAACATGATCAAGGCACGCGGTTCGATGACTTTTTCTCAGGAAAATTTTCTGGCGTGCGACATCCCCTTCTGTCACATCGTCACCACGATGATCCTCATTCCCATTGTCTTCACTAAAAGCATCATTTTCCCGGGTAACATCATTGAGGGATTTGCTTCGATCTCGACCATGCTGGTGATTGTCATCGGCGTGAGTCTGGCTCTGGGCAGGGGGTTTTGCAGCTGGGGGTGCTTTTACGGCGGATGGGATGAAGGAACTTCTCGTATCCTGCATAAACCGATGATAAAGAAAGTCAATCCCATGTTCCGATGGATGCCTTTCGCCGTCCTGCTGCTGGTGGCCCTGACGGCTGCCATCACCCTGGTGCCGACATACTGCGACTGGCTCTGCCCTTTCAAAACGGTCACCGAATATGAGCAGGTCACCTCGACGTCCTCACTGATGAAAGCCATCGTCTTCGCATCATTGTTTGCCGGCTTGGTACTGCTGCTTCCTTTATTGACAAAGAAGAGGATCCAGTGCGCAACCTTTTGCCCCTTTGGGGCACTAAGTTCGCTGACCAACAAGATCAACGTGTTCGATGTACGCATCGACAGGGAGAAATGCAATGACTGCAAAAAATGCATAACAGTTTGTCCGACACTGTCAATCAATGAAAAAGAGATTGAGAACGGACATTCTTCGATGACGTGCACTAAATGCGGCAAATGCATTGATGCCTGTGCACACCAGGCCATTCATTTTCATATCAAAGGCACTCCGCCGGATAAGCGCCTGACCCTGGCCCGCACCCTGTTCCTTTTTCCGTCATTCCTCCTTCTGGTGATCTTCACGGGCGGGACAATGGAATATGGCATTACGCTGATCATTAAACTTATTACAACAGGTAGTCTCATCAAATAGAATGTACCATGAAAAAACTGATGATTGTCCCTGCATACCTCTGGGCCGCCATCTGCGTGCTGCTCATCCCTGTCAGCTTTATCGGTAACGACGGGCTGGCGAGACAGCTGGCCCGGTTGCCTTTCATGAAAATAAACCCTGTTTACAGCGGCGGTGAGCTGCAACGAACCATAGAAAAGGACGGGCTGATCATAGCGGTCAACAACCCCGTTTTTGAAGCTCTGATCGGTGAAAGCCGGCGCGGATTTGTGCAGGTCAGGTTCACAGGACGGCCACAATTACCTGCTGCCATTGAAGAAACTATTGACTACAACGGTGACGGTACCCCTGACTTCCATGTTAACATCAACACCGTTAGCGGAGTGACCACTCTGGATCCGCTCAGTAAAGATGTGCTGTCGCTGAATGCTTCTTCAAGGGTCGGTGAAGCCTGGGTTATACGAGTCAATTTGCACAATCCGCGAAAATAAAACGGCAGGCCGGTGCAGGTCTGTCAGACAAGCACAATGAACCTTAAAGACAGTCGCCATGAAACCCCATCACCTTTTACTTTTCCTTCTCCTTGCCGCCATCCTTATAACTTCCTGCAGGCAACGGCAGGAGAAGCTCACCGTCCTCTCGGCGCCTGCCGGATTAAGGTACACGGGAATCAACAGGGACGGCAGCACCGTCATCCCTAATGGCCGGCTGATAACCCCTTTCGGGCGGTCTGTGGAGGTGGCTCCGCATCCTTACGGGCTGGCCGTAAGCCATGATGGCAGCACAGCCGTGACAGCCAACTCAGGGGTGTCACCATTGTCCATTTCGATCATTCATGATCTCAGCGGCGCTCATCCTGTTGTCATGCAGGTTCCTCCCGGTTATTTTACCGACAGGGGCATCCTGGCCTCGGTGTTCATGGGCCTCGCCATATCCCCTGACGATAAGGTCGTGTATGTGGCCGGTGGCCAGGAGAACAAAATATACATCTTCGATCTCACCACCGGTTTGAAAACCGATTCGGTCGACTGCTCCCTCTCTGTGGACGGGACACATTACCCCGACGGATATATCGGCGACATGGTGCTGAGCAGAGACGGGCGCTATCTGTTTGCCGTTGACCAGATGCTGTTCCGCATGGTCATCATCGACACCGAGGAGAAGGTCGTGATCGCCTCCGCCGGTGTGGGGCGTTATCCTTTCGGCATCACCCTGTCGCCCGATGAAAAGAAGGTGTACGTGGCCAATGTCGGTATGTTTGAATATAAAAAAATCGATGACATCGAAGCCGGCAACGATTACGACAAGGCTCTGCTTTTTCCTCCTTTTGCCTTCGGCTCCCGGGAGATGCGTGAGGGGACCATGATCGATTCATTACACATCCCCGGGCTGGGTGATCCCAATGTACCCGAATCCTTTTCGGTATGGGCCATTTCTGTAAAAGACCCGTTGCATCCTGAGGTGGTATCCAAAATCAAAACGGGAACCCTTGTCGGTGAGCCGGTCGAAGGCATCCCTGCGGTAGGCGGCTCGAGCCCTAATTCACTCGTGGCCACCTCACATTATGTCTTTGCCAGCAATGGCAACAACGACAACGTATCGGTCATTGATATCATGGGCGATAGCATCGTCAAAGAGATTTACCTCAGGCCTCATCCCGCCGTGAAGCATTTCAGGGGCGTCATCCCCTTCGGCTTGGCCGTGTCGCCCGATGAACACACACTCTATGTGGCTGAAGCAGGCATCAATGCCATTGCGGTCATCGATATTACGACACTCGAAGTGAAGGGTCATATCCCTGCGGGGTGGTTCCCGGCAAAGCTTAATGTGACCGGCGACGGTAAAAAACTGATCGTATCCAATGCCAAGGGTTATGGCAGCGGCCCTAACGGTGGGAAAGACTACCACGGCGGCGCCAATGTCACCTATATCGGATACTGCATGAAAGGCACGGTGACGGTGATGGATATCCCTGATGATCGCAACCTGGCTGCCCTCACCGAACAGGTCGTCAACAACAATTTCAATATCCGCGGTGCTCACAGAATGGTACGGGACCGCGAAGACAATCCTGTCCCTCTCTACGGTGGCGAAAAAGTCTCCCCCATCAAGCACCTGGTCTTCATCTCCAAGGAAAACAGGACCTACGACGAAGTTTTCGGACAACTCAAAAAAGGCAACGGTGATCCCATGCTGGCGCGTTACGGGCGCGATGTCACCTTCTCCAATAAAGAGCATACCGTCGCCGTCGACCATGCGACGGTCATGGCCAATCACCTGGCGCTGGCGGCGCGTTTTGCCGTCGCCGACAACTTCTACGTCGATTCGGATGTCTCTGCCGACGGTCACCGCTGGCTGTCGAACACCTATCCTAATGAATGGGTCGAGACCTCGGCGCCGGCGAGTTACGGAGGCAACAGGACCTACCGGCCTGTGTCACAGGCGCCCGGCAGCCTCGGCATGACCGACGCCGCCGGCGCCATCTATCCCGAAGATTACAACGAAGCCGGCTCCATGTGGGATCATATGGACCGTCATGGCCTCGACTTTTTCAACTTCGGTTTCGGCATGATGTTCGATCCGGCTTTCTACAAGGAAGCTTTTAAATACACCGGTATACGCTATTTCGTCAATTTCCCCCTGCCGGCACCTCTTTACAGCCACACCTCCAAGACCTACCCGACATTCAACATGGCCATCCCCGACCAGTTCCGTGTGAGCCAGTTCATTGCAGAATTTAACGAAAAATGGATGGGTGAAGGCAAAACACTGCCACAGATGCTGACCATCATCCTACCCAATGATCATGGTGCAGGAGAAAGACCTGAGGCAGGATACCCGTTCATGGAGAGTTACATGGTCGACAATGACCTGGCTGTGGGACGTATCGTTGAGTTTCTGTCACATACACCTTACTGGAAAGAGATGGCGATTATCATCACGGAGGATGACGCCCAGAACGGCGTGGATCATGTGGATGCCCACCGCAGCCTGCTCATGGTGGTGTCGCCCTGGGCCCGGAAAAATTATGTCGGCAAGTTTCATTACAGCTTCGGCAGCATCTTTAAAACCTTCTGGAACATCCTGGGCATACCCTATCTGAATCAATATGATGCCGCTGCCACCGATCTGTCGGATATGTTCACCGGCACTCCAGATTATACACCATATGAAGCTTTACCGCCCGACCTCAGGATTTTCGATCCTCAGAAAGTCCTCACACCTTTTGATGAGAAATTTGATTGGAACGCATTAAAAGACTCACCCGATTTAGATAATCCTAAGGATATGATCGAAGATCAAAAAAATAATGAATAACGAATATTGAACACAGAACGTGAATCATGAATTAAGAATAAGAATGAGAACATGAATGAAGAACACTTCGACATTCTCATTCTTATTCACAGTTGGATATTCGTGTTCTGTGCCGGATATTCATTATTCATCATTCATTTAAAATTTCCCGCTCAATCCCAAAGTAAAATAGCCAGGGCCGTATCCCAGTTCCCCAAAAACAGCCAGGTTATTTATGAAATAATACCTGCATCCGGCGAAAATGGAAAACAAACCGTATGAATAGTGAGTGGTATAATACTCGGGTACGGCAGCAAAATAAGAATATTTCCATGTTTCAAACCGCATGCCCAGTGCGACACCTCCATAAAGGTCGACCTTGTCATTTTTTATGAAAAACGGGTGAATAGCGGCACGGGCAGCAATAAGAAAATCGTTCCACGACCAATGATCAGAATAATTGGGGGGCACCTGATAGTGAAAACCCGTATGTTTATATCCTGCAATACCACCGAGAGAAATGATACCGACATTGGAAATATCCCAAACACCTTTCTCAAGGCTTAAGGTAATAGCCGGAATGGAGGTCGTGGAATAGCCATAACCGTACCATCCGAAACCCAAACCCACATTACCTACCAGGCTTTGTTTCTGAAAAGCCTGAGCCTGCGCCAGCCCTAAAATAAACACCGATAAACTGAACGTAACCATTAACTTTTTCATGATCATTTGAATTTATTATTCTTACTCGCAATAATAAACATGGTATATGATAATCTTTCCTTATAACATTACAAAACCAATGGCACGGGGAAAAGTTCAATTCATTCCTTGGTTTATAATTTAAACTGTTCCAAATCTCCGTAAACCATCAACAAAGTACCTGACAATCCCCATTTTCCCTTACATTTGCCATTAAACTCATCGTCGATGCCAATGAATGAAAGTCTGGTCAGTAAGAGGGTGGCTTTGTTCATCACCTTTCTCTCCTCTTTCCTGACGCCTTTCATGGGGTCATCGGTTAACATTGCCTTACCTTCCATCGGAGCGGAATTATCGATGAGTGCGGTGAGGCTGAGTTGGATCACGACGTCGGCCGTGCTGGCGGCCGCCATTTTCCTGGTGCCTTTCGGCAAGATCGCCGACATTTACGGTCGCAAGAAGATATACACCTGGGGTGTCACCGTCTATGCCGTTTCGTCTTTGGCGGCGGCGCTGGCGCCATCGGCCTTGTTTCTGATCATCGCCAGGGCTTTCCAGGGTATAGGCGCATCGATGATCTTCGGCACGGGCGTGGCCATTCTCACGTCTGTTTTCAGACCGGGTGAAAGAGGCCGGGCCCTGGGCATAAACATGGCAGCCACGTACCTGGGCTTGTCATCGGGACCTTTTATTGGGGGCGTGCTGACACAACACTTCGGCTGGCGTGCCGTATTTGTCGCCAGTTTTTTGATCGGTATCGCCATTGTCCCCTTTATCTTCTGGAAACTGCGAACCGAATGGGCCGATGCCCGTGGGGAGCGCTTCGACCTGAAAGGCTCCCTTCTATATATGGCCGGCTTGCTGGGAATCATATACGGTTTCTCCCTGTTACCGGGATGGAGAGGTATCGTAATGCTCATCGCAGGTATTGCCCTGACGGTGGTATTCTTCAGAATGGAGGAGCGCATCATAAATCCGGTGCTGGCGTTGAGCCATTTCAGACGTAACACGGTCTTTCTTTTCTCCAACCTGGCGGCCTTCATTAATTACAGTGCTACCTATGCCGTGACCTTCCTGCTCAGTCTGTATCTTCAGTATATAAAAGGACTTGACCCTCAGGCTGCAGGTCTCGTCATGGTGACGCAACCCATCATCATGACTGTTTTCTCACCTCTTGCCGGCCGTTTATCGGACAGGGTTGAACCCCGTCTTGTCGCCTCTGCCGGCATGGCGGTAACAACTGCAGGACTAATTCCTTTCATCTTCCTTGCTCATCACACCCCGCTACTGGTCATCGTCCTTATCCTGGCTGTCATAGGAACCGGTTTCGCCCTGTTTTCATCACCCAACACCAATGCCATCATGGGTTCGGTCGATTCCAGGCAATATGGCATCGCCTCCGCCTCCCTGGGCACCATGCGGCTGACAGGTCAGGCCATCAGCATGGGCATCGCCTTGCTGGTATTTGCCGTATTCATCGGCAAGGTGTCCATCACACCCGGCACCTATCCTCTCTTTCTTAAAAGCGTTCATATGGCCTTTATCATCTTCGCTGTCCTGTGCAGTATGGGTGTGTTCGCGTCGCTGGCACGTGGGAAAAGAAGACCGGATTGAACTGTGCCCCGTTGGTCATGAAAGCCTTCGTGGTTCGGTTTCTATTCTTGATTCCCTGCTTTCCGAAGCTCCTCCAGTTTCTTCTTTCCGTAGGACAGGCGGGTGATCAGGACAAACAGCACCGGCACCATAAAAACCCCTATGAAGGTGGCGGCCAGCATCCCGCCCAGGACGGTCCAGCCGATGGTCTGACGAGCTATGGCGCCGGCACCACGGGTGAAGATCAGGGGTGAGACACCGAAGATAAAAGCCAGCGAGGTCATCAGGATAGGACGGAGCCTCAGACGGACAGCCTCCAGGGTGGCTTTGATCAGCTCCATGCCGCCGTCGACACGCCGCTTGGCGAACTCCACGATCAGGATGGCATTTTTAGCCGCCAGCCCGATGAGGGTGATGAGGCCGATCTGGGCATAAACATTATCGCTGAGCTCAGTGACGAAAGTGAGGGCGACGATGGCGCCGAAAGCAGCCAGGGGTACCGCCAGCAGCACAGAGAAAGGCACCGACCAGCTTTCGTAAAGGGCTGCCAGGAAAAGGAATACAAAAATGATGGAGATGCTGAAGATCAGGACCGATTTGGACCCCGCATTGATCTCTTCACGGCTGAGACCTGAGAATTCATAACCGTAGCCTGCCGGCAGCACGGAGGCAGCGACCTCCCGCAAGGCCTGCAGTGCCTGACCGCTGCTGTAACCCTGGGCGGTATTACCGTCAAACTCAGCCGAACGGTACATGTTGTAATGAGTGATCAGGGCCGCACCTTCAACGACCTTATAACTTACCAGGGTGCTCAGCGGTATCATGTCTCCCTGGTTATTGCGTACATAAAATTTATCCAGCGACCGGATGTTATCACGGAAAAGCGTATCAGCCTGCACCACCACCCTGAAATCACGGTTATATATAGTAAAATCATTAATATAATAACTTCCCACGAAGGTCTGCAAAGTGTTAAAAACACTGGTCAGCTCCACGCCCATGCGTTTGCATTTCTCACGGTCCACGATGATGCTGTACCCAGGTGTATGGGCTGTAAAAAAAGTAAAAGCACTGGCTATTTCTGGGCGCTTATTGGCCGCTATTGCGAAATTTCGGACCACATTTCCGAAGCCGAAGATATCGTCGTTGCTTTCGCGTTGTTCCAATATAAAGCTGAAGCCGGCCGTGCTTCCCAGCCCGGAGATGGCCGGCGGGGGGATGACAATGATCCTGGCATCGTGTATCACTGAAAACCGGCGGTACATATCACTGATGATGGCCTGAAGCCCGAGAGCCTTTTTCTTACGTTGGTTCCATGGGATGAACTGGCAGAATATGGTGCCGCTGTTCGATTTGGCAGAGAAGGTGACGACATTCAAGCCGACGATACCGGCATAGTGTTCCACGCCCGGTGTTAGGGCCAGGATGTCCATGATGCGATGGAGCACCGCCTCGGTACGTGCGGTGGCCGATGCCTCCGGTAACTCAAAGGTGATATAGACACGGCCTCCATCTTCAGTAGGAATGAAGGAGGTAGGCTTGGTCTTAAAAAGCACCACGGCACCCAATAAGATAAAAAGAAGCAAGATGAACAGGTAACGTGAATAGCTCATGCTTTTCCTGACCGATGAACTGTAGAAATTAAGCCCCTTGTCGTAAACCCTGTTGAACAGAGAGAAAAAACGGCCCAATCCCCGCCGTTCAGCATCGGATTTACGGGGGATCAGAAGCAGGGAGCCGAGGGCAGGTGTCAGCGACAAGGCCACAAAGGCAGAGATCAATACTGAAATGGCTATGGTGATGGCAAACTGCTGGTAGAGTTTTCCGACGATACCCGGAATAAATCCCACCGGCACAAAGACGGCGGCTAGTATCAGGGCTATAGCCACCACCGGACCCGATATATCCTTCATGGCACGGAAAGCTGCTTCTCTGGCCGGTAAATGCAGGTCGTCGATATAATGTTGAACCGCTTCCACCACTATGATTGCGTCGTCGACCACAATACCGATGGCCAGCACCAAACCGAACAATGTCAGGGTATTAACGGTGAATCCCAGAGGCAGGAAAAAGGCGAAGGTACCGATGATGGCCACCGGTATGGCCAGTATGGGTATGATGGTGGCGCGCCAGTTCTGCAGGAACAGGAAAACAACAATAACCACCAGCGACAGGGCTTTCAGCAGGGTCATCACCACCTCGTGCATGGATACCTTCACCACCGACACTGTTTCGAAGGGCACCAGGTAAGATACATCGGGAGGAAAAGAACGCGCGAGCACCTTCATTTCCGACAGGATACCGTTGGCTGTTTCCAGGGCGTTGCTGCCTGGTGCCTGGAAAACGAGCAGAAAAGAGGCCCTTTGACCGTCCACATAAGAACCACCGGAATAATTAAACTGACCAAGCTCGATGCGGGCTACATCTCTCAGATAGACAAGGGAGCCGTCGGCAGGATCTGTTTTAACTATGATTTTACCAAACTCCTCTGTTGTCTTCAGACGCCCATTGACGAAAGCGGTATACTCAAAAGCCTGGTCTGAGGGCTGTGGCGGGGCACCTATAACCCCCGCCGCTACCTGTATATTTTGCTCCTGCACGGCCTGTATGACATCCGCCGGTGTGAGGCTGAGCTGTGCCAGCTTGTCGGGATTCAGCCAGAGTCGCATACTGAAGTCCTGCGCATGGGTGAAGATATCACCCACACCGGGAACCCTCAGCAACGCATCCTTGATGATGATATTGGTGTAGTTATCCAGAAATTCAATGCCGTGCGTCTGATTAGGGGAATAGACTGTGATGGCCATAAGGATACCCGGGGAGCGTTTTCTGATAGTGACACCCAGGTTCTTCACCTCCTGGGGAACGTCGGGAAGAGCCTCATTCACTCTGTTCTGGACATCGAGGGCCGCAATGTCGACATTTGTTCCGATGTTGAAGGTGACGTTCATGCTCATTTGACCATTGTTGGAGCTGTTGGATTGCATATAAGCCATTCCCGGCACGCCGTTCACCTGGGTTTCAATGGGCGTGGCGACCGTTTGTTCGACCGTTTGGGCATCAGCACCGGTGTATGACGCCGAGACCTGAACCACCGGCGGTGTGATATCAGGGTACTGACTTACAGGTAAACTCAGGATCGACACCACTCCCAGAATGATGATGATGATGGAAACGACGATGGCCGTGACAGGTCTTTTTATAAAGGTATCCGCAATCATGTCATGATGATTTAACCCCGTTCATTTAATATTTTCCCTGCCGGGCCGTTGTATCCGCGTCAAGGAGTCGCACGGCAGAGCCATTATGCAGTTGCTGCAACCCGTCGAGTGCGATTACCTCCCCGGCTTTCAGCCCTTCTTTTATTATAATGTTTCCATCC
>Ga0136653_10000578_pt1 | contig 19286 bp, 21 predicted proteins | sample LakKivw275mmetaG_FD_94866 | JGI IMG/M metagenome (GOLD analysis project Ga0136653, IMG submission 94866) | Anoxic lake water microbial communities from Lake Kivu, Rwanda to study Microbial Dark Matter (Phase II) - Lake Kivu water 275m metaG... | ecosystem: Environmental > Aquatic > Freshwater >...
GAATGACTGGAATAAGATTTCCGATGACAGATATCAGGAGTACTTTCAGATAGGAGATGCCGCTGTGAACACCGTATGGAATGGCACCGCGCAGTTCTGAAATCGGAAGCATTGCAAGTATGAGTGTCACGATTTCCTTCGGCATTGCGCCGAGTGACGTGATGATGTGGCCTATCAATTTGCCTCCTTTATCCTCAACTTACGTTGTCATTGAGAGGAAGGTCGGGATAAAACAATCTCAATGAGATTGCCACGCCAAGAAACGCTCGCAATGACAGGCATAAGAGTACAAAACCGTCAGATTTTCCAGCCTTAGGCTCCGAGCAACCTGACGAACTGACATCCTCCCAGGTTTTCCTTCACCATTCTGCCGCACGATTTCTTGACAAGGAGAAGATCCTGCGTGAAAGTATTGCCCACGGGCATTACCATCGCCCCTCCTTCTTTCAGCTGGGCGAAAAGGGAAGCTGGTATGTCGGGTCCGCCGGCAGTTACCATGATCCTGTCGTAGGGAGCGAATTCTATCCATCCGAGCGTGCCGTCGCCGACCTTTATTCTTACGTCGTAGCCGAGTTCCTTCAGTATCCTGCCCGCCTTTTCCGCCAGAACCTGTATCCTCTCCACGGAGTATAATTCCACCCCCATCTCTGCAAGTATTGCTGACTGGTAGCCGCTGCCTGTTCCAATCTCCAGAGTTTTATCCCCTGAGCCAGGGTTCAAGGATTCGGTCATGAGTGCAACTATGTACGGCTGGCTTACGGTCTGCCCCTCCCCTATTGAAAGCGGGCCGTCTTCATAGGCAAAGGATTTCATGGATTCAGGAACGAACATTTCTCTCGGAACACTCAAGAAGGCCTCAATGACCTTCCTGTTGCTTATCCCGCGCCCGGTGATCTGGGTTTCCACCATCCTTCCGCGCATCTCTCTGAAATTCAGTCTTTCCTGCATTCTGTTATCCTCAAGAGCGGGGGGAAAAGAATGACAAAAAGCATCCTGAAAAACCTCGCTGTGTCGGTGCAAGGATTTATCTTGCTCTTCTCATTCTGATATACCGTTGAAATTCTTACCGACGCCACCCTGTAACCGTGCCAGCCGCTTTTTATCAGCAACTCCGATTCAGTCTCAAAGTGCGATGTGCAGAGTCGGATTTTATCAATCACATCCCTTCTTATCAGGCGGAAACCGCACTGAGTGTCGGGTATCCACTGCCCCGAGAGCAGGGAAATTATCAGCGACATGCTTATATTCGTAAGACGCCTTATGAGAGGCATCTCCGTCCCTCTTATCTTCCTCTTCCCGACCCACATGGCAACTTTTCTGTTTCTCCGGTAGGCAATCTCAAAATAGGCAACGTCCTCCACGGCATGCTGCCCGTCGCCGTCCATTGTAATGACGGCATCCATGTCCTGCCTTACAACGTAGGAAAAACCTGTTTTGAGTGCCTCACCCTTGCCCCTGCATACCGGATGGTTTAAAACTACGGCGCCGTTTTCCCCTGCGATGGATGCTGTCCTGTCCGAGGAGCCGTCATTAACGACAATGACCGTTCGAAACCTGCCCTTGAGCCCTGCCACCAACCCCCCGATGGCATTTTCCTCGTTATGCGCGGGGATTAAAACTGCTATATCCTCAGTCATTTATGAATACCCCTTTCAAAAATCTTTCCTCTATCGTTTCAGGGGGGAAGTCCTTGATGATTTTCTGCGCCTCACTCCTGGCAATATTCAGCAGTTCCATGTCCCTGACAATATTTCCTATCTTGAGCGGAGGGATGCCGTGCTGCCTCACCCCCAGCAGATCGCCCTGCCCTCTCAATTCAAGGTCAATCTCCGCTATCTCAAAACCGCTTTCCGCGCCGACAAAACTCTCAAGTCTGGCCATGACAGCCTCGTCGTCGTAGGAATGCGGTATAAGTATGCAGTACCCAATATCCCCGGTCCTGCCCACCCTTCCGCGCAGCTGGTGCAGTTGCGCGAGACCGAACCGCTCCGCCTGTTCAACGATGATGTAAGAGGCATCAGGAACATCTATCCCGGATTCTATGACGGAAGTTGCCACCAGCACACCAATATCCCTGTCCCTGAACCGCCTCATGACATCTTCCTTCTCCTTGTGGGCCAGCCGTCCGTGGATTAACCCGCACGGGACATCCGGAAGTTCGCGCATTATTCCATCATACTCTTCAACTGCAGACCTGATGTTTTCATTCCCCTCTATGGCCGGAGTTACAACATATCCCTGTTTCCCGTGCGAATACTGGTACCTCAGAAAATGGTATATCTTCTCCTTCTCCTCTTTCTGGAAGATATAGGTTACCACCTTTCGCTCCCCCCTGGGAAGTTCTCCTATCGTTGAGATATCAAGCGCGCCGTAAAAAGTCAGGGCAACGCTTCTTGGTATGGGGGTGGCACTCATGACGATGTAATGCACATCTGTCCCCTTTTCCTTGAGCATCTCTCTCTGCCTGACGCCGAACTTGTGCTGCTCGTCAACAACGGCCATCCTGAGACTTCTGAATTCCAGGCCTTCGGTGAGCAGGGCGTGGGTGCCAATGAGCACCCTTATATCCCCGTTCCTTATTCCTTCCCTGATATTGTTCTTCTCCTTTTCGGAGATTTGTCCCAGCATCAGGGAGACGGGTATGCCATCCTCAAGGAAAAAACCGCTCCAGTTGAGATAATGCTGCTCGGCGAGTATCTCGGTGGGCGCCAGCAGAGCCGTCTGGAATCCCATGCGCGAGAAGAGCCAGAGCGCAAAGACCGCCACAACAGTTTTTCCGGAACCAACCTCCCCGTGTATCATGCGGCTCACGACCCTTCCCTTGTTTATATCGGCGATAATCTCCAGCATGACCTTTTTCTGCGGCTTCGTGAGTTTGAATGGCAGACGTGATTCAAATATATCAACGAGATTCTTGTTTATCTCCATGCTGAAGGGTACGGAACTGTTCTGCTCCCTTTCCTTCCTCAGCAACAGCCCTAACTGGAGTATGAAAAATTCCCTGAAAATCAGATAATTCCTTGCTTTTTCAAGATTTATGTCCGATTTGGGAAAATGGATGTTCTGAAGCGCAAATTTCATATTGGGAAGATTCAGGTCCTGCCTGTTCTTGAGGGGAAGGATTTCCCCGGGATATTCCTCCAGACTGTTGATTATGAATTTTATCAATTTTCTCATGTACTTGTGGGTAAGGCTGCCGGAAAGAGGATACACGGGCAGAAGCCAGTCCCTCCTTGATTTCCTGTATTCCTCGTAAAGAGGATTGACCATCTGGTTCTTCCCCCTGTAGATTTCCACCTTGCCGCTTACAAAAAACTCCGTGTTGACGGCAAAAACATCCTTCAGATACGGCTGGTTGAAGAATACGATAAAAATGATTCCGGTACCGTCTGACAGTGCAACATTGAGGTATGACATTCTCCCGCGCAGCCTCCTTTCTTCCCTTGCGACGACGCTACCTTTCACGGATGCAATTTCTCCAGGATTGAGCATTGATATTTTCTTGAAGTTCCTCAGGTCAAGGTATCTCCGGGGATAGAAAAACAGGATATCCAAAATCCTGTTCAGTTCCAGGTTGGCAAGAGATTTGCTGCGTTTTCCACCGACTGAAGGAATCTCAGAAAGCGGGGTTTCCAGCATTATTTTCATTTGTCAAAAGGCAGGTTCTGCTCCTCTTCTTCGGTGAAAAATCCGTAAAATTTCAGCACCCTCAGGACCTCATTCACGGAGGAGAGATAGACGTGCCTTGATTCAATCTTTTCAACAAGCCCCGCGATTATGGATGAAAAGGTCACCAGATGGTCTATACCCTTTTCCTTCATAATCCTTATGCTTTCCTTTTTCAATCCTTCGGAAGCAGGGAGAGAAGGAATAACAAGAACCTTCAAGAAATCTTCTCCTCTGAAGAACTTCTTGCTCTCCTCCATTGAATTGCTCTTCAGAAAGTCAAATATCTCGGGAAATTTGGAAAGAACTCCCGGGGTGAATTTCATTGTATGCCAGGAAATTGGTTTTACCACGGCATTCCCAACCGTTTTATTGATTTCCGCACCGGGCAGAATAAATTTTTCGCTCCTTTCTCCCGACGCAACCTGTACGTTTTTGACAAAGAGAATGTCTTCCTTCTTCAGAACGAAAAAGTTGTTTATTATGAAAAATTCCCTCACGATTTCAATGCTTGCCTGACTCATTTGGCCCTGACTCCTTTTCAACCCACTCCGGCAAGGGGTTTGTCATCTTCAGTTTATCATGAAACCGAGGAAAAGCGTGTATTTGTAGAACATGGAGATAACAGCCCCCAGCCCAAGGTAGGGGCCGAACGGCACGTAATCCTCCATGGTTTTTTTCTTGAGTGCTATGAGCGTAAGGCTTATTATTGTCCCGAGCAGCGAGGCGAAAAAGATGGTCATGAAGACGCATTTCCATCCGAGAAAAGCACCTATCATTGCAAGCAGTTTCACGTCCCCTCCGCCCATTGCCTCCTTCCTGAAAAGGAGTTTTCCCGTCATTCCAAGGAATAACAGCAGTCCGCCGCCCAGAATTATGCCGGTCAGCGAGTACAGGATGCTCGACCCCCTTGTCATACCATAGTGCATATGAGGGAAGAACGAAGAAAAGACAAGCCCGAGAACAAGTCCGGGCAGAACGATAACATCCGAGATAAGAAAGGTATCCATGTCTATGAACCCCAGAAGCAGCATGCAGAAAGTGAAAAACAAGTAGATGAAAAAGTTGACCGTCAAGCCGAACTTGAGATAGACAAGAAGAAAGAGAAGTCCCGAGAGGAGTTCAACACCAAAATACCTCGGTGATATCCTCTTCCTGCAGAATCTGCACTTACCTTTGAGGAGGATAAAACTTATGAGAGGAATATTGTCGTGCCACAGAATGCTTTTCCCGCATGCCGGGCATTGAGAGCCGGGGCTGACTATGGATTTGCCTTTTGGCAGACGGTATATGACAACGTTGGCGAAACTGCCGAAGATAAGCCCGAAAACGAATATCAGCAATCTCATGGATATCATCAATCCCATAATTTGTATTATATATACAATCCCTCGCAAAGTCAATCCATCCATGTTGCGCTCAATTCTGAAATAAGGTATTCTAAAAAATAACCCCCCACCTTGAAAGCATGTCAGGGTAGAGTCGGGGGAAAGGAGAAGAAAGATGAGAAAAGCAATTCTGGCTCTGATGATTTTGTTCGCTTCAGTTTTTGCCAATGCCCAGGTTAACAAGGAAGATTTTTTTGGAAGGATGTACGCGAAATACGGCGGGGCTGAAAATCTCAGCGGCAAATATGAGATAAACATGCAGATGATGGGCACCACGATGAAGATACCTGTCATGTTCTGGAAAAAGGGCGCTAAGATAAGGATGGACATGGCAATGTCGCAGCCTGGAATGCAAAAACCGTGGGAAATGGTCATGTTGATGGACGGCGGGAAGATGATACAGTACCAGAAGTCCCTTAACATGGTCATGACCGCGGATCTGAGCAAGCTTCCGGAAAGCGCGTTAAAACAGATGAATCAGAATCAGTTTTTCATGTTTGACGAAAATACGATCAATAATCTGAAGAACACGGGCAGTCTGGATAACGTGGATGTGGAGGAAAGAACAAAGGCGGGCAGGAATTTCTATCTCATCACGATCAGGGACATAGATAAGATTGGAAACGTCATGCCCGCGCCAGGCGGTCAGAACACGGGACAGATTTTCCGCAAGGCACTCCTCTGGATATGCGGAGATTCGCTCCTGCCGGAGAAAATGGAGTTCTACGGCGACGCGGATGCGCCGGGAATGTGGATTGACTTCCAGGATATAAAAACGGACACGGTAGCCGAATCTGTCTTTAACCTTGATATCCCCGCTGATGCGAAGGTCATGGACATTACTGAACAGATTAAAAACATGGCGGGCTCCGTGAAATAATTTCTTATTTTCATGTTGAAGAAAAGCTCCCTGAAAAAGCGTCCTCTTATTGCTTTGGGCATTCTGCTTTTATTCATCATCGTGGCATATTCCACAATTTACTATTATAGAGACCTGGTTTTCGGTCCCCCCGTACTGTTCTGGGAAGACGATTATATACAGGTCAATCTCTATCCCTCCCAATACAAATCGGCAGTTGTATTTACCGTGGACGATGTGACCAAATTGACAGACCCCAAGAAAGTGATAGCGATAGCCGATGTGCTCGAAAAATACGGTTTCAAGGGTGTGTTTTTTGTTATACCACAATACAAAGGCAGATACAGACTTACAACAGATGACTCGATAACGCAGGCCCTGTTGAAGATTTCTGACGGAGGACATGAGATAGCACAACACGGCTTGACCCACTCGCTACCAAGAAAAAAACCGAAGATTGTCAATCAAGCGAGAGAATTCACAGACCTGCCCTATGGGGAACAGAAGAGGAGAGTATTCGTAGGTAAAAAAATACTGGAGGAAGCGGGATTTATGATTAACGGTTTCAGGGCTCCCGCATTCAGTGCAGATTACAACACATTGGATGTTCTTGAACATCTTGATTTCTTGTACGGCTCCAATGCCGGACTTTATCCTCCTCCCTATATGCTCGCCAATAAATTTTTTGTCGAATCCATATATTATCCATATCATCCCTCCAACCTTAATCTTCTTGAATTTGTCAGTCACGGAGACCTTTTGCGCGGTCACTTCAATCCCAAAAATTTTATTCTCATAAAACACCGCTTTGAAAAGGTCTACAGCCGAAACGGAATCTTTGTCATATATTCACATATTGAACCCCTCAACACACCCCAGGCATTGAAACTTCTTGAGAAGAGCATGGAATACATAAATAGCCGGAATGTATGGAAGCCATCGCTGACCGAACTCGCACTCTGGTGGAAGGCACGGGAAGCTCTTTATGCAACCACAGAACTCTCAGCAGACAAGATTGTCATAACACTGGCAAAGGGTAATGAACTTGAACTTGCTGATCTGTCAATCGCCTTCAAGAAGAAACTTACGGCTTCAGAGTATGTCATTTTGAGCGAGGACGGGATTGTACTGAAAGAAGGCAAGACAAAAGAGCAGATAGTAACGATAGACTATTGAAACCATGGTCATCAGGGAATATAATGGCCCGGGGGATAGGAATGCCATAAGAAGGATTTGCTGTGACACGGCATTCATGGGACAACCCGTGGAAAATTTCTTTGGGGACAGGGAAATCATAGCAGACCTGCTCACACTTTACCATACCGATCATGAACCTGAATCCGTTTTTATTGCAGAACACGAGAACATGCCAGTTGGCTACATAATAGGGTGCACGGACATAAAAAGGGCAAGGAGAATATTTCTGGGAAGAATACTTCCGGGAGTGGCAATAAAGTCTTTGCTCAGGGGGGCCTTTTTGAGCAGAAAATCACTCGTGTTTTTATACAGGCGCGCGGTGTCGTTTTTCAGGAAAGAACTTTTCATTCCCGATTTTTCCGGAGAATATCCTGCCGTATTGCATATAAATATTGAGAGCAGGTTCAGGAATATGGGGACAGGAGAAAAACTTGTCATGAAATTCCTTGACTACCTGAAGGAGAAGCACGTAAGGGGGGTCCACCTTACGACAATATCAGCGGACGCCGCGCGATTCTTTGAAAGAAACGGGTTCACACTGCTTCAAAAAAAGAAAGTTTCCTATTTCTCACACCTCAATCGCAAGACCCTATTCAGGTTTACGTTCGGCAAGGACCTGGCAGTTGCAGAAGTTGAGAAAAACGGGTAACGGTTATCCAAAAGCGACAGGCAAAGTGTTACCAGGTTACCCAACTCGTGCGACAGTTTGACGCGGCGCTAAAAAGATATTAAAATACGGGAATGGAAAACGTATGGGTTTCCGCATGGCAGCAATGCGACATGGCGGGCAGATTCATACTCGGGGTACTGGTCTTCCTCTCTTTCTATTCGTGGTGCATAATACTTGAAAAATTCTTCTACCTGAGGGAAGTGGAGAAAAGGAACAGGATGTTTGAACGCCTCATCAGGAAAGGCAGGAAACCCATCCTGCTTTCCTGTCCGCTGAGCTCCATCCTTAATTACGGTATAGAACTGCGGGATAAGGCGCATGACGAATCTCTGGATATTCACCTTAAAAAGGCATTCCTCAGAGAGCAGGGCAAACTTGAAAAAAGGATTCAGTCTCTCGGCACAATAGCCACAATCTCCCCCTTCCTCGGATTGCTCGGAACGGTATGGGGACTCTTTATTTCCTTCCACAATATAGTTGCCACAGGTTCTTCTTCGGTAAGAGTGGTTGCGCAGGGTGTTTCCATCGCTTTAATAACAACCATCATCGGGTTGATGGTCGCCATCCCGGCGGCAATAGGGTATAATTATTACAGGGAGAAAGTTCTAAGCATCCTTGAAAAAATGGAGTTCTTCTTCCCGTACATCATGCAATACCTGAAGTCCTATTCCGACAGGGACGGCAATTAGACCGGCGTCAGGAAAGGCATCTGGAACCTGGCCCGGAATCGCGCATATGAAATGGAAACGTTGCGAAGGCAAAACGATAATCCTGTATTTTCGGGCATCAATATAACAAATCTCGTTGACGTTGCCCTGACGCTTGTCGTTATACTCCTGATTATGGCTCCCTTCATTGAACAGGGGATTGAAGTAAAACTCCCCGCCTCCTCCCCTGCAAAGGTGCAGGCGGAAAACAGCGTCATCATAACCGTTGCCCCTGACGATGTTTATTACCTTGACAATAGAAAGGTAACGCTGAGAGAACTGTACGATGCACTGCGCGAGAGGAAAAGGGCAAAGGAAAATCTCGGTGTCATAGTAAAGGGGGATGAATCGGTGTCTTACAAGAACATCGTCAAGGTACTTGATATATCAAAAAAATGCAAAATAGAAACCATAGGACTGGCTACACAGGTGGAATAAGGAAGAAGAGTCTCGGAATATCGTTCCTCATACATTCCGCAGGAATATTTTTTCTTGTCGTATCCCCCTGGAAAAAAACGGTGGCGGTGAACCAGGACGTATTCACCGTGCAGATCATAGAACTCCCGAACATTGAAAGTGCAAAGATTGAAGTGCCCGAAAAATCAAAACCTGCAATGCCGGTTCCGGTTCCGGAGAAGAAAACCCCGGTAAAGGAAAAACGCGCAAAAACGGAAGAAAAGGTCGTCAAGCAGCAAGTTCCGGCAAGGGAAATACCTTCTTTTGCGACGGAGCAGTTCAGGGAAAAACTGATAGCAAAAACGCAGAATATATCCCGTCCCGGAAATGAAACCGCACCCGAAAGAAAAACCGCTGCAACTCCGCCCGTGCCGGTGAAGATAGAAGAAATAGGCAGTTCTTCTCCCGAGACAGCAAGTATAACGGTATCAATAGTAAGCATGACCATACCGCAGTGGTATCTTTCCATGGTACAGAGCAGGATAAAGGCCAACTGGAGAACAAGTTCCATGCTGGGCGTGAGAACCAGCATAGTTTCATTAAGGATTTACCGGAACGGGCAGATAGAAAATGTTAATCTTGAAAAGAGTTCGGGCAATGCGAATTTTGACAGGTCGGTGGTTGAGGCGGTGAAAACGACGAAGCAGTTGCCCTATTTTCCCGATGAAATACCTGATGCCTATCTTGACATAGTCATTGATTTCAAAACAGAGGGCTGATGATGAAAAAATTCGGACTTTTTGTTTTTCTTGCCGCGTTCTCGTCGGCAATATACGGTTCGCAGACAGTTTTCCTCCAGATAACGAAGAACCTGCAGGAGAAGGCAGAGGTCGTCATTCTTATGGAAACGAGCAGGGATGCGTACTGGAACACGTTCATGGCAACACTCAACAGGGACCTCACATACTCCGGATACTTCAAGGTTGAAGAATCCGCATTCGTTGACAACCTTGACGAAGCGAAAAAGAAATACACCACAGAGATTATCCTGTCGGGAAGGAAAACAACGGACGGGATAGGCATAACTGTTGAAGACCCTCTTGACGAAAAAATTCTTTTTGAAAAAAACTATTCAAAAACCGAAAACCCGGCATACCTTGCCCATCAGGTAAACAACGATGTTATTCTTCTCCTGACGGGGAGACCGGGCATAGCCACCAGCAAGGTACTGTTCGTGTCGGATGCCACGGGTAAATACCAGATATACTCCGTGGATTACGACGGAGAAAACAGAACTCAACTCACGAAAGCGGGCCATCTTGTCCACTACCCGAGATGGCTGATTCCTCACCAGGAAATCGTTTATGTTTCTTACGAGGGCGGCTGGCCCAAACTTGCCAGGATGAATCTGCGGAACGGAGAAACGAAAACGATCATCGCCGAACCCGGGCTCAATGCCTGCGCCTCGCCAAACCTGTCAATCAGGGAGATGGCAGTCGTCCTGAGCAGGACGGGGCGCCCAGAAATTTATATAGCGGATTTTGGAGGCAGGATTATAGGCCAGATAACGTTCAGCAAGTCAACCAATGCCTCCCCGGTTTTTTCGCCATCCGGGACGATGCTCGCCTTCGTCTCCGACCGCCAGGGTTCCCCGCAGATATATACAATGACAAGGGATGGAACGCGGGTGCAGAGGATAAGTTTTCTCTCCGGTTATGCAACGTCACCGGCATGGTCACCTGACGGGAACTACGTAGCGTATGTTTTTATGAGCGGCAGTTCTCTCGGCCTGGCGTTATACGAGGTGGCATCAGAGGAAACAAAAATCATCAGTTCGGCACTGGGCAGCGAGGATATCTCATGGGCCCCGGACAGCAGGCACATCGCATATTCTGACGTGAGGTCCAGACCTTCGTCAATTATGATAATTGACACGATAACGGGTGAAAAGAGAAAACTCACAGCGGATACAGCCAATTCATTCAGTCCCAGCTGGAGTTCTTATTGACATAAAAAATCTGCCTGGGTATAATATACGAAATCAAATGGTGTCTTTACGGTAACAAAACAAGGAGGATTTATGGGAAGGAAGTGGATGGGGATAGTAATCGTATGCGCACTCCTTATGGTATTTTCCGGGTGCCACGCGAAAAGAGAAGTGACCGGTACGACTGAGAGGACACCGGCAGCTGCACTTATAAAGCCGGGAGAAAAAACCGGAACAACCTCAACGGAAGGAAAAGCGACATCCGCCGAGATGGCGAAGGCACTTAAGGGCGAGGACATTCCCGTAAGGCAGATACCCGCAAAGGATTTCAAGGAACCGTCTGCTATAAGCGCGGAAGCGGCAAGAATCTTCCAGAACATACATTTTGACTTTGACAGGTATGATATACGGCCCGATGCGAGAGAAACGCTCAACGCTATAAGCAAATATCTCCTTGCCAATCCAAAGATGCAGGTCATGATAGAAGGACACTGTGATGAGAGAGGCACAAGGGAATACAACCTGGTGCTGGGCGAGCAGAGAGCATTGAGCACGAGAAGGTTCCTCGTGACCCTTGGTGTATCCGCCAACAGGCTGCACACCGTGAGTTATGGCAAGGATAAGCCGATTGACACGGCAAGCAATGAAGACGCCTGGATGAAGAACAGAAGGGCAGAGTTCAAACTGGCCGAATAACTGAAAATGCAGAAGAAATTCGGGTTTCCGATTATCTTTTCTGGTTGTCTGTTGCTGCTTGCCGGCTGTGTGGCAACCCAATCCGATGTTCAGGGAGTCAAGGAAAAGGTTACCTACGTTGAAGGCGACCTTTACGCAGCATCTGAGGCGATAGCCGGCCGGTTCAAGCAGTCCGAGGAAGAAACAAACCGCAAGTTTTCCGACATCTCGGCAAGACTGGATAACATCTCAAAGGAGGAAGCATCGCTCGCAGAAGATATTTCTTCCATAAATAACGAGATAAAGAAGATCTACGGCGGTATTGACGAGGTCGGGTATAAATTTTCGGAGCAGTTGAAGGCTGAGCGCGATATAAACCAGAAAACTGATTTTGAGATACGCCGGGATATTGACGGGCTGAAGAAAACTTATGCCGATATCATAACCTCCATAGCATCACTGAATACCAACCTGAGCGCCATGCAGAAGGATATTCTAAGCGTCAACAAGTCGCAGGTTACAATTGCCGAAGGTCTGAACAGATTGTCCGCCGATTTTGCAAGAGATATCGCAAAAATGGAAGAACGGATTGCCGCGCTTGAAGGAAAAATCGCCGCAACGGACCAGAAGATTGACGCCAATATGCAGGTATTCCTTGATGAACTGACAAGGCAGGAAAGTGAAATTTTCTACATGAAGAATCAACTGGAAGATTCAAAAAGCAGTGCGGGTAAAACCTCTTCGGCAACCGCCGATAAGGCAGGCGAAAAAAGCTATACCGTGAAAAGCGGGGATTCCCTGGGAGGGCTGGCGGAACGTTTCAAAACAACGGTGGACGCCCTGAAGAAAGCAAATAACCTGAAAACCGAAACGATATACCCCGGACAGAAACTCATCATACCCTGACATTTTCCGGAGATTCCACAATGGCAAGATACGTAAAAATAAGCAATTTGAGCATTGGCCCGTGCGGGGTAGACAGAGGGACTGATTATGACAGCATTGTTGAACGCGTCAGGGAATACCTTGACGCCAGGATAGAAACAGTCCTTCCTGACAGGCCGGACCTGATTGTCCTTCCCGAGGCATGTGACCGGCCCGAGGATATTGAAGGAGATACCCGCAACCGCTATTACATGGCGAGGGGCAACAAAATACTTGACCACCTCAGAGAAACCGCAAAAAACAATAACTGCTATATCGCATATTCCGCGGTGATGGAGGATGAAGACGGCAGGTGGAGAAACTCCACCAGGATTATAGACAGGAAGGGAGAAATTGCGGGCATGTACAGCAAGAACCACCTCGTGATAGAGGAAAACACCAGGTACGGCATTGCCTATGGAACCGAGGCACCTGTCATCAGGTGCGATTTCGGAACGGTCGCCTGCGTCATATGTTTTGACCTTAATTTTGACGAACTGCGCCTGAAATACGTTAAGTCGCGACCGGAGATTATCCTTTTCTCGTCAATGTATCACGGCGGACTGATGCAGGCATACTGGGCATATTCCTGCCGGGCCCATCTTGTCGCGGCAATTGGATTTCCCAGGGAACAGGGAAGTATTATTTCCCCCGTGGGAAATCTTATCGCGTATACCACCCCCAGCTCAGATTTTGTCACCGCAACGGTAAACCTTGACTGCTGTGTCGCACACATAGACTACAACTGGGAGAAGTTCCAGGCAATGAAGAAGAAATACGGCAGCGGAGTGAAGATTCATGACCCGGGTCTCCTTGGTTCAGTTCTTATCTCGTGCGAGATGGGAGATAAATGCATTGATGACCTGGTGAAGGAATTCAAGATAGAACTCCTTGACGATTATTTCAAAAGGGCGCTCGCCCACCGCCATGCAAACCTTGGGAAGTAGTTCTGTACGCCGCACAAGCCGATGACGAAGTTAACGCAGATATGTGGCTGAAGATGGAGTGGCGCCCCCAGCCGGATTCGAACCGGCCCGACCACCTTGAAAGGGTGGTGACCTAACCACTAGTCTATGGGGGCTGAGGCAAATGGAGGTTTTATTATACTTTTAATAAAATACCATGTCAACAAGAGAGTGGATGGCAGAAATTCCAACATAAGGATAGATTCACTCTTGTGATGCCCTGCCGGGCGGTTTCTGAAGCGGGCGTCTGAAGGAGGAGCGTCCCGATTGGAAAGAATCGGGATGAAGAAAGCCGCCCGGTTGGGCACATGTTAACATCCGTTTCTTATGTCAGAATTTCTGTGGGTGGAAATTCTTCAGGTATATGGCAAGAGAGTATTCCCAGTCAGGCATTGAAAAACCGATTGTCTCAAGAAGCCGGGTGCTCAATACCGAATAGCAAGGCCGCTCTGCCTGTCCCTTCTTGAAACCGGAAAATCTCACGGGTACGAGTTCAACATCCCTGGCTTTCAGGATATCCCTCACCTTCGTGCCATATTCATACCAGGAACACTCTCCCCGGTTGCAGACGTTCACAATGCCGAGAACCCTTTTTTCCAGAAGGAACACTGTTGCCCGCACAAGGTCATCAGCGTATGTGGGAGAATTCACAAGGTCATCGGTCAGAATAAACCTGTTCTTTTCTCTCATGAGCCACGGCAGGACAGACGAAAAATTTCTGCCGTTCCGGCCGAAAATCCTGGATACCCTGACTATGATGAACCTGCTGAGGAGATGGGAAACGTAATACTCGCCGAGGAGCTTGCTTTCTCCGTATACGCTCAGGGGAGAAGGATTGTCCGCTTCCGAATACGGTCTTCCCTTTTTCCCGTTAAATACGAAATCTGTGCTGAAATATATCATGGTACTGCCGGCCTCGGCACATCCTTCAGCAACATGCTGCGTGCCGAGCCCGTTGACAAGGTATGCCCTCTTCCAGTCAGCTTCGCATCCGTCCACGTCTGTGAACGCCGCGCAGTGGATGACCACGTCCGGCTTGAAATCCCCGATTGTCCTTATCACATTTTCCCTGTCTGCCGCAATATCCAGTTCTTCCCTGCCCGGGGCAAAGACGCTATTTCCACTCTTCAATGCCTCCACAAGCAGGCCTCCAACCATCCCTTTCCCGCCCGTGATAAGAATTTTCACCCTTAGGTCCCTTCTTTCCCCGTCACCTTTTACTCCTCTCCCCGATGGGGAGAGGGACGGGCTGAGGGGGTATGTTATTTGTATTGTTTCTTATAATAATCAAGGAACTCACCGCTTTTTATCTTTCCCCACCACTGAGGATTCGCTTTATACCATTCAACGGTCAACCGTAATCCTTCCTCCAGCGGCATCCGGGCCTCCCATCCCAGTTTTCTTATCCTGCTGCATGAAATACTGTACCTTCTGTCATGGCCTGGCCTGTCCTTCACTAACCGTATAAGCTCCTCCGACTTTCCAAGGAATTCAAGAATTTTCCTCGCCACGAAGATATTCTCTTTTTCATTCTCCCCTGCAATATTATAGACTTCCCCTTCCTTGCCTTTGTGCAAAACCGCATCAATCCCTGCGCAGTTATCCCGGACAAAGAGCCAGTCCCTCACGTTGCGGCCGTCACCGTACAAGGGCAGTCTCTTATCCTCTACCGCATTCGTAATAAAAAGCGGAATGAATTTCTCGGGGTACTGGTTGGGTCCATAATTGTTCGTACTTCTTATTACGTTCACGGGTAATTTATAGGTTCTGTAATAAGACATAACCAGAAGGTCGGCAGAGGCTTTGCTCGCCGAATAAGGGTTTGAGGGATTCAGCGGGCTATCTTCTGAGAAAGTCTCTCCGCCGTCCGCGCTCCCGTAGACCTCGTCAGTGGATATTTGAATATGTTTCCTGATTCCTGATTTCCTGCATATTTCAAGAAGGTTGAAGGTTCCCATGACATCGGTTTTCAGGAAAACTTCGGGTTTGTCTATTGAACGGTCAACATGCGATTCGGCGGCAAAATTGACAATAACGTCGTATCCCCTTGCAGCCTTTTCAACCGCTTTTCTGTTGCATATATCCTCTTTTACGAAGGAATAGTCGGGATGGTTTTTCACATCTTCAAGATTGTCAGGATTGCCGGCATAGGTGAGCTTATCAACATTCAGGATTTTATAACCGGGATGTTCTCTCAGTATATACTTGATGAAATGCGATCCGATGAACCCTGCGCCTCCGGTGACGACTATCTTCATCTATCTCCTTCACTTTCCCGCCGGATTTGGTCATTGCGAGCGTTTTTTGCGAATCAATCTAATGAGATTGCCACGCCCCGATGAATCGGGGCTCGCAATGACAAGCAATTAAGGTGTTTTATCTTTTGTGTTCTCATAGACCAGGTTATTGGCCCTTATGAGAGAGTCAAACGTGCCGGCATCGGTCCACCATCCCTTGAGTATTCCGAAGGTGAGTTTTCCGGTTTCCAGATATCTGTTATTCACATCGGTTATCTCAAGCTCCCCGCGGCCGGACGGCTTCAGCGTCTTTATTATTTCAAAGGCATGGCTGTCATACATGTATATGCCTGTCACCGCAAGGTTTGACGGCGGAACTTCGGGTTTTTCTACAATCTTCACTATTCTCCCGTTTTTTATCTCGGCCACTCCGAATCTCTGGGGCTTCTCAACCTCCTTCAGCAGTATCCTTGCCCCCCCCTTCTGCCTTGAAAATATCCTGACTTCATTCCTGATGCTCTTCTCAATAATATTGTCCCCGAGAATAACAACAAACTTTCCGCCCCCTGCAAAGTGCTCCGCAAGAGAAAGCGCCTCGGCTATCCCGCCCTCGCCTTCCTGGTATGTGTAATTGAGATGCTTCAGCCCGAATTCCTTCCCATTGCCCAGGAGCCGGAGAAAATCACCGGCAGAATTTCCTCCCGTGACAACGAGGATATCCTTTATTCCTGCATCCACGAGTGAATGGATGGGATAATATATCATCGGCTTCTTGAATATCGGTAACAGGTGTTTATTTGTAATCTTTGTGAGGGGGTAGAGTCTCTTTCCCAGCCCTCCTGCCAGAACCACGCCCTTCATCAGTAATTTCTCCTATCCCAGTCATAGGGGATTCTGTCTGTATCAAAAGGCAATCTCAATTCGTCGGGTTTTTCATAATCATAGGTATTGGTCGGTATGTTAATTACAAAAACTTCCCTTTCCCCTATACACTTGAACCCGTGGTAAACCATCGCAGGCACATGTATCAGACAGGGATTATGCTCACCTATGAAGAATTCATTCACCGCATTGCATGTCCCGCTCTTCCTTCTCAAATCGCATAATACAATCTTTGCCATTCCCCTTATTACCGCAAGGTTGTCATTCTGCAACCTGTGGGCATGCCAGGCCTTCACCACCCCGGGATAGACTGTAGTGAGGTATACCTGGCCGAACTTCTCAAATAATTCGTCGTCGCTCCTGAGAATCTCCATCAGTCTGCCACGTTCGTCAGGCACAACCGAGAGTTTCTTGATTTTCACACCTGCGATTATCTTTTCCATACCACCCCCAATGATTACAGGGATTTTGCAGGGCAAATTACGGAGCTCTTGTCCCCATAATCCCTTCACAACCACGGCATTTTCTAATTATACAACCTCTGCGGGAAAACTCCAAATGAGAGAACATGCCAGCAGGGATTGACTTAATGACGACGAAGTGGTATTATTAAATGTACCTTTTACTTAGAAAAACTATGAAAAAAGTTGTTCCTGTTACAATCTTTGCAGGATTACTCTTGCTTCCCTTTGCTGTCTTGTATGGCCACCTCTGCGACAATGTATTCCGACAGAAAGATGCCCTCATTGTCAAACCCGAGACCTACTCGCTTGTCGTAAAGAACAGGACTTCGTTCAAAATATTCCTGCAGAACAACATGGACAGGGGTATTGCGGAAATAAGTCTTATTCCCGAAAGCGCGGCTTTTGATTTCGCGGTGACTCCGGCCAAGATGTCCATACCGAAAGGCGAGCAGGTCTATTTCCAGGTGACGCTCACTCCAAAAACCGAGATCCGCACAGGCAACTATCCCGTGAAATTCCGTCTGGTCGGAGGAGGCAGGGAGTTCAAATCATTCACACTGGAAGGGCTGGCTCAGGAACAGGCCGGAGGAAATGTTGACACAAGCAGACTGCCGCAGGCCGGACTCGTGCTATCCCCTGCTCCCGTGATGGACGGTAACCTGAACGATGTTTGCTGGAGGAATGCCGCTATCCTGTCAAACTTCCGTTCCCAGGCAGGCCCTGAACTTGCTTACAAAACGTGGGTACTGATGACCTTTGACAGGTCCAACCTTTACCTCGGAATCATGGGAAAGGATGAATCCACCCACAATCTTTCCCCGGAAGACTGTATAGAGATCATCCTTTCGCCCGGCAGACCGGATTCGTCAGGGTTCTTCATGGCTTTCTATCCTGCCGGTACGCCCAGATATAAGAGGTACGACAAGCAGATTTACGAATGGAATCCGCATGGGATTAGATGCGAAACAGTCAAGAGGGAAAACGACTGGTCTATGGAAATATCGGTGCCTCTTTCAGAGATAGAGACAAAGTATCCATCAGAAAAGAGCCTATGGAACGTCCGTTTCACCAGGATAAAAGAAAGCGGTACGAAAGAAACAAGTTTCTGGGCGATGGACACAACCGGCTATCACAGTGAAAAGGGTCTCGGCAAGATTGTCATTACCCCTTGATCGTCAACAATGAAAAGCGCAACATTTTTCCTCATCCTGTTCGCCTCTTTTTCTTGCCTGTGCGCAGAACAGCGGGCAGCCATTGATTTTGAATACCCTTCCATGAAGGGAGATTTTTATGTAACGGGAAAGATATCCTTCCCTCCCGGAGTTATCCCTTCAGAATCACATATTGCCGTGAGAGATGCCGACAGAGGCGAAGAAATCCCTACCAGGATAGACAGGGTTGAGGAATGGCCTGACGGTTCTCTCCTTGAAGTTACAATACTCTTCCCGGCAAATGCGTCGCGGCAGAAGAAATATGTCCTTTTCTATGGGAACGATATCGCAAGGAAAAGGATATTCACGCAAACCGCGGTTCTGCCCGTTGTAAACTCCACCATGGGAGGAACACCGAAAACGACAGAATCGCTTGACATGAACGTTGGAGAGATGCTTGTAAAGGTTGACAGGAGTCCGGGGATAAGATACTACTGGCATGTTCTGCCTATCGGCATTCTGATATTGTTAACCGCATACAGGGCATTAAGAAACTCCAGGGCAACATGAGACACAAAATCACCCTGACCAGAAGGATTGTGCAGATTCTATCCATTGCACTTATTGTGTACGGCGGATTCATCTTCAGGATTCGCGTGCATACAACCCAGAAATCCTTTTTCCCTGAATTGAAAGCCCCGCAGGGTTACATGTCAACAACGAAGTTCAAGCAGGGCTCAATACTGTGGCCTTCGGGAGATAACCCGGTCATTGAGAACTATCCGCCCTCGCTCATCTGCCGATTCAATCCCAGAGGCGGCCTGTTCAAGGCATGTATTGTGCATTTCATATCGGAAAATCTCACGTGGGAAACTTCTGTCAAGTATCTCCTGCCGCATCTCACACTTTTCATACTGCTGTGTTTCCTTTTCGGACGGATGTGGTGCGGATGGATATGCCCGATAGGAAGTGTCGGAGATTTCCTGACAATGCTCCGGAAAAAGATGAACATGCCGGCAAGAAGGTTTCCTGCAGGGTTCCGTTCGGGACTGAGGTTCTCTTCCTACGGCATCATCGGAATCAGTTTCTTTATCTCGGGACTCATAGGCATACCAAAC
>Ga0136653_10000582_pt1 | contig 19219 bp, 14 predicted proteins | sample LakKivw275mmetaG_FD_94866 | JGI IMG/M metagenome (GOLD analysis project Ga0136653, IMG submission 94866) | Anoxic lake water microbial communities from Lake Kivu, Rwanda to study Microbial Dark Matter (Phase II) - Lake Kivu water 275m metaG... | ecosystem: Environmental > Aquatic > Freshwater >...
ACCGGCGAGTTTTCCCGCCATATTCAAGGGGACATGCTGGGTTCTACCGTGGAGGTGTTATTTGACACACCCATCACTGCACATATCCTTGGGGGGGTATCTTTCGGGCGCAATGACCAGGAAGGGGTAATCGGCCTGGATTGCCAGGTGCATAATTATCCCGGGTTGTACGTGGTGGATGGCTCAATCGTCCCCGCCAACCCTGGGGTCAACCCATCGCTGACCATCACCGCCCTGGCAGAGTATGCGATGAGCAAGATCCCCTCAAAAGGAGGATCACATTAGATAGCATCATGCCTGGTCTCGGCGCATCACTAACAGCTGGTCGGCCTGGCGGAAAATCAAGCGTAAAAACACCGCCAACCTTTTGAGATGCTTAAAATATGGGGGCATTTCATCCATTTGGATGGATTGAAAGCCGAATTTCTCGTACATAGGACCGAGCGCTGCGCGGCAGGTGAGATACAGGCTGCCCTGGTGTAACTCTAGCAGCTGCTCGATGATGGCACGAGCCACTCCCCTGCCACGCCAGGCTGGCAGCACGGCAATCGAGGCCAGCTCGCGTGAGGCATCGGCATGATGCTTGACCTGCCCGCAGCCGATCACCCTGCCTTGATCATCCACCGCCAGGATGAACTGTTGCCAGCGCAGCCCCATGGGGTTGATGTGCACCAGGTAGATGATCTGGCGGATCATTTTGGCGTCTGCTGCAGTGGCAGGACGAAGGTTGTATCGAAGGGGCGCAGTTGCGTTTTCCATTGCCGATGAATTTTACCCAGCGCAGGTGAATCGTCAAGAGCAATATCTTCATTATATTAATTCAAGCGCTGCCAGGCCCAGAAACTAGTGTATAATGATTGCTCATATTATCAATCAACCGGAGTAAACATATGGACCAAACAAATGCCCAGGCAGGGCAGGAGGAAGTACCGGAAGGACAAACACCAGAAGGACAAACACCAGCCAAAGGACCCGAAGAACGCCCTACAATCAACGTGGGCTCCATGGAAAAATTGCTGCAAGAAGAGGGATTGAACCTCGATTTTCCTAAACAAGGTGAGATCCGCACTGGCGTAATTGCCAGTATTGGTGAAAACGAAATACTGGTGAGCGTAGGAACCAAATCGGAGGGGGTAATCTCGGGGAAAGAGAAAGAGCAGATCCCTGAAGAAGTGCTAACAAGCCTGCAAATTGGGCAAGAGATTCCTGTTTATGTGCTCAACCCCGAGGATACCGGTGGTAATTTAGTCCTGTCGTATATGCGGGCGCGTGAAGAGAGCGATTGGATCGAAGCAGAGCAAATGAAGGAATCAGGCAGAGTTTACGATGCCAAGGTGATCGGCTATAACAAGGGCGGGCTGATTGTACCCATCGGCATGCTGCGTGGTTTCGTTCCAGCCTCACAGGTCAGTGTATTGCGCAGGGTAGAAGGCGATGAAACGCCCGATGCCCGCTGGAGCAAGATGGTGGGCGAGCCGATCAAGGTAGTGGTTATCGAAGTGGACCGCGGCCGGCACCGCCTGATCCTTTCAGAACGCGTGGCATTACAGGAAACACGCGAGACCATCAAAGACCGCCTGCTGGATGAGCTGCAGGAGGGCGACGTGAAAACCGGACGGGTCACCTCGCTGGCAGATTTTGGGGCGTTTGTCAATATCGATGGCGCGGATGGACTGGTACACCTGTCTGAAATCAGCTGGGAGCGTATTGACCATCCCGGCGAGGTGCTTAAAGTGGGACAGGAAGTCAAGGTCAAGGTGATCGCCGTTGACCAGGAGCGCAAGCGCATTGGCTTGTCCATTCGCCAGTTGCAACCCGACCCATGGGTTTTGAAGGTGCAGCATCTTAAGGAAGGCCAGCTGGTGGAAGGCACCATCACCCACCTTACCAAGTTTGGGGCATTTGCAAAGCTGGACGAAGAACTCGAAGGGTTGATCCATATCTCTGAGCTGAGTGACCAGCGTATCAACCACCCCAAGGAGGTCGTGAAGGAAGGTGATGTCGTGACCCTGCGCATCATCAAGGTTGACCCCGAGCGGCGGCGAATAGGCCTGTCGCTACGCAAAGTCGAGTCGATGGCGTATGCCAACATGGATTACGAGATGATGCTTTCGCAGCAGGCGCAGGAGGAAAAACCTTCAGAAGAGGCTGCCGCCCAGGGTGAAGTGGTGGAAGAAGAGAAAACCCAGCCTGAAGCCGAGCAAGCGATAGAAGCAGAATCAGCCGCTGAAGATGAAAAACCGGTTGAAACTGAAGTTAAGCCTGCCATGGAAGAAGAGAAGGCCCAGCCTGAAGCCGAGCAAGCGGCAGAAGCAGAATCAGCTGCTGAAGCTGAAAAACCGGTTGAAACTGAAGTTAAGCCTGCCATGGAAGAAGAGAAGGCCCAGCCTGAAGCAGAGCAAGCGCCAGAAGCAGAATCAGCCGCTGAAGCTGAAAAACCAGTTGAAACTGAAGTTAAGCCTGCCATGGAAGAAGAGAAGGCCCAGCCTGAAGCCGAGCAAGCGCCAGAAGCAGAATCAGACGCTGAAGCTGAAAAACCAGTTGAAACTGGAGGTACGCCTGCGGTGGAAGAAGCTGTTGATGTAGAAATACCCCCTGCTGAGCAGGTGGAAGAGGAGAATAAGCCAGAGGACGAGGGCGAAGCGGACTAAACCTGCCAGTGGCTTACGGATTGAAATTAGAGGTAAATTCTATAATGCTCTAGAGCGGAGTACAACTGCTCCGCTCTTTTTATATGCACAATGGATAATAAATGCATTGAAGCGGCTGAACCCCAGCTGGTGAATGGGGTATATTGGTTAAAGGACTCTAACACAACTTATACAATCACGCAGGCTAAACTCTGGTAAAATTAATAATCGGATAATCTATATCCTGATAGAGATTTAGTGAGGCAAATCAAATGGCTGGAATGGAACGATTTACTCAGCGAGCCCGAAGGGTGTTGAGCCTGGCCCACCAGGAAGCAGAAAGGATGCACCAGAACTATATCGGCACTGAGCATCTGCTGCTGGGCCTGATGAAAGAAGAAGGTGGTGTGGCGGGCAGGGTGCTGCGCGAGCTGGGTTTGGATGCTGAGCGGATGGAAGAAGTAATCGTCCGCATTACCGGTACGAGCCAGGTGACGAGCGCCAAGCTTGATCTTTCGCCTGGCGTACAGCGTGCCCTGGAAAATTCGGTTGAAGAAGCCCGCAAGCTGGGGCACCATTACATCGGCACCGAGCACCTTTTGCTGGGGCTGGTGGGGTTGGGCGAAGGCGTAGCACTGGATGTGCTGCGCAAGATGGGGGTTTCAGCTGAGCAGATCCGACGCCAGACACGGCGCGTGTTGGAAGAAAGCAGCCGTTCATCAGCGGCCGAATCCTCAGCTCGCCAATCGGCAGTGGGAGCCGGCGAGCAGGTTTCGAAGGAGCTGGGCAAGGCTAAGACACCCATGGTGGACCAGCTGGCAACCGACCTGACCACACTGGCGGAAGAAAACAAGCTCGACCCGGTGATCGGCCGGCAGATGGAGATCGAGCGCGTCATCCAGATCCTGGCGCGGCGCAACAAGAACAATCCGGCGCTGATCGGCGAGCCAGGCGTGGGCAAAACTGCCATCGTGGAAGGCCTGGCGCAACGAATTGTCGAGAGCGATGTGCCTGCACCGCTGATGAACAAGCGCGTGATGCAGCTGGACGTGGGTTCGCTGGTGGCGGGCACCATGTACCGCGGTCAGTTCGAGGAGCGGCTTAAGCGGGTTATCGACGAGCTAAAATCATCGGGCGCCATCCTGTTCATCGACGAGGTGCACATGCTGGTGGGTGCAGGCGCAGCAGGCTCATCGGTGGATGCCGCCAATATCCTTAAGCCTGCCTTATCACGGGGTGAATTGCAGGTTATCGGCGCCACCACCATGGATGAATATCGCAAGTACATTGAAAGCGATGCAGCATTAGAACGCCGCTTCCAACCCATCATGGTGGATGAGCCCACTATCGATGAGACCATTGAGATCCTGCGCGGGGTGCGTTCAGCCTATGAAGAACACCACCGCCTGACCATCTCGGATGAAGCCCTGGATGCGGCTGCTCATTTATCGGCAAGGTACGTGACCGAGCGCTTCCTGCCCGATAAAGCCATCGACCTGATCGATGAATCGTCGTCGCGGGTGCGCATGTACAAGAGTCAGGCTGCCAAGACGGCCAAGGAACTGATGACCCAGCTAAGAGGCCTGCGGCAAGACCACGCCCTGGCCCTCGAGGATGGTCGTGCCGATGATGCCCAGGAATTGCAGGAGCGCATGGATGAGCTGGAGCGCCAGCTGGAGTACCTGCGCACCAGCTGGGACCGCGCCAGCAGCCCCACCGTCACCTCCGATGATATCGCCGAGGTGGTTTCGATGTGGACCGGCGTGCCAGTGATGCAGATCGCCCAGGCTGAATCGGAACGCCTGCTGCAAATGGAAGACGACCTGAAGAAGCACATCATCGGGCAGGACGAGGCCATCCAGTATATATCCAAGGCCGTGCGGCGCGCTCGTGCCGGCTTGAAGGACCCTCGCCGCCCCATCGGCTCGTTTATGTTCCTGGGCCCCACAGGGGTGGGCAAAACCGAGCTCACCAAGGCGCTGGCGCGCTTCATGTTCGGCAGCGAAGATGCCTTGATCCAGCTGGATATGTCGGAGTTCATGGAGCGGCACACCGTCAGCCGGCTGGTGGGAGCCCCGCCAGGTTACGTGGGCTATGAGGAAGCCGGGCAGCTTACGGAGGCGCTGAGGAGGCGGCCGTATTCCATCGTGGTGTTCGACGAGGTGGAAAAGGCTCACCCCGAAGCGCACAACATGCTGCTGCAGATCATGGAAGAAGGACACCTATCGGATGCACGCGGCCGCAAGGTGGACTTCCGCAATGCCATCGTGGTGATGACCTCCAACATCGGGGCCGAGCTAATCAAACGCCAGACCTCAATGGGTTTCTCCCTCAAGGTGGACGAAGCCACCGAGGAAAAGCTTGAATATGAAGAAATGCGCAAGAAGCTGATGGACTCGCTCAAGCGCGTGTTTCGCCCCGAGTTCATCAACCGCCTGGATTCGGTGATCGTCTTCCGTGCCCTCAATAAGGAGGACATCCAGGAGATCGTCAAGCTGGAGCTGGACAAGGTATCAGAGCGCCTCAGAGAGCATGACATATCCCTGATCGCCACCCCAATAGCCCTGGAAAAGCTGGCTGAGATGGGCTATGACCCCGAGATGGGCGCCCGGCCTTTGAAGCGGGTGATCCAGCAGAAGGTGGAGGATGCCCTTTCGGATGCCCTGCTCTCGGGCACCTTCAACGATGGTGACGCCATCATTGTGGATTACCGCGAGGATGAGGTGGTGCTGCGCCGCGAGACCGAGAAAGAGCCTGCCCCCCAGGGGGTATAATCGACATTCTTGTAGGGATGGGTCTGAGACTCACCGCTACATGGCATAGCGCATCGAATCGATGACCAAAACCGGGAGCAACAAGGTTCCCGGTTTTTTTTATTCCCCTCCCCTAAGGTATAATCTCTTCATGCCCAAGACTCACACCCAATATGTCTGCCAGCAATGCGGGCGCATCTCCGCCCGACCGCTGGGGCGCTGCCCGCAGTGCGGCGCCTGGAACAGCATGGTGGAGGAAATTATTGCCCCTCCCCCCAAAGCGGTACATGCTTCCGGGCGCGGGTTGACCGGTGCTTCCACCCCTCGCAAGCTCAGCGAGATCGATGGGGATGCCGACGAGCGCTGGCCGCTCTCCATCGGTGAGTTTGCCCGCGTGTTGGGGGGCGGCATCGTGCCCGGCTCGATCGTGCTGGTGGGCGGTGACCCGGGCATCGGCAAGAGCACCCTGCTGTTACAGCTGGCGCTCGAGATGGCCGCCTCGGGCCTGGTGCTGTACATCTCGGGTGAAGAGTCGGAGCGGCAGATCAAGATGCGCGCTATTCGCCTGCTTAAGGATCAGCAAGGGGAGATGCCGGAGGGCCTGCTGCTGGTGACCGAAACCAGCCTGGGGACGATCCTCGAGCATATCAGCAGCGCCAAGCCATCACTGGTGGTGGTCGACTCGATCCAGACGACCTACTTACCCGAGCTCGAGTCGACCGCGGGCAGCTTGACCCAGGTGCGCGAGTGCGCCAGCCGCCTGCGCGAGCTGGCCAAGGCGAGCGGCGTGGCGGTGTTCCTCATCGGGCACGTCACCAAGGAGGGCACCATTGCCGGGCCGCGCGTGCTGGAGCACATCGTAGACACCGTGCTGTACCTGGAGGGCGACCGCTACCAGTCTTACCGCCTGCTGCGCTCAGTTAAGAACCGCTTTGGTGCCACCTCGGAGGTGGGGGTGTTCGAGATGCGCGAGCGCGGCATGGTGGAGATCACCAATCCATCGGAAGCTTTCCTGGCAGAGCGCATGGTCAACGCCCCTGGCAGCGCTATCGCCGTTACCATGGAGGGCACTCGCCCCATCCTGGTGGAGGTGCAGGGGCTTTCAAGTCCCACTACTTTCGGTAACCCACGCCGCACTCCCAATGGGATCGACTTCAACCGCCTGCTGCTGGTGACTGCTGTGCTATCGCGGCGCCTGGGGTTGAGGCTAGCAGACCAGGACGTGTTCGTCAACGTGGTGGGTGGCATCCAGGTGGAAGAGCCGGCTGCCGACCTGGCCGTGGCGGCGGCGATTACCTCTTCGATGCGCGACCAGCCGGTGAAGGCCGATACCGTGCTGATCGGCGAGGTGGGTCTCTCTGGTGAGCTGCGCATGGTGGGCCAGCTGCCGGCGCGACTGCGCGAGGCGGCCAAGCTAGGCTTTCGCACAGCCATCGTGCCCAAAAGCATTCGCAAGGGTGAGCCCTGGCCTAAAGGAATCGAGATTGTTGAAGCGCGTTCGCTGCGAGAGGCGCTCGAAAAGGCGATGGTGAAGGAAGCCGGCAAAATGGTCCTCTCAGCGCACCAATAAAGTATCCCGTATCAGGCTATAATAAACTCAACAGCTTATTCCTGCCGGTATTGGTTGTATAGTTCCTGCCAGATCCACAGGATAGCCAGATGCCAATCACAATCTTGCGAACTAAACTAAACCTTCCACCTGACAATCTAAACCTGGTCAGGCGCCAGCGGCTAATGGACGCGATGGATGATGGTTTACACAGGGGCCACCTGGTTACCCTGGTATGTGCCCCTACCGGTTATGGAAAGACTACCCTGGTCAGCCAATGGATACATGATCATCGAGAAAGGGAACCCATACCGGCACCTGCGGCAATGCAGTTTATCTGGCTCTCGCTAGACCAGGAAGATAATGACCTGGCTCGATTCATCGCCTATATGGTGGCAGCGTTACAGCAAATCCGGCTTGAATTTGGTCAGGGAGTATTAGCTGCCTTACAGAATACACGCTCAGCCTCAACTAACCTGCTGGCAACCTTATTGATAAACGACCTGACTGCACTGGCTAATCCTGTCATATTGGTGCTGGAGGATTACCATGCGATAAGCACTCAATCCATTCATGAATTTATCAGTTATCTGATTGATCACCAACCGCCTCATCTTCACCTATTGATCATAGCGCGGGGTGACCCACCTTTGCCATTTGCACGTTTACGTGCAAAGGACCAGTTGACAGAAATTCGCCTGCAAGAGCTAGCCCTTACCGATGAAGAAAGCGAGTTTTTCCTGAAAAAGCTTATGCAGCTGGATTTGTCTTCCGAGCAAGTGAAGCGGTTACAGGAACGTACAGAGGGCTGGGCAGCTGGCTTACAGCTGGCCGTACTTTCCATGCGACACACACCAGACATGTCAAGCTTCATTCAAAGTTTCTCTGGTGGCCATGAATATATAGCCGACTATCTCACGAGTGAAGTCCTGGAACAATTAGACCAAAGTACCAGGGACTTCCTTCTGCAAACGTCTATATTGAAACAGTTCTCTGCCCCACTATGTGAAGCGGTTTCCAGGCAGCAGCAATGTGCACAAATCATAGAAAAGCTTGCCAGCGCCAATGCATTCCTCATTCCCCTAGATAACCAGCGGGAATGGTATCGCTACCACGCCTTATTTGCAGATCTGTTACGAAAGCGATTACTGCAATCTAAGAAAGATATCTTGGATGGTCTACACAACAGGGCAGGAGAGTGGTACGACCAAAATAAAATGCTGGAACAGGCCATTGAGCATTACCTGGCTGGTGAAAATTACGCCAGAGCAGCAACTCTGATTGAAGAAAATGCAGAGCAAATCTTGATGGCTGGACAAACAGTGACTTATTTGCGCTGGATGGCAACTTTTCCGATAGATCAACTGTTTGCCTATCCGGTTCTTGTCGTCTATCAGGGTGTGGCCATGATGCTATTGGGGAAAATCCCAGAAAATGCTCTTTCCATGCTGGGAGAAATTACCTCATCAACCGGTAAATATCGGGGTGAAATGGACAGCTTAAATGCTCTGTACTCTGTTCTAAAGGGGCATGCACCAGAAGCGATCTATTTAAGTGAAAGCGCTTTGCAAGATTTACCTGTAGAGCGCGCCTTCTTACGCCTCCTGGCTGCAGATAGCCTGGCGATGGGGTACACCCTGCGTGGCGATTTAATCAAAGCCTCGTTGGCGTTCGAACGGGTGGTGGAAGCTTCTAAAATAGCCGGCAATGTGATCATGATGTTGATCGGAATGACGAATCTGGCTGGATTGCACTACCAACAAGGTCATTTATACCGGGCCTGGGATGAATACCAGAATGTGCTCGATCTTAGCCGGGAGAAATTAGGGAACTGTTCTCAACCGATGGCCAGGGCCTTGTTCGGGATGGGAGAGCTGGCGCGAGAATGGAACGACCTGGATGCTGCCAGTAAGTATCTGACAGAAGCGACTGAAATATTCAGGCAGCTCAAGGACATTGGGCTTCCTCTTGCCAATGTTTCTTTAGCCAGGGTTTACTTATCTATGGGTGAGCGGGAAAAGGTGCAGGTTGTTTTGGAGGATGCCCGGCAACACTCACGAGAGTCGAAAACCACCACACTAGATGATTACCTAACCGAGTTGATGCAAGCCCGACTGTGGCTTTCATCCGGGGAACTCGAGCGGGTAGAGCAGTGGGTTGGCGTACGAGGATTAACCGACAGGCCTATGGAGGATTTGGTAGCCCTGGCTGACCATAATGCCACAGCCTTTGAGCTAATTCAGGGTGAGTTTCTTATACTGGTCCGGTTTTACATAGCAAAAAATGAAACCCAGAAAGCCCTGGATATTCTGGATGTTTTGCTCATCCATAATGAAAATAACTCTCAAATCCGTCGCGTGATCGAAATCCTGGTGCTACAAGCGATTGCTTACCAGCAGCAGGGAGCCAATGATGACGCCATGCAAGCATTTACCCGGGCAATAAATCTGGCACAACCAGAGAATTATATGCGCACTTTTCTTGATGAAGGAAAACCCGTGGTCCAGCTTCTTCGTCAAGCGATTGCCGCTAATTGCTCACTAGAATACGTGGGGACCTTATTAACCGCCTTTACCGGGCATGGATATCAATCACCGCGACCTCGAGAGAAGGCTGGTGGAGGGCAGGGCTTGATCGAACCATTGAGTGACCGTGAGCTTGAAGTGCTCGGATTGGTCGCCCAAGGAATGACAAACCAGGAGATTAGTCACCGGCTGCATATCACACTGAGCACGGTGAAAGGCCATACATCGAATATCTATGGCAAGCTGGGAGTAGTAAACCGCACTCAGGCGATTAAACTGGCACAGGACATAGGCTTATTAGGACGAAATTAGCTCTGTTGACCAACTTTCTGGTAAGGGATAATTCCCCTTTTTATATCTATCTATAACCTAACAAGATCTGTATTAAATAGTACTTGAACCGTACTTTCGGCGGGTCACAACAGTACCTGACTTACTGTATGCTACCAGTAGATGCGGAGATAATTCATGTCCAACAGTTATAAAGCGGAAAGATGCAGGCGAGACAGGTACTACCACATCGTGGTCCATGGCAAGCTAGATCCAAGCTGGTCTGAATGGTTCAGCGGTTTAGATTTAACTGAGAGTGTCGATATGGATGGTATACCTACCACCTGGTTATTGGGTATATTGCCAGACCAGGGAGCATTACGAGGCGTTTTGAACAAACTATGGGACTTGAATTTAACCCTGCTCTCATTGGAAAGTAAAGATATCAATAAGGAGGTGATGAAGTGAGCAGCATATCCCAAATTTCCAACAACCCTGAGCTCGCCATCGAAGTGCAAGGTCTGATCAAATCGTATGGCAAGGTTCAGGCATTACGAGGCATCAACCTGGAAGTAGAGCCCGGAGAGATATTTGGTTTTCTTGGCCCGAATGGCGCTGGAAAAACCACTACCATCCGTTGCCTGCTGGATATGATCCGCCCAGATGCCGGGGCGGTACATCTTTTCGGGATCAACCCTCAAACTAACCCGGTCAGCGTCCAAGCGTTTACCGGCTATTTACCCGGTGAAGTGCAATATTATGAGAACATGAGCGCAGAACGCCAGTTGCGATTTTACGGAGATATGCGTAACGGTCAGGTAGATTGGCAGTATGTTCACGAGCTCGCCGAACGCCTGTCATTGAGCATGAAGCAAGCGATCAAAAACCTTTCCAAGGGTAACAAGCAGAAGATAGGAGTGATCCAGGCGCTCATGCATCGCCCAAAGCTGCTCCTGCTCGATGAGCCTACCAGCGGTCTTGACCCATTAATGCAACAGGAAGTTTTATCAATGCTACGCGAGTCGAATGCAGCTGGGGCAACGATATTTTTTAGCTCGCATATTATGAGCGAAGTAGAAAACCTGGCGAGCAAGGTGGCAATCATTCGGACGGGTGAGATTGTTGAAGTAGCTGAAACCAGCATATTAACCGGTCGCACGATGCGCCGCCTGACGGTTCGCTTCAAGCGGCCTGTAAGCAGCCAGAGCATCGAAAATTTGCCAGGTGTCGAGGTTCTGGATGGCTCGAATGATACCTGTTGCACATTGCAGGTTACTGGTGATATGGAACGGCTGGTGAAGGCATTGGGTGATTACCCGGTCCTTGATCTTGAAACCTACCATCCTACCCTGGAGGAAACCTTCCTGGCGTTTTATAAGTAAGAATGAATAAGGAACATGTAATTACGAAAGTGCTGATTATGTTGGTAAAAATAGTCTTTAGATAGGAGAAAACGCAATGAAACGCTTATGGACTACCTTCCGGTATACCTTTCAATGGTTCCGCGGTCAAATCTTTGGATGGGGAGTGGGAATTGGCTCACTTGGATTGTTAATTGTTGCATTTTATAAGGTTTTTGGAGAGCGACAGGCGGATTTCATGAAAATGATTGAGAGCTACCCACCAGAATTACTGGCGTTTTTTGGCACAGATAAACAGGGTGTGCTATCACCCGAGGGTTACCTGGGCATGTATGGTTTCTCCTTCCTACCCATTATTATTGGGTTTTTTGCAGTGTTAGCAGGTGGCAGCTTAATTGCTGCTGATGAAGAACGAGGCAGGCTGGATTTGGTAATCGCACACCCGGTAGGACGCAGCTCGTTTTTCTTCGGTCGCACATTGGCATTTATCGGTGGCATCATGAGTATCCTGGCCTTGGGATGGTTAGGTTTCTGTGTGCTGCTCAATGGTTCGTCCTTGGATATAACCTGGGCCGAGATGGCCTTGCCTTTCGTTTCTTTACTCGCCCAGGCATTGATTTATGGTTCACTGGCGTTGATGTTAAGCATGTTTTTACCCACCAGGAATTTTGCCACCGTCCTGTCAGGTTTGATCATGGTGGTGGGGTATATCCTGTCGTCAATGGCCTCTCTCAATCCTAGCCTTGACAAAGCAGCCAGATTGTTCCCATATACTTACTTTCAGGGAAGTGAAGCATTTACTAATTTCAACCTGAGCTGGTTATTTGCTCTTATAGGGGCAAGCTTCATTATGTTTTTGCTTGCCTGGTGGCGCTTTGTTCGGCGGGATATTCGCTTGAGCGGAGAGGGTAGCTTCCGCTGGCAGCTTCCCCTCCGCTTTCATAGCAAAAGTGCCTAACCTCTCACCCCTTCGAACAAATCTCTCTCCCGCAAGCCATTTTTCGGCGGCGGGACTGCCCGGGTGAAAGATTCAGTAGAGCCAAAGTAGTGCCGCAGAATGGTCAGTGGACTCTTGCGCCCCATGGCCCCACCCAGCTGGCTGGAATGGCAGGCCGTGGCCTCATCCCTGACGGCGCTCACGCTGCGGCAGTTGATGCGAGCGTGGGTGGGGAGGTTGCCTTCCTGGGCCACTGACACCAGGTCAATATCGTGGTTGCGCCCAAAGTGGCGCGGGTCCATACCCAATAAGGGGGAAATCCTCACTGCCCAACGCAGCAGGTACTTCGGCATGGACTGGAAATACAGCTTTTGCGGCTTGAAAGGCGGCAGGTCGTCAACGAAAGCCGGGTCGGAAGCCAGCTCAAAAGCCCGTACGGTGGCACGGTGGATGGCGATGTGATCGGGGTGCTTGTAGCCACCCAGGGGGTCGAAAGTGACCACCACCTGCGGGTGCAGCTGGCGGATGTAATGCACGATTTTCGCCGCCACTTCATCGAGTGGCTGGGCGGCCAGGGCGTTGGGATGGTGGTTATCGGAGCTGCCTGGCATGCCGGAATCGCGGTAGCCGAGGAAGTACAACCCGGTGAGCCCCAGGATGCCTGCGGCGCAGCGCAGCTCCGATTCACGCCGCTCTGCCACGGTGTTGAAACCCTGCATCAGTGGTTGATCTACATCACCCACGTCGCCGCGGGTGGCGCACACCAGGTGCACCTGCACGCCGCGCCGGGCGTATAAAGCCAGCGTGCCACCCATGCCGAAGGTCTCATCATCGGGATGGGCAAGGCATACCAGCATGGTCAATTGAGAGGAATTATCTATTGTCATTTAATATATCGGCTGGTGGGGGTCGATCTCCATAGCCCAGCCGTTCACTCCACCCTTCAAGTTATGTAGTTTACGAAAGCCTGCTCCAAGCAGGATATGCAGGGCACGCGTCGAGCGCACACCGGTCTTACAAATCAGCACGATATCATCATGGGGGTCAAGCTCTGAGCTGCGCATGGCCAATTGCCCTAAGGGAATGCTGCGGGTGCCGTCGAGGTGGGAGATTTCCAGCTCATGGGGCTCGCGCACATCCACCAGGGTGAGCTGAGCTCCTGATTCTAAGCGCGTAGCCAGCTCAGTGGGTGAGATATCCCATGACTCACCGGCAGAGCCATGCTCCACTTCATCCCCGGGGAGGCCGCAAAAGGCCTGGTAGTCAATCAGCCCGGTGACACTAGGCTGATCGCCGCATATCTTGCAGGCCTGGTTCTTGTGCAGCCTGACGAACTCAAAAGTCATGTCTTCGGCATTGAACATCAGCAGCCTGCCAGCCAGTGACTCGCCAAACCCCAGGATCAGCTTGAGTGCTTCGGTGGCTTGCAGCATGCCGATCGTGCCGGGGACCACGCCGAAAACCCCGCTCTCGTCACAAGATGGAACCAAGCCGGGTGGGGGAGGCTCGGGGAATAAGCAGCGGTAACAAGGGCCAATTCGAGCATCGAACACGCTCACCTGCCCTTCGAAGCGGTAGACTGAGCCGTAAATATCGGGCTTGCCGGTGAGAACGCACAGATCATTGACCAGGTAGCGGGTAGGAAAGTTGTCAGAAGCGTCAATGATCAGGTCATACGGCGCGGCAATGACCCTGGCATTCTCGGAGCGGAAGGCCTGATTGTAAACGTCTACCTGGATATCTGGATTAAGGTCTAGGAGGCGGCTGCGGGCTGATTCGACTTTGAGCTGGCCGACGGAAGAGCTGCCATGGATGACCTGCCGCTGTAAGTTGCTACGATCAACCACATCATAGTCCACCAACCCGATACGCCCGATGCCTGCAGCGGCCAGGTAGAGTGCAGCGGGAGAACCCAGGCCTCCCGTGCCAACGACCAGCACGGAAGCCGCCTTGAGCTTGCGCTGACCCTCCATCCCCACTTCAGGGATCAGCAGATGCCGGGAATACCTCAAAATCTCTTCATGTGAAAGTTGAGCTGACATGGCGTGAGTATAATCCATTTACCCAGCTGAGACCTGGCCGGTTCTTAAATCCTGGCTAAATTTTCAAACCTGAGTGTTCTCTATGACCTGACAGGTTTTCAAAACCTGCCAGGTCTTTTTTACTCTTCATATAGAAAAATCCTCACCCTGCCAGCTGCCATCCTTGGGGGCGTGGATATGGGTGAGCTGCGCTTCGTGCCCGTCAAGCTGCTGCTCGAGGGCTTCCACACGCTGGAGCAAATCCACCAACGATACACCCACCAGGTCTGGCAGGGAGGTATGGTCCAGGTCGGGGGCGTCAGAAGCGTGATGGGGCTTGCTGCGGGCAATGTTCTGCCCGGGAACGCCCACCACCACCGAGTTGGCCGGTACCGACTTCACCACCACGGCATTGGCACCGATGCGCGTATCCGACCCGATGGTGATGGCGCCCAAGATCTTGGCACCGGCGCCCACAACCACCCGGTGTCCCAGAGTGGGGTGGCGCTTGCCTTTCTGCAGGCTGGTGCCGCCCAGTGTCACTCCATGGTAAAGAGTCACATCATCTCCAATCTCGGCGGTCTCGCCAATTACCACACTCATACCGTGGTCAATAAACAATCTCTGGCCAATGCGGGCACCCGGGTGGATCTCGATGCCGGTGAGGAAGCGCACAAGCTGTGAGAGCAACCGGCCGGCCAGCTTGAAGTTATGCTGCCAGAACCAGTGCGCCAGGCGGTAACCCCACAGGGCATGCAGCCCCGAGTAGCTAAGCAACACTTCCAGGCTTGAGCGAGCTGCAGGATCGCGCTGCAGGGCAGATTGCACATCCTGGCGCATCCTGGTGAAGAGGTGCTCGCTATTCACCTTTTTCAGGGTATTTGTGCCAATATTATCAATTTCCATAATAACTCCGTTCGTTCAACCGATGATCTATGAGACATGTACCCCTTCATCCAGCCAGGTCAGCAAACAGCGCGGTGCTGAGGTAGCGCTCGCCAAAATCAGGAGCAATGACCACAACCAGCTGGCCGGCACTTTCAGGCTGCTGTGCCAGCTGCAAAGCAGCCCACACTGCCGCACCGGATGAAATCCCCACCAGCAGGCCTTCTTCGCTGGCCATCCGCCGGGCAATTTCCATGGCATCACCATCTTTTACCCGGATGACCTCATCGTAGATTTGAGTGTTAAGCACATATGGAATAAAGCCAGCACCCAGTCCTTGAATGAGGTGCGCACCCTTCTCACCACCAGACAGGACCGGGGACTCATCCGGCTCAACTGCCACCACCTTGACTGATGGTTTGCGCGCTTTGATCACCTCGCCAATGCCGGTGATGGTGCCGCCCGTTCCCACTCCAGCTACCAGGATATCGACCTTACCATCGGTATCCTGCCAGATTTCCTCGGCGGTGGTACGGCGATGGATTTCGGGGTTGGCGGGGTTGTTGAACTGCTGGGGGATGAAATAATGCGCATCAGAAGTAGCCATCTCTTCGGCCTTGCGGATGGCACCAGCCATACCTTCACTGCCGGGAGTGAGCACCAGCTGTGCACCATAGGCACGCAAGAGCATGCGCCGCTCGGTGCTCATCGTGTCGGGCATGGTGAGGGTGCAACGGTAACCACGAGCTGCGCACACCATTGCCAGGGCGATACCAGTGTTGCCGCTGGTAGGCTCGAGGATGATCGTGTCGGGCTTGATCAAACCCATTTTTTCGGCAGCCTCGATCATGGCTATCCCGATGCGGTCTTTTACACTGTGGGCGGGGTTAAAGGATTCAAGCTTAATGACCACCTGGGCGTGTGATCTGCCTGCCAGGCGCTGCAAGCGGACGAGAGGGGTATTCCCAACCAGGTGGGTGATATCATTCGCAATTTTCATTTAATGGTTCCCTTTCAACCTATAATTAGACTAACAAGCAGGCCAAAAAATAGCTATCCTGCCACACGGGCAATAATAACCATGCGGGGCGCAACCACCTTTTCGCCAGATTGTAAGCCGAGAGGGAGAGGACCTAATTTGACGGAGAGGCGGTTAGGAACCCCGCCTCAGACACAAGCAGCAAAACAAGAATAACACTCCAATACCCGAGATTGCAATAAATTAGGACAGATTATATCTATAAATATTGGTGTGTCAAGGGGATATTGAATAAAGACCCCCGGTCTATTTGAGACCGAGGGTACAGTTTGCTAAAAAGGCTATTCAGATGGTTCAGATGTTTCACCCTGATCGCCAGAGCCGATCCCGAGAGGCTTCCACTTGCTGGGGTCCTTCAAGCGATGCTGGATGCCTCCACGCTCGTGGATTTTCTCGAAGCCTTCGGGCTTGATGGTCATTTTCTCACCGTCCAGCAAGGCAGTCAGACCTTCCTGGCCTGGCTCGGGGCGTTTCTCACCCAGGAATTTCGCTGCCTTTTCGGGGGTGTAATCAGTGGGTTCTTCGTAGGTGGTAATGTAGCCCTCGAAGTTGCGCAGGATGATCTTGTGATCTGACATGCTGATGAGGTAATTGGGCATGACCGGGATCTTGCCGCCTCCGCCAGGAGCGTCAATCATGTAGGTGGGCACGGCAAATCCGGAAGTGTGGCCACGCAGGCCCTCCATGATCTCGATGCCTTTGGCTACCGGTGTGCGGAAGTGGCCGGCACCATGCACCAAGTCACATTGATAAATGTAGTAGGGGCGCACACGGATTCGGACCAGGTCTTGCACGAGCTGACGCATGACGTGCACATTGTCGTTGACGCCTGCCAGCAACACGGATTGATTGCCCAAGGGGATGCCGGCGCGGGTGAGCTTATCGGCTGCCTGGGCGAGCTCGGCCGAGATTTCATTGGAATGATTGACATGGATATTCAGCCACAGAGGGTGAAATTTCTGCAGCATGTCACACAGCTCATCGGTAACCCGCATGGGCAGGAACACCGGCACGCGCGAGCCAATGCGCACGATCTCGATATGGGGAATCTCACGCAAACGGGTGAGGATATCCTCGAGGATCTTAGGAGCCAGAACAAGCGGGTCGCCCCCTGAGAGCAGAACATCGCGTACCTGGGGTGTGTGGCGCAGGTATTCCAGCTGCATCTCGAATTCAGCCCGTGAGAAGGTGGCAGACGGGTCGCCCACGATGCGCGAGCGAGTGCAGTAGCGGCAGTAAGAGGCACACTGGGTGGTGACCAGCATCAGCACACGGTCGGGATAGCGGTGTACAAGACCAGGAACAGGCGAATGAGCATCTTCTGAAAGGGAATCGGCCATCTCGGCAGTGAAGGGTACCATCTCACGATCGGTGGGGATGACTTGCTTGCGGATGGGGTCATCGGGGTCATCCGGATCGATCAGCGAGATAAAATAAGGAGTGATATCCACGCGAAAGAGGTGGGGCGCGTTGAGGGCGTTCTTTTCACTTTCTGTAAGAGTCAGTATCTTGCCGATCTCTTCGACGGTATTGAGGCGGTTACTGAGCTGCCAGCGCCAGTTGTTCCATTCTTCATCCGGAATATCTTTGTAGATGGGTGCCCGCTTGGAAAGAAAAGGGTGTTTGGACATGGGAATCTGCTCCTGTTAATTTAGAGTGAGTATATCCTGATTTAAGCTAAATATCAATCATTGAGCGTTAGAAACCCATTAATCGTCGATCATCGCAAGAAAAGGTGTCAAAACGAGCGAAAATAATGGAAGGCAGGGCAAGGGGTATCCACACATCATAAAGGATTTCACTTCGATTGAACTTTTACCTCATTCAGCTTTCCTACTGCTGACCTGTGGAGGTTCACCAGACCCAATAGACCGGCTCCAAGAGCGGCGAACCCCCCCAACGCCAGACCCCAGCGTGCCCCGAAGTTGCTGGCGAACCAACCTACCGCAGGGCCGCCAATTGTCGTGGAACCCATGAAGGCGATTGACCAAAAGGACATCACCCGACCGCGCATTTGAGGGGAGCTGGTGAGCTGCAGGATCGTATTGCCCAATGAGGTGAAATAAATCGAGCTTATCCCGGCAAGCACCAGGGCGAAGCCAGACAGAAATAACGTCGGCATGAAGGCTGCTGCCAGGACGGTGAAACCGAACAGAAAACCAGCGATCACCAACCTGGAGGGCGTATTCTTACGCTGGCTGGCAACTGCAATACCACCCACCATGGCGCCAACACCAAATGAACCGGTGAGGAAAGCCAGGCTGCTGGCATTACCTTTGAAGGTAAACTGGGCAATCAAAGGCAGGCTGACCTGGAATTCGTACGTGAGCATGCCAACCATGGCCATCATCAATAAAACATCTCGCAGGATGGGCGTGGAAAGGACGTAATTGACACCTTCCCGTAATTGGCCTTTCGTTTCGGTCAGCGGCGGGCTCAGATACAATTCCTGGCGGCGCATCCTGGTGAGCATAATCACCACGGCGGCATAAGAGATACCATTAATAAAAAAACATGGCGCAAGGCCGACCACTGCAATCAGACCGGCTGCGATTGCGGGGCCAATCACACGCGAGAGATTCACCAGGCTGGAATAAAGGGTCACAGCGTTGCGGAGCTTATCCTCTCCAACCAGCTCCACCACAAATGTCTGTCGAGTGGGATTATCAAACACGGTGACTATTCCCAGGCAAAATGCCAACACATACACCATCCACAGGGTGACCATTTTGGTGGCAACCAAGACCCCCAGAATCAAGGCAAGTACACCCGCGGCCGATTGGGTAAAATACAAAACCCGACGCTTATCGAACCGGTCAGCGATAACTCCACCGAAAGTGCCAAACAACAGTACAGGGATGTATTGCAGAGCAGACACGATCCCCAGGGCAGTGCCGGAATTGGATATCTGTAAAACCAGCCAGGCCTGGGCGATGCTCTGCATGAAAGTGCCAGAAGTGGAGATGATCTGGCCAATGTAATAGAAGCGATAATTACGTACTTCGAATGAAGTGAACGTGTTGCGGGTGAAAGCTCTTATCGCGAGACGAAAATTTGACATACCAGTATTTGCAAATCGACCAGTAATAATTTAACACAGATTGTGCTTAACGACAAAATCATATGTGGCTCCCCTGAAAAAAGGGTCGCATGATTGGCAAAAGTTTAATATAATCAACAAAACTCCATTTCAGGACAAAAACATGTACCGAAAAAACCAAAAGCACCTGCAACCCCTGTTGATCAGCA